>AZIH01007186.1_pt1 | contig 20958 bp, 18 predicted proteins | sample 359041 | NCBI WGS metagenome assembly AZIH01 (sample SAMN02429716, study PRJNA222664) | marine sediment metagenome | biome: Sediment sample; isolation source: enrichment culture of sample MGS-ANC(UA) from oil contaminated site at the... | place: Italy: Ancona | collected 2012-02-14 | depth 6 m m
CCTGGCCGCCGCCAGCCATGACCTGCTGCAACCACTGAATGCTGCCCGGTTGATGGTTTCTGCGCTCCAGGAGAGCAAGTTGCCGGAGCAGGAAACCCGTATGGTGCATCAGGTGCACCGGGCCCTTGAGGGCGCTGAGGACTTGCTGGCAGACTTGCTGGACATCTCGAAACTCGACCAGCAGGCCATGAAACCGGATCTGGCGTACACCGACGTGGCCGCCCTGTCCCGGTCGCTGGCAGAGGAGTTTGAGGCGGTCGCCGCCAATGAAGGACTGGCCTTCCGGATCCGGACCATTCCCGTTGTGGTCAAAACCGACCAGCGCATGCTTACGCGTATTCTACGAAACCTGCTCAGCAATGCCTTCCGTTACACCCGAAAGGGTGGTGTGGTGATGGCCTTGAGAGCGCGGGGTGAGCAGCTGCGGATCGAGGTCTGGGATACCGGGGTGGGCATAGAGGAAGACAAACTCCGGGAGATCTTCACGGAATTCCACCAGTTACTGCCCCAGGGTACCGGTGGCCGTCAGGGCGTGGGCCTGGGGCTGGCCATTGTCGAGCGCATGGTGCGGATTCTGGGTTATGACATTGATGTGTCTTCCAGGCCCGGGCGGGGCTCCCGGTTCGTACTGACTCTGCCGTTGGAACCGGCGCAAGCCCGGCTGGACATGCCCCGTGCGGGTGCGCTTCAGGGATTCTCCGATGGCTTCGACGGAATCTCCATTCTGGTCATCGACAATGAGCCGGCAGTGCTTGAGAGCATGCGGGTACTATTGGAACGCTGGGGCTGTGGGGTACTGACCGCCAGCGGCAAGGTTCAGGCACTGGAAGTGCTGGAACACGCGGGCCAGATTCCGGCCATCATTCTAGCTGATTACCATCTGGACAACGGGCTGACCGGCTACGATGCCGTCCACGGGGTTCGCCGCTACCTCGGCAAGGACATCCCCGCAGCCATCATCACCGCAGACCGCAGCGACGACACCCGCAAACTGCTGCGCGCCCAATACCTTCCGATCCTGAACAAACCGGTCAAGCCAAACCGGCTCAGAGCCCTGATGACCAGCCTGCTTGCCTCTGCCTGAGAATCTTCCGAGCCTGACCAGGACAAAGCCGCGCCTTGCCGCACAAAGCAAGGCATTACCGCACAAAGAAAGATCCGCCGGACTACACTTAACTAAACCTAGCTGAGGCAGACCAGAAGGGAGATTAGCCATGAGTGTTCCGGAGAACAGCCTTACCAACCACGAAGTCACCATATGCCTGGCCGGCGGTGCCGTTCTGGGCCCGTTCAACGCCACCTGGAGCAAGGATTCCGGCGGCGACGTGCGGGAGCTGGTACGTGAATACGATGCTTTCCTGCAGGGTGAAAAGCAGCGCCGGTACAAGTTTCACCTGCACGATACCTACACCAATACTGTTCATACGCTGATCCTGAATTTTGAACAGGTCACAGGCATTTGCGACCATGTTCGCCTGAGATCCCAGGGCGGGGGTTGAGACACAGCGGGCAGCGTTACGTAAATTCTGGAGAGCCCACAGTGTAAAAGGACGGACAGGAGGGAGCATGAGCGAATACAGAACGGAAACGGACAGTCTCGGAGACGTCCAGGTTCCCACAGGCGCGCTCTGGGGCGCGCAAACCCAGCGAGCGGTCGAGAATTTCCCGGTCAGTGGCCAGCCGATGCCCCAGGCATTCATTGCTGCAGTGGCCCAGATCAAGCGTGCAGCGGCGGAGGCGAACACCAGCCTGGGGCTTCTGGACAACGATCTTCGGGATGCGATTGCCGAGGCTTGCCAGAATCTGGTGGGCGGGGATTACGCGGACCAGTTCCCGGTTGACCGATACCAGACCGGGTCGGGCACCAGCACCAACATGAATGTGAATGAGGTCATTGCCACCATCGCCCGCAACGCCGGGCAAGAGGTGCATCCGAATGATCATGTCAACATGAGCCAGAGCTCCAATGATGTGATTCCAACGGCGATTCATGTCAGTGCGGTCGCCGCGGTACATGAAAAATTGCTGCCGGCACTCTCGCACCTGCGTGGCGTGATCTATGAGCAGGAGGCCACCTTCTCGAACCAGGTAAAAACCGGACGAACGCACCTGATGGACGCCATGCCGGTTACCCTCGGGCAGGAGCTGAAAACCTGGCGGGAGCAGCTTCTGGCCGTGGAGAAGCGGCTGGAAGCGGCAGCAGACGAGCTGCTGGCGGTGCCCCAGGGCGGTACTGCGGTGGGTACCGGGATCAATGCGTTACCGGAATTTGCCGGCCAGTTCATCAAGTTCCTGCGTGCCAACACCGGTTACTCGTTCTCCTCACTGGAACACAAGTTTACCGGCCAGAGTGCGGTAGATGGTCCGGTGGCGCTTTCTGCCCAGCTGCGGGGTGTGGCGATTGTGCTTACCAAGATTGCCAACGACCTGCGCTGGATGAACAGCGGCCCCATCCATGGCCTGGCTGAAATCAGCCTTCCGGCCCTGCAGCCGGGCAGCAGCATTATGCCGGGTAAGGTGAACCCGGTGATCCCGGAATCGGTTGCCATGGTCGGTGCCCAGGTAATGGGCCTGGACAGTGCGGTGGCCATTGCCGGCCAGTCGGGAAACTTCCAGCTCAACGTGATGCTGCCCCTGGTGGCCGGAAACCTGCTGGACATGACGGATCTGCTCTCCAACGCGTCGGTTATGCTGGCGGACAAGGCGATCCGGGATTTTACCGTCAACGCTGACAACCTGAATGCCGGGGTAGGTCGGAATCCGGTACTTGTCACCGCACTGAATCCGGAAATCGGTTACAGCCTGGCGGCGGATATTGCCAAGGAGGCATACCGCACCGGGCGCCCGGTGATCGACGTTGCCGAGGAGCGCAGCGGCCTGAGTCGCGACAGGCTTGAAGAACTCATGGATCCGCTGAAGCTGACCCGGGGCGGAATTGCCTGACTGGGTAAAGTAGAGGGAGCCTGTGCGCTTGCTGATATCCCTGGAGCTGTTTGTCATGCTGGTGCTTGCCAACGGAGCACCGGTCGTTGCTGCTGGCCTGCTCAAGGGACTTTGGTCGGCGCCGGTTGATGGGGGGCGCTTGTGGAAAGACGGCCGCCCTATCCTGGGTAAAAGCAAAACCTGGCGGGGTGTGGTTAGCGGGGCTCTGGCCTGCGGGCTGTTTTCACTGATTACCGGGCTGGGATTCACGTTCGGGGTGGTGTTCGGTGCTCTCGGGCTTATTGGCGACATGCTGAGCAGCTTCATCAAGCGCCGGCTGGGCCTGGCTTCGAGCGCCCGGGCGGTTGGCCTGGATCAGGTCCCCGAAGCGCTATTGCCCATGTTGCTGGCCATGTGGTGGTTGCCTGTCAGTGGCTGGGTGGTCCTTGGTGTGGTGGTGCTATTCACTGTGTCGAACATTCTTGCGTCGCCGCTGCTCTATCGCATCGGCATCCGCCGGCACCCTCATTAGCCGTCATTAATCCGGACCTCGCGTCAGGGTATGGATGGTGACCTCCGGAGGGCAGTTCAATCGAACGTTGACCACGGACGTGCCTGAGCCTGGCGAGGTGTAACCCTGCATGCCATTCATTCGCCAGTAGCCGCGCCCAAGACTGCGTGGGCAATCAGAATCCAGAGTGACGGGAATGCCGCCAGGCAGGCAGATCTGGCCGCCGTGGGTGTGGCCGCAGAGAAATACGTCATATCCTGCGTGGGCGGCTTCCCGCCATATCTCCGGGGTGTGGCTGAGCAGAATGCTGGTTCCCCCGGGCGGGATGTTGTCGCCGGCCCGATGCAGGTTGTGCACCTTGAAGAAGTGGGCGTCATCCACGCCCGCCAGGAATAAGCTTTGCCCTTCCCGTTCAAGGGGGGTCATTTCGTTCATCAGCAGCTGATAGCCCATGTCCTCCAGCGCTGGCACCATGCGTACACTGTCGTGGTTGCCGAGCACGGCGTAAGCCTTGCCCCTGATGCCATCCCGCAGGCGGGCCATGCCGTGCAGTGATTCTTCAATGGGCCCCCAGGTGAGTTTGCGGTAGTCACCGGTCAGAACACACAGATCGTACTCCAGGGGCTCGATTTCACGCAGAACGGCCTGCAGATTGGCTTCGTCCATGTCCACGTGCAGATCGGTCAGATGCAGAATGCGGTAACCCTCGAAGGCGGTAGGCAGGTTAGGCAGGTTGAAACGGTTGTGCGCGGTTTTGAGGCGACGGCTGTTGTTCTGGCCTCGTCCCCACATTCCCGCGATTCTCAGGCAGGTACGGATAAACCCCGGCGCCGTCGCCCAGTTTTCCAGATGGAAGGAGCTGTGATCCTGCCCGAAAACCTTCGCTTCAGCTTCCCGTTCGATGCCGAGCCTCTGGCGGGCATGAACGGGGCCAAGTCTCAGGCTCAGGCGGTATTCCAGGAGTTCGTCCTGGTTTTCCGGTGTGCGAGCCCTTGCCGTCATTTTTCTTCCTTTGTATGCCGAGCCGGGCATGGCCGAAGTGCAAAGCGGCAAACCCTGTTCGTCATTATGGTTGGCCCTCGAAGGTATGCAACCAAAACGACATAATGTTCATGTTTGATGCCAGATGGAACACCAGAAACGAATATAACCAAGGTGCCTATGACTGAGAAAGCAGGTGGTGAGAGGTTGTCTTGCTGGCAGATTTTTCTGTTGTTCCTCCGGCTCGGCCTGACCTCGTTTGGCGGACCTGCGGCTCATCTGGGATTCTTCCACGACGAATTTGTGAAACGCCGCCAGTGGTTGTCAGACAGAACCTATGGCGAAATCCTGGCTTTGTGCCAATTGTTGCCCGGCCCTGCCTCCAGTCAGGTGGGTCTGACCATTGGCTTCCTACATGGCCATTACCCGGGTGCTTTTGCCGCCTGGCTGGGCTTCACCCTTCCGTCTGCCGTCATCATGATCGGGTTTGCACTCGGGCTGAGCTTCTGGCCCGAGGCCGGCAGTGGGGGCTGGGTGGACGGTCTCAAGCTCTTCGTGGTTGCAGTGGTGGCCCAGGCTGTCTGGCAGATGGGGCAAACACTGTGTCCGGATCGCCCCCGCATAGCCATAGCTATACTGGTGACAGCGAGTCTGCTGGTACTGGGTGAGACCTGGATGCAGATACTGGCCCTGGTTGTTGCCGGTGTGGTGGGTTCGTTTCTGAATCTGACCAGTGGCAAGGCGTCCGAACCCCTGCATGTGCCTGTGCAGTCACGCAAGCCGGCTCTGTTTGCACTGGCATTACTCGTTCTCCTGTTGGTCTCCTTTTTGCCGCAGACGTCGGGCAGTCTCGGCTGGATTGGTGCTGAGCTGTACCGGGCCGGGGCACTGGTGTTTGGTGGCGGGCACGTCGTTCTGCCCTGGTTGCAGGAGGGCTTCGTCGCGTCCGGGGCAATGCCTGCGGGCACCTTCCTGGCGGGTTATGGAGTGGCACAGGCAATGCCGGGGCCGCTGTTCTCCTTCTCCGGTTTTCTCGGTGCAGCCCAGGCCGGCATGGCCGGTGGTATTGTTGCGGTGATCGCAGTGTTCCTGCCCGGAACCTTGCTGGTGTTCGCGGGTCTTCCCTTGTGGGGCTGGCTGCGGGAGCATCGAAGGGCCAGGGCTGCTCTGGCGGGCGTAAATGCGGGTGTCGTCGGGCTTTTGCTGGCGGCTCTGTACGATCCGGTCTGGACGTCGGCGGTCCATGGCGCCGGCGATCTTGGTCTGGTGCTGGTTTTATGGCTTTGTCTGGCCGTCTGGCGTGTCCCGGTGTGGCTGTTGGCACCCGCCAGCGCCTTGGCGGGAGTGATCCTGCTGCCCTGATCAGCGTATATTTTCGACTGGTCTTGCCCATACTGGCATGGTGGTTGGCAAATTGGCCGTTTTCCAGCCACAATCGATGCCTGACAGGCAGACAAACCCGAACGCAGAGGTCACCATGACGACATCGTGCAGTATTCCAGGTCTGAACGTACCCCGAAGCCGTTTTCCGGATCCGGAGCAGGATCTGCCTGCGGTAGAGGGTGAACAGCGAGTCGTTCTGGCTGGCGGTTGTTTCTGGTGCGTCGAGGCGGTGTTCCTGGCCATCGATGGCGTTACCAGTGTGCAGTCCGGTTATGCCGGGGGGCATTCCAGCTCAGCCAATTACGAAGCAGTGTGCTCAGGTACCACAGGACACGCTGAGGTGGTGGATGTTCACTATGACCCGGCAAAGGTCGGTTTTGGTGAGCTGCTGAAAGTGTTTTTCTCCGTGGCCCATGACCCTACCCAGCTCAACCGTCAGGGCAATGACCGTGGCACTCAGTACCGTTCTGCCGTCTTCTACGAAGCACCGGAGCAGAGACAGGTCGCCGAGGCCTATATCCACCAACTCAATCAGGCCGGTGTCTATCCGGACCCGATTGTGACCACGCTGGAACCGCTGCAGGCGTTTTACCCGGCGGAGGAGTACCACCAGAACTTTGCGGCCCGGAACCCGTACCAGCCCTACATCATGGCTGTCGCTGCGCCGAAAATGGAAAAACTGGCAGACAGCTATGGTGACCGCCTGAAACCGGAATACACGGACAACGACACAGACAGCATGGCCTGAGGAGGCACATATGGGAGTTTCCGCGGCAGGTTATGACCTGACACCACTGACCAAAGCACAGGTTGAGGAGAAAGCCGCAGATCTGACGGCTGACGAGAGACGTGTGCTGCTGGACCATGGGACTGAGCATCCGTTCTGCGGTACCTTGCTGGACAACAAGAAAGCCGGGGTGTATCACTGCCGGCTCTGCGACCTGCCACTGTTCAGTTCCAACTCCAAGTTTGATTCCGGAACCGGCTGGCCGAGCTTCTTTCAGCCTTTTGATTCTGACCACATCCGCTACATCGAAGACACCAGCATGGGCATGACTCGTACCGAAATCCGGTGCCCGCGATGCGACAGTCATCTGGGGCACGTCTTCCCGGACGGCCCGCCCCCGACCGGCCAGCGCTACTGCCTGAATTCGGTCGCGATGGTGTTTAAGGAAAACGACTAAACCTTGCAGTCGGGGGCGGTCCCTTCCCCGACTATTTCTTATCCCCACCGGTGACCTTGGCGACGTAATGCGCCACTGCTTCGATTTGCTCTGAAGACAGAGATTCGTTGAAGGCCGGCATGATGCCAACGCCGCCGGTGACCGCGCTGATAACCCGTTCCCGGGATGGTTTCAGCTCATCCAGATTCGGGCCGATAGCGCCGGCAGAGCCTGCGTCGGCGAGCGTATGGCATACGGTGCAGGAAGGCTGTGCCTCCTGGGTGAAAACCTGTTTTCCCTTCTCGATATCACCCGCCTGTGCCAGAGAGCAGATCCCGGTCAGGGAAACCGCCATCAGTACTGCAGTCTTTCTCATGATTTGTAGTCCGGGAGAGTCGGGGCAGCCGTTCTCCCGGCCAGCCCCGTGGGTGTTCAACTGACGGCGACCGTCACTCCGTGGTCGCTCCAGCCATTGTGACCATAGCCACGTTCATTCTCAGTCCGGCCTTCAGGCTGGCTGTTGCCCTGAGTATCCGTCGCACGGCTGACAATGCGATGTTCGCCGGCGGGCAGCTCTGCAGCCATCACAAAGGGGCGCCAGGCATAGGGGCCCAGATCCGGCCCCAGGAAGCGGGCCTGGTTCCAGGTTTTGCCGCCATCCAGGGAAACATCCACTTTTTCCAGGGCTACCGTGCCGCCAAAGGCCACACCGTAGATCATGTTCCGGCCACTTCGCGCGGTTTCCAGCGGCGCCGTGACCCAGGATTTGACGTTCATTTCCCACATCGACGGCTGGTCCGGTGCGCCTTTCACGCCAACATCGCGTATGCGGTAACCGGAGGCCTGAATTTTGGCATCCGTCTGGTTCTCGGTGAAGGCGATGTTTTTCACATACTTCACGTTGTTCACGCCGTAGTAGCCGGGCACTACCATGCGCAGCGGGCCACCATGGGTGTGGGTCAGTGGTTCGTCGTTCATCTCCCAGGCCAGCAGCGCACTTTCCATGGCCCGGGTAGGTACCGAACGCTCCACCATTATCGTCTTGGGATCAAGACCGTCTGGCAGTGTTTCGCCGCCGGTGCTGGTGATGTAGCGGGTACCTTCTGCCGGGCCGCCCAAGGCATCCACCACGTCTTTCAGGGGAACGCCCGTCCACATGATGCAGCCAGCCGCACCAACAGACCATTGGGTGCCACTGGCACCATGCGGGAAGAAGGCCCGGCCGTTACCGGAGCACTGGAGAACGGAGGCGACGGTGGTCACCCCCATCTTTTTGAGATCCCCGACCGTCAGGGTACGAGGATTTTTGACACCTTCGATGCGAACTTCCCAGACATCCGGATTTTCAGTTACCGAGGCCGGGGGCGCTGGCAGGTTATTGCGAACGAACAGGCGATCGCTGGACGTGATGACGCCGTTTCCGATAGCGCCTCTCTGGGTTTCCATGGTGTTGGCGCTGTGCACAATCAGTGCGTTGCGTTCTTTCCAGGCGGCGTAATCGGGCAGCGACTTCGGCTCTTCGGCCCTGGCCAGCGGCGTGAAGCCAAGCAGGCTTACGGCGGCCATGGCGCCGGCACTGCCGAGCAGAAGGCTTCGGCGTGTCGGATTCTCAAGGCCCGGATGGTTCAGGCTTTGCTGTAGGGCTGTTTCGGGTTTCATGATCCGTCTCTCCTTGTCGGGCGTGTCGTTGGACGGTGATGAGCTGCTCGCCTGACTTGAGCAGGTAATATCGTTATTACTTATAGCGCCTGGTTAAAGAATGAGCAATTTTTTTGGTGTTATTCGGGTCGGTTCAGGCGGCTCCGGCGGCGACCACCGTGGAGAGCAGGTAACCGGTGTAAGCGACGTAAACCACCACCAGAATTGTGCCGTCAACCCGGCTGACCAGTTTGCGCCAGCCGGTCAGGCCAAAGCCCATCAGGAACAGGCCCACGGTTAGCGCCAGCATCAGTGTCCAGTCCCGGTAGAGGACTTCCGGATCAACGGCCAGCGGCTGGATCACCGCAGCCAGACCGACGACAGCCAGGGTGTTGAAAATGCCCGAGCCCAGAATGTTGCCAAGAATGAGATCATGCTCGTTTTTCTTGACGGCCGCGAGGGCCGAGGCGAGTTCCGGCAGGGACGTGCCAATGGCGACGATCGTCAGGCCGATCACCAGATCGCTGACCCCCAGGCTCTGGGCTATGAACACCGCGCCCCACACCAGCAGGCGTGAGCTGACGACCAGCAGGATCAGGCCGATAACCAGCCAGATGATGGCGGTCTTCAGCGGCATGGGGTGGGCAATGATTTCGGCATCTGCCTCGCCGCCCAGCGGGTCGGCCTTGCCTTTCATGCCCTGATAGATGGACCAGCCCATTACCGCAGCAAAAACGCCCAGAAGTACCCAGCCGTCAAGCCGTGACAGTTCGCCGTCGAGCAATTGGGCACCGGCGATCAGTGTCAGCACGACCAGCAGCGGCAACTCCTTGCGAATAACCTGGGAGTGCACGGCAATCGGCGCGATGATCGCGGTCAGGCCGACGATCAGGGCGATATTGGTAATGTTGGAGCCGTAACCATTACCCAGGGCCAGGCCGGGATTGCCGTCCGCGGCAGCCATGGCGGAAACGGCCAGTTCCGGGGCTGAGGTTCCGAAGCCGATGATCACCATGCCGATCAGCAGAGTTGGCATGCCCAGGTGTTTGGCGGTCGCCGCTGCGCCCTCCACGAACTTGTCAGCACTCCAGACCAGCAGAACCAGGCCGGCGATGATTGCGCCAAATGCCATTAGCATAGAAAAACCTCAGTTGATGAAACGTCCAAGCATGTAAACGCCGGTATAACCCAGGGTGTAGGCTGCGAGAAGGTGTGCAAGATACCGCATGTAGGCGGCAAAGGTCAGCCCCGGGATCTTGCTCATGGCAACAATCCCGGCGGCTGAACCAATTACCAGTAATGAGCCGCCCACGCCGACCGCGTAGGTCAGTCCCATCCACTCGCCGGGGCTCATGTTGATGCCCGCCTTCAGCAGCGCTGCCGTTAGCGGTACGTTGTCGATTACCGCCGAGAAAATGCCCATCAGGTAGTTGGCATACAGTGGTGGCAGAACGTCGTATATGGCCACCAGGGAATCGAGCGCATGAATCTCCTTGAGCATGCCCACCAGCAGCAGGATGCCCAGGAAGAACAGTAGGGTCTCGAATTCGATAATACGGATGTACTCCAGAATCGGGTCCAGATCGGAGTCATCACTCATGAATCGCGACACCAGGAACATGATCGAGAGGCCAAACAGGAAGGTCAGAACCGGCGGAATGCTGAACAGGGCGTTGCCGGCAATGGTGCACAGGATTGTTAACAAAAACAGGCCGCTGATGATGGCGTCCACGGGTCGGACCGGGGTGGTGTTGGAACGAAGCGTGACCGTTCCGGTCAGTCCCCCCGAGAGGAACAGGGCAAGGATGAAAACCGTGATCGATGCCGGGATGGCGAGAGTCAGCAAGGTCAGTATTTCCACCTTGTCCGCCAGGAAAATCATCAACGTAGTGACGTCGCCGGTGATCAGGGAAACGCCCCCCGAGTTGACTGCAAAAACCACAAGGGTGACGAACTGGATACGTTTTTTCAGCTCCAGATCCAGAGACAGAATTAGCGAGCATGAGACTAAAGTGGCGGTGATATTGTCTGCCAAAGAGGAGAAAATGAAGCAGAAAAGGCCGGTCAGAAACAGCAGCCGCCGTTCGCTCACCTGCCTCGGCATGATCAGGTAAATCACGTTTTCGATCATACCCTTCTTGTTCAGGTATGCGACGAATGTCATGGCTGAAACAAGAAAGAGCCAGAGTCCAGCGATTTCGGCAATGCTCTCTGAGAGCCCGGCGGAGATGGCTGAGGTCTCTTCGGGGTTATCGCTGAACAGAAACAGAAACATCCAGCTCATGGTGCCAAAGAACAGCGTAACCTTGGCCTTATTGATGTGGATAACTTCTTCAAAGATGACGCCCAACAGCGCCAGAACGGCGAAAATAATCAGAATCGCTTCAAGGGCAGGCATGAGAAATCCCGTGCTGGTTATTCAGAATAAAGGCCGGAGCCGGCCAGACAGATCACGCGGCCGGATTTTAGACCTTTGACCCGTAGCAAACCACTGTTCGTACGTGGGAATTGAAGCATCTGAACATTGGCGATAGCCGGAAATGCGCATCGATTGACAATCGCAATTTATTATTCCGGCGGAAATCGCGATAATTGCGCGCGCATTCAGACCGGAAGCAGACGGCGGCGTCGTTTACCTCGCGCCCGGCCGGCTTCCGACAGGCCTTCTTGCTGATCGTGAGGGGGCGAAAAGCTCAACATTAGCTAGGGTGAAAACCAATGGCCGTTAGACAGGCAGACGTAGTGCTGGTCGGCGGTGGCGTCATGAGCGCCACTCTCGGTATGATGCTCAGACAGCTGGATCCGTCCCTGGACATCGTCATGGTGGAGCGTCTCGACCACGTTGCCCATGAAAGCACAGACGGATGGAACAACGCAGGTACCGGCCACGCCGGCTACTGCGAGCTCAACTACACTCCCGAAACCGACGATGGTGATGTCGCCATCGAACGCGCCCTGCAGATCAATGCCCAGTATGAGGTGTCGCTGCAGCTCTGGTCGTATCTGGTTGAGCAGGGAATTCTGCCCGAGCCCGGCAGTTTTATTAACCGTACGCCGCACCAGAGCTTTGTCTGGGGTGAGAATGACGTTGCCTTCCTCAAGCGCCGGTTCGAGCGTCTGAGTGCTCACCACCTGTTCCAGGAAATGGAATACACCGAGTCCCCGAACGATCTGGAAGAGTGGATGCCCCTGGTGGTCAAGAACCGGGATCCGATGCAGCGGGTGGCTGCTACCCGGATCAGGCACGGCTCGGACGTGGATTTTGGCTCACTCACCCGCAGCATGGTCAAGTGGCTGGAAACCCAGCCCAACTTCGAGCTGATGACCAGCTGCCCCGTGCACTACATTGACCAGCGTGACAACGGCCGCTGGAAAGTGCGTGTCAAAAACCAGAAAACCGGGGAGCTGACCAAGCTGGAAGCCGGCTTTGTGTTCCTGGGTGCTGGCGGCGGTGCCCTGCCACTGTTGCAGAAATCCGGCATTGATGAAGCCCGTGGCTACGGCGGTTTTCCGGTTAGTGGTCAGTGGCTGGTCTGTCGCAAGCCGGACATCGTTGAGCAGCATCACTCCAAGGTTTACGGCAAGGCGCCGATCGGGGCGCCCCCGATGTCGGTGCCGCACCTGGATACCCGCATCATCAACGGTGAGCCGGCCTTGTTGTTTGGTCCGTTTGCCGGCTTCACCACCCGGTTCCTCAAGCAGGGCTCCGTCTTTGACCTGCTCGGATCGGTAAAGCCCACCAATCTGCGGCCAATGCTCTCGGTGAGCAAGAGCAATATGGACCTGACCCGCTACCTCATCGGCGAAGTGTTCCAGTCGCACGCGGACCGGGTTGAATCGCTGCGCAATTTCTTCCCGGAAGCGAAAGAGGAAGACTGGCAGCTGAGGATGGCCGGCCAGCGGGTTCAGATTATCAAGCAGGTTGACGATGGCGGTGGCAAGCTGGAATTCGGCACCGAAATCGTGGCGGCCAAAGACGGCACCCTGGCAGCATTGCTGGGGGCCTCGCCTGGTGCATCCACGGCGGCCAATGCGATGATCAACGTTATCGAGCGCTGCTTCCCGGAAAAAATCAAGACGCCGGAGTGGCAGGGGCGCATGAGGGAGCTGGTGCCGTCCTATGGCCAGTCCCTGGTGAATGACCAGGCACTGCTGACCAAAGTGCGTGAGCGCACCCTGTCGACCCTGAAATTAGGCTGATATTCTAAATCGATCTAAAAAACCGAAAAGCACTGTGATTGCTGGATTCGCTTCCGGCAGCCACAGTGCTTTTTTGGTTAACAGGGTCACAAAATTTGCGATTTTGTGTCGTCCGCGTAGGGTTATAGGATTAACCCTGAGCAAAGGAGAAAGCCTATGACCGAGCAAAACTACAATCCTGAGAAAGGGTATATTGCGCTGTTGGGCTGGAGCCTGAATGCCATTGAAGCAGCGGACAAGTTCGACCGCCGCTATGTGGTCGTCGCGCCCGACTGGGCCGAAGCTTACTGCACAGAACACGACATTCCTTACGTGCCCTGGAACTTCGAACGTCTGAATGACCGTTCCGTTGAAATTGCCCATATCCTCCAGGATAAGGGGGTGGACGTCGCCATCCCTCTGTTTGAAGAGACCGTGGAGTGGGCCGGAGCCATCAACTCGGTGCTAATGGGCAACCCGAGACTCTTTGGCCAGGCCATGTTGCTGCGCGACAAGGCACTGATGAAACGGCGCGCCCAACTGGGTGGTATCCGGGTGGGTATTTTTGAAGAAGCCCATGACCGCGATGACGTAATCCGCTTCCTGAAGCGAGTGAACCAGACTCTGCTGAAGCTGGACGGGGATCCCAACGACCCCATTCACCTCAAGGCCTTTGACAAGGCCGGCTGCCTGGGGCATCGGGTCATTCGTACCCCGGATGAAGTGGATACCATTCCTGAAGAGGAGTTTCCAGTGCTGATGGAGTCCCACCTGGATGGCTGGGAATTCGCGGTCGAGGCCTGGATTCACAACGGAAAGATCCGCTTCCTCAACATCTCCGAGTACGTCACTCTCGGTTATTCAGTGTTCGTGCCAGCCACGCCGGATCTGGAAAAATACCGTGCTCAGATAACTGCTGAGATCGAAAAGCTGATCAAGACCTTTGATATTGAATTCGGCTTTGTCCATCCGGAGTATTTCGTGACCAGCGACGGCACCATGTACTTTGGCGAGGTGGCGTACCGGCCGCCCGGCTTCAAGGTCTTTGAGCTGCTGGAACGGGCCTACGGTTTCAACGCCTATCAGGGCATGATTCTGGCGTTCGATCCGAAAACCACCGAAGAGGAGATTGCCGCGTTCTTCCCGAAAGAGGTGGTGGATGCCAAGGGTTACGCCGGCTGCTTCGGTGTTTACCCACGTCGCCGCGTAGTCAGCCGTCTCGAGATTCCGGAAGAAACCGAGAATCACGAGTACTTTGAATCCCATGAACTGACACCACCGGTGGAAGAGACCGTCACCAAACGCACCGCGTTCGGTACCCACTGGGGGCTGATCTATTTCTTCGGCGAAGACCCCTACGTCATGCGAGATCTGCTCAAACATCAGGAAGAACTCGATTTCTATGTATAATCGAGGCATGCATTAATGGAAAGGGTTTGATGCAGGCCCTGAGGAATCTCGTTTGAGCGAAAATCAACCGGCCAGTCAGGCACCAGTGGTCAACTTTGACAAACTGGTGCAAAAACTGGACGAGTCCATTGTGGCGATGGAAGAGAGCCGGCCTTTTGCAAAGGCCGGCAAACTTCCCAAACTGTTTGATATTGCCCGGCGTGTACTTTTGCAGCCGGAGGGATGTCAGGCCATAGAAGCACGAGCACAGCGGCTTGAAGAGGCCGGTGTGTTTGAGGGTACGGACTGGGCTGATCCCGCCACCCTTGTGCCTTCGCTCACCACTTACTCCCTGCAGAGCCAGAATGCCGACACCGTGGTGATCGAAGCCTTCAGTGAGCTTCGCCTGTTGCTGGTGGCCCGGGGCAGCTACCTGCATCCCACCGTTTCTGCGGAGCAGGCTCATCATTACCTGACCCAGGTGCTGGCTATTAATCTGGGGCTGCTGTTCGGGATGACCGGTGAAGCAGAGCGGGAGCAGGGCAAACTGGCGCAGATCAGTCAGTCGCTGGTTCAATATGTGGCCAGCCACATTGGCTATGAACACGTCATCGACAGCCTGATTGAGGAGATCTGGCGCATCCTCGAGCAACGCCCGATCCGGGTGAGTGATGTGCGCCGGATGATCACCCAGATCGCGATCTGTCGGGCCGATCCGAATGCCGATCTGGGCAGTGCCGGCCGGGGTGCCGACCGGCTGATTTCCAGTCTGTACGGGCCCACACGGGCCTGCAGTGAGGATCCCGGCACGGCGGTCTACCAGCAACGGCTGGAATCCATGGACAGTGCTGCGTTACAGAACGAAGCCACCGGTTTTGCCCGGTCCATGCACGACACCGGCCTGGTGTCGCCCTACCACGCCACTTTTGTTCGATTTATCCTGGAAGACCGGGATTCGCTACTGAGCGAGTCACTGGGGCTATCAAGCACCGGACGGGACTGCCTGCTTTGCTACAACGAGCTGGTGCGTACCCTGATCGAGGAATCCATCTTCCCCGAGCCCGCCCAGGGTCTGTATGGCCTGGCACTGCTCCTGGAGCGGGGCATTCTCTACCAGCCACCGGTGGCGCCTGCGCTTTGGCGCCAGGCGCGCCTGTCGGTTTGCCCCGAAGCCCGGGAGCGCCTGCAGTTTGCCTACGGCTACCAGCCCCAGCCCGCCGCCTGGCTGATGCAGGGGGTGATGAACATGCTGGGGCAGCCGCTGGGCGTGGGGCAGGGGAACAACCCCACTTGCCAGTCCGCCCGTGCCCTGTCCATGTGGGCCTATAACGATCCGGATTACCTGTTGCAGATGGTCGCCTGGGCGGCCCGGGACAACGAAATCGTGATGCATTTCGAGGGCCAGCCGGTTTCCTCTGCCCAAAGCGCGGGCGGCGTGGCTTCGGAAGTCACTCTGGACCTCGACCCGGTCTCTCTCGTGGTAGTGCCACACCTGGACCGGATCTACGCTGAGATGGGCCGGTTATGCGTCGGCCGCGAGGGCGACCCCCATAAATGGGTGAACCCTGAATTCCACGGCTGGTCCGCCGGTCGCGGGTTTGCCATCAATGTGGATGTGGCAACCGGCAATCTGACTGACCTGGAAGGATTTATCCGGCATTTCTATGCCAGTTACCATCCCTATTACAATGGCAACCAGCCACTGATACATCCCCAACCTGCGGGCGTTGCGGTTACCGACAGTGCCGCCCGGTTCATTGGCTGGCACGCCATTACCATTCTTCGGGTAACTCTGGATCCGGAAGGTGAGATGCGGGTGTATTTCTTCAACCCGAACAACGACAGCGGCCAGAACTGGGGTGACGGGGTGCAAGTTAGCACCTCCGGTTGTGGCGAGCGTTTCGGGGAATCGTCACTGCCCTTTGAAATGTTCACCTCACGGCTCTACATCTATCATTATGATCCACTGGAACGGGGTGAGCCGGCAGAAGTGAACGATGACATGCTTCGCCGCGTAACAGAGGGGGTGTATCGCAGCTGGGGTTCAGACCGGGTGCCCGCTGATGCCCTCCAGGCGGAACCGCCCAGCATCGACTAATCCCGAACCTGCGGATCACCGGGACCCATTGATCAAGAGGCAATCCATGGCCAACGAACAACATCCGGCCCGTAACGGAGCCGACCTGTTTATCCGGGCGCTGGAAAATGAAGGCGTTAAATACATTTTCGCGGTGCCTGGTGAGGAAAACCTCGCGTTCCTCGAAGCCCTGAGGTCCTCCAGTATCAAGCTGGTGCTCAATCGCCACGAACAGGCGGCCGGATTCATGGCGGCCACCTACGGGCGCCTGACCGGTCAGGTTGGTGTTTGCCTCTCCACTCTGGGGCCCGGCGCCACCAATCTCGTCACCGCTGCTGCCTACGCCCAGCTGGGCGGCATGCCCATGATGATGATCTCAGGCCAGAAGCCGATCAAATCCTCGAAACAGGGCCTGTTCCAGATCCTGGATGTGGTGGATCTGATGCGGCCGCTAACCAAGTACACCCGGCAGATCAGCAACGCCAACACCATCCCCGCCAAGGTGCGTGAAGCCTTCAGGCTGGCCTCGGAAGAGCGCCCGGGGGCGGTGCATCTGGAGCTGCCGGAAGACATAGCGGCCGAGACGCCGGAATCTGATACCCACATCTTCAAGCCCAGTGATGCACGCCGGCCCTCGGCCAGCCAGAAGAGCCTGGAGATGGCCTGCGACATGCTCCGGGAAGCCCGGCATCCGCTGATCATGATCGGCGCCGGTGCCAACCGGAAGCGGGTGTCCCAGGCGCTCCTTCACCTTGTTAATGTCACCGGCATTCCGTTCTTTACCACGCAGATGGGCAAGGGGGTTGTCGATGAACGTCACCCCCGCTACCTGGGCAATGCCGCCCTCTCTGCGGGCGATTTTGTCCACTGCGCCATCGACCGTGCCGACCTGGTGATCAACGTTGGCCACGATGTCGTGGAGAAGCCGCCGTTTTTCATGACGCCCGGCGGCAAGAAAGTGATTCACGTGAACTTCAGCGCGGCCGATGTCGACCCTGTCTATTTTCCCCAGCACGAAGTGGTGGGCGATATCGCCAACAGCGTGGAATACATGGCGGAGAATTGTGGCCAGTGTTCCAACCATGATTTCACCCGTTTGATGGAGGTGAAGCAGGCGGTGGATTCCCACCTGCAGGAGCGGGCCGAAGACCCCCGCTTCCCGGTGATTCCCCAGAGGATTGTCCACGACGTCCGCCAGGTTATGCCGGAGGACGGGATTATTGCGCTGGATAACGGCATGTACAAACTCTGGTTTGCCCGCAATTACCCGGCTTACGATAACAACACGGTGTTGCTCGATAACGCCCTGGCGTCCATGGGTGCCGGACTGCCCAGCGGCATGATGGCCTCCATGCTGTATCCTGAACTCAAGGTGATGGCCATCTGCGGCGATGGCGGCTTCATGATGAACAGCCAGGAGCTGGAAACTGCGATGCGTCTCAAGCTCAACCTGGTGGTGCTGATCATCAACGACAACGCCTACGGCATGATCAAGTGGAAGCAAGGGCAGGAAGGCTTCACCGATTTTGGGCTGGACTACGGCAATCCGGACTTTGTCACCTATGCCCAATCCTACGGTGCTGAGGGGCATCGTGTAACCCGGACAGAAGACCTGCGGCCGACGCTGGAAAGCGCTCTCGCGGCAGGCGGTGTGCACCTGGTGGAAGTGCCGGTGGATTACAGCGAAAACCGCCGGGTTTTCGATGAGGAGCTGGCGGAACTGACCTGTAGGCTGTAAGCGGTGTATCATGCTCTTCGGATTTTGAACCGGAGGTAGCACAGTAATGATCCGTTCCTGTTTTCGAGGCCTGATTGCCGCCCTCGCACTGGTTGTACTGGCCGGTTGCAGTAACCCAGAGACCCCTCAGGAAGTCGCTGCGGCGTTCTGGCAGGCCATGGCAGAGAACGACGCCAGCGACGTTGTGGAATACTCCACACTGGCGGACTCCGAAGCTTTCGACGGCTACAAACGAAGCTGGACTGACGCCGTCCCTTCTTTTGGCCGGGTCGTCATCGAAGGCCGTGAGGCAACCATTGTGACCCGCCTGCCTGCGGAAGCCGGCACCGAAGGAGAGCGGCTGGAACTGATTACGTACCTCGTGCGTTTCAACGATCAGTGGCTGGTGGATTATGATCGCACCGGTGACGCCATCCTGAACCCCTCTCCGTTAAGCAACATCATGGGTGAACTGACCAAGCTGGGACAGAAGCTCAGTGACAGTTTTTCCTCCTCCTCGGGGCAGATGGAGCAGCAAATGGATCAGCTGGCCCGCGATCTGGAAACCTACTCTGAAGAAATGAGCCGAAAGGCCGAGAACGCCATGGATGAGTTTGGCCAGAAGCTGCAAGAGGCCATGAGGGAACTTGAGCGATCCGTGGAAGAGGCCCTGAAGGACGAAAAGCCCAAGCCGCAGGAAGACCAGGTGATCCTGGAGCGGGCAGCCCGGGATCTGGACCGCCAGGCCGATGAACTGAGCGAGCCTACGATGGAATCCCTGGCTAGCGCCAGCCGGACGTTAGCGGAAACTGGCGAGCGCTTTACCCGCCTCAGCGATCAAACCCTGAACCACTACCGGGAAGAATGGGCTCAGAAGCTGGCCGCAATGCGCGCCGATGCGGAAGCCTTCATTGAGGAGCTGAGCCGGCCTTAGCGGGCCTGCTCAGCGCCTCGCAGCATCGCCTGCAGCAATTCCTCTGCATCAAACTTGGTGAGCGCTTCGTTGGCGCCCACCTGGTTGGCATAGCTCAGGCTCATCTCACTGTTTAGCGACGTGTGCAGAATGACGTAAGGCTGTTTCAGCGCTGAGTTATCCCGCACATTGAACGTGAGTTCGTAACCATCCAGGCCCGGCATTTCAATATCGCTGACCAGAATGTCCGTGGGCCTGCCCAGCTCGTCGTCCCTCAGCAGGATCTGTAGCGCGTCATCGCCGTTGGAGGTTACCTGGTAGGGAATGTCCTTGCTGTCCAGCACGTCGGACAACTGCTTGCGGGCCACCTGGGAGTCATCCACCATCAGAATGTTCAGGGATTTCAGGGTCTCGCTCTGAACATCCGTCAGTATCACATCCTGCGTGTTCAATGATTCCGGGTACACCTTGGCCAACAGCAATTCCACATCCAGCAGCTGGATGATATCGCCATCCAGGTCCAGCAGCCCGGTGATAAAGGCCCTGGTGCCCAGGGCCTTGGGTGGGGGCTTCACTTCTTTCCAGTCGGTTTCGATAATCTGCTGAACGCTGCGCACCAGAAAGCCGATCTCCTGGCGCTGGATGTCGGTAACAATAATCGAGGCTTTTTCCTGCTCTTCCCGGGTCAGGGGCGGATAGCCCACTGCCGCCGCCATATCAATAACGGGAACGGCGGAACCCCGGAAGGTTGCCGTACCGATCACCGCATGATGGCTGTGGGGCATTTTGGTCAGCCGCATGAAAGGCAGGATTTCCCGGATCTTCAGGGTGCCAATTCCGAACAGACGTTCGCCGGAAAGCCGGAACAGCAGAAGTTTCTGGGACTGCTTCGCTTTGCTGGACATAAAGCCGGATCCTTTCCAATACAAAAGCTCCCGGCGGCAGGAGCATTTTCAAGGGGTGGTTCAGTATGGTGCTTGCCGGAGGCTGCAAAACCCAGGGACCAAAGGTATGTAGCAATAGTAGCAGCTTTAGGGTGAAACGGGGTTCAGGAGCTTTGTATCAAATGGTGACAGAATCCTTCTGACAGTCAGAATGCACAGTCAGACCCGTCCCAGGATTTAAAGCACCCGGTCCCGGATATCGTGAGCTTGTCAATCTGAGTGCGAAGGCCCGGCACGGCTTCGTCCAACGTCAGATCTGCTGAATCCCCTCCCATGTCTGTCGCAATCCAGCCTGGATGGTAGATACCCACCGCGATACCTTCACTCTCAAGGCTTACCGCCAGATTGCGCCCGAGATTTATGGCCGCGGCCTTGGAAGACCTGTAAATAAACCGGTTCCCCGCCGGGGTACTCTGTGAACCCATCTGGCTGGCAATGATCGCAATTTTCGGAGCTTCGCCGGCGTCCCTGCTGGCCCGCAGGTTGGGGAGCAGGGCCTGAACCACGAGAAAGACACCGGTTACATTGACGGCAAAAGACTGCGCCCAGAGCTCCGGGGCGTAGCCCGTCTCCAGTTCATCGAACTTATCCAGAGAAACGCCGGCGTTGCAGACCAGGGTGGAGATTGGCTGCATTTTGAGTCGGTCAGCCAGTGCTTTGATACTGGACGAATCGGCAACATCCAGTGGTTCCATGCCAGGTGAGTTCCGGGCCGTCTGAATTACCTCTGTTCCTGCACTTTGCCACTCCCTGGCTAATGCGCGACCTATGCCACGATTGGCACCCGTAATCAGTATCGGCATTCGGGAATCTCCTTAGCTTCTGGGTGGCTGGCGGCATGGGTGTTAGCCCGCCGGCATTGTTATGTTGGCGTTTACTTACCTTTTGCCCCTGAACTGGCTACTCTGTATGTATAAGGATCCATACGATGGCTTGGAGCCATGGCCCATGCCTCCAAGCGTCGCATAAACGGACCTGGAGTGCTCTATGAAACCTGGCCAACGGCGAAGTGATTCCCTTGCTGTCCCTGTTTTCGAAAACCTTCAGGGTGTCTGGCGTTCGCAGGGTTACGGCAAAATACTGCTGATAGGGAGTGACGGGTACACCCTTTTTGAAGAAACCGCCATCAGTTGCCGGAAGC
>AZIH01003474.1_pt1 | contig 20877 bp, 18 predicted proteins | sample 359041 | NCBI WGS metagenome assembly AZIH01 (sample SAMN02429716, study PRJNA222664) | marine sediment metagenome | biome: Sediment sample; isolation source: enrichment culture of sample MGS-ANC(UA) from oil contaminated site at the... | place: Italy: Ancona | collected 2012-02-14 | depth 6 m m
GCACTCTACGATTTCTTTGGTCGTTCAGAGCGGGCGGTGGAGGTTGCTGAAGCCGTTCGCCGTTCGGCGCCGGAGACCCGCCTGAGACTTCGACTCGAAGGCGTGCTGGTTGCGCAGCGTCCGGAGGACTCCGGTGCTATAGTTGCAGGAAGCAATGGAGAAACAGCGTATTACCGGGTGGGGGAGATGCTGCCCGGTAATGCAGAACTCGCGGAGGTGGAACCGGGGCGTGTGTTGATTCGCCGGGGCGGGCGTTATGAATCGCTGGCCTTTGAAGAGTCGATCTCTTCGGATCTGGTTGCGGAGGTGGCGGCAGAGCCGGCAGAATCCTCTCCCGATGCGTTTCTGGCCAGCGCCCGTGAACAGATCGATAGCCAGGGCATTGCGGCACTTGCACCCTTTGGGCTCAGCCCGGTTGATAACAGCGGCCTATCCGGGTATGTGTATGACGGCTCCAACGCCATGCTGAATGCCGTCAATCTGCAGGCCGGTGACGTGGTTACCGCCATCAACGGCCAGCGGCTGGGTAATATCGATCAGGACAAGGCCCTGCTTGAGAACTGGCGCGACCAGTCTCAGCTGGAGATAGAAATCGAGCGTGACGGCTCAATCCTCACCATCAGTTATGCCATACCCGAGCAGTGGCGCTGACCGGGTTCACCGAAACAGGAAGAAATCGCCAGATGTATAACCACAAGACCAATCTGTTACGGGCCATTGCTCTGCTTATTCTGCTGCCGATGATGTCATTGGCGCACGGGCAGGAAGAAACCTGGCGGCTGAACCTGAAGGATGCGGATATCCGGGCCTTTGTCACCCAGGTGGCGGACATTACCGGTTACAGCTTTGTGGTGGACCCTAGGGTTAAAGGCAAGGTTACGGTGCTCTCCAGCGCCCCCATGAACAAGGATGAGATTTACGACCTGTTCCTGGCCGTATTGAATGTGCACGGCTTTACCGCGATTCCCGGCGAGGAGGTGATCAAGGTGGTGCAGCAGGTGGATGCCAAGCAGTCCGCCGAAATCCTGACCCGCTTTGAGCAGACGCCCTCAGAACAGCTTATTACGCGGGTCATTCAGATTGATAACGCCAACGCTCTGGAGCTCGTGCCGATTCTTCGGCCGCTGGTGGCGAAGTACGGGCATCTTGCCGGTGTTGCCGCTGCCAACGCGCTGATCATCAGCGATCATTCCTCGAACATTGCGCGTATTGAACAGATTGTCCGGGAGTTGGACAGCCCATCGAAATATGAGGTGGAAGTCATTCAGCTCAAGGAAGCCTGGGTGGGGGATATGGTTACCCTGCTTCAGGAGCTGGCGCCGGACGAACTGGGCCGGGCCGGCGGTGACAATGCCGCCCGCAAGTACAGTGTTACTGCGGATGAACGCTCCAACCGGCTGATTCTACGTGGTGACGAAACCTTTCGGGAAAAAATGCGCGGCCTGATCCGGCAACTGGACCAGCCGTCCGCAACCGGCGGCACCACCAAGGTTATCCGCCTGAAGCATGCGGATGCCAAGAGCCTGACCGAGATTCTCAAAGGTGTGATGGGTGAGGTGGCGAAAGAAAGTGCTGGCGCAGCCGGTTCCGCATCCGGGGGTAGCAGTTCCGGTAATTCCTTTACGGTATTTGCCGATGAGGGCCTGAACGCCCTGGTGGTTCGCGGAGAGCCTTCGTTGATGCAGGAAGCGGAGCAGATTGTGGAGGCTCTGGATGTGCGCCGGGCCCAGGTCATGATTGAGGCGGCCATTGTCGAGATCAGTGATGAAATGGGTCGAGACCTGGGTGTACAGCTGGCCGCCGGCGACGAGTCGGGCGGCTCCACGCCGGTGCTTGGCAGCAATTTCGGCAATGTCGGGCGCAGCCTGGGGGATGTGCTGACGGCTATCCTGTCTGATACTCCAATTGCCCCGGCCGTAGGCGGGATCACCATCGGGGCCGGTGAGCGCAACGAGAACGGTGTGAGCTGGGGGGTTCTGTTGCAGGCCCTGTCCACCTCGACGGCGGCCAACCTGTTGTCAACGCCGAGCATCATTACCCTCGATAACCAGGAATCAGAAATCACCGTGGGCCAGAACGTGCCGTTTCGCACGGGCCAGACAGCAGTCACTGGCGACGGCCTGAGCAATCCCTTTACCACCATCGAGCGTCGGGATGTCGGCCTGACCCTGAAGGTTACGCCGACCATCAGCGCCGATGGTCTGGTGCGGCTGGTGGTGGAGCAGACCACCGAGAGCGTCGCAGACAGTATCGAAAATGCCTCCGATATCGTAACCAACAAACGTGAGATCAAGACCACGGTTCTGGCCGATGACGGCGAAACCATCGTGCTTGGCGGGCTGATTCGCGAAGATACCCAGGTCACCAGGAGTCAGGTACCGCTGCTCGGGGATATTCCCTATCTGGGGCGCCTGTTCTCGTCGGAAAATACCAGCCGGATCAAGCGCAACCTGCTGGTATTCCTGAAGCCTACGATTATGCTGGGCAAGGCGGACGCGGTGGCTGCCACAGAGATCAAGTACCGGGCCCTGTGGGAGGTCGATCTTGATGTGCGCAAAAAGCTCGGGCTGCCCGAGGATGGCTCACAGCCACCCATTGGCGAGTTATTCGATGCCGGCAGCAGCAGGCGGGTGCAGTAGGTCGCTCATACCATCAGTGGCGGCATCGGACAATCCATCTGATCCGCCACAAGCCGCATAAGCTCGTATTCCCGTGTCTCGACCTTGCCATCGTGGGTGACGCAGTGCCCGCAGGCATCAATCACCGCAGGCTTCAGCAAGGGTGACAGGCCGTTAAGAGCGGTCAGGGCCTCCCGTAGCTGGCGCATGGTGACCTTCTCCAGGACCGGCTGGGTTGCATGCCGGGCATCCATAAAGCCGGCCATGGCTTCACGGTAAAGCGCTTCTGCGTCGGCCTGGGAGGTGGAGCCAGCGCGAGCCAGCAAACTCAGAAGCCTTTGCAGGGCTGGCAAAACGGGTCTGTAACTCTTATAGCGAACCGGAACCACTCGGTCTGCCTCGGCACCGAGGTGCCGGGAGAGGAAACTGGTCAGCGCCAGCTCAAACAGGCTGACCCGGTTATCCGCCGCCACCAGTTTCTGAACGTTGGTGATGAGCATTTCCCGTTCCTCCGGGTCCAGCTTGCGAAGCGCTGGCATGGCCAGTTCAAGGGCCGGGAACCGGACACTCTCGCCAATGGTCTTCAGGGCTGGCAGCAGTTTTTTAAGCAGGTCTGGCTGGCTCCCCAACACCGGGTGGGACGCCAGCAGGGTGAGCCTCTGCACCTGCTGGTCCCGGGAAAGTTCACTGATCAGCATGGCATAGCAAAGCTGAACCGCACCGGCGCGGGTGTACAGGAGATTCCGGAAAGTGGCCGGGAGCCGGCTCAGGAAGCGGAGGGCAAAATCCTCGCTCTGCCGATTGATGGTGCCGACCTGGTCTGAAAACTTGCGGGCCGGTTTGTCCGTCTGATCTGCGCGAGAGGCCAGTGGCGATGTTCGCGCACCCTTTCCGGTGACCGGGCTGAGAATTTCCGACGCTGCCCCGGTGAACCCTGATGCGCCGGCCGGAGATGCCGGCCCTGAACTCCGGTAAAGATCCGCACCCGGCTCGGTATCCCGGAGCCGACTGCGCAGCCTGGCCAGCATGCCCGGCTGAATTGCATTGATACGCTGATCGATGGGGGGGTGGGATGCCAGCAGTGACGTAAATTTCATTCGGGCGCTTTCGCCAAAACACATATGGTTCATGTCGCTGGCGTGGCTGGTGGTGTCCAGATAGCCACCCTTCAGGCCGATCTTGAAAAGCGCGCCTGCAATCCCCTCGGGGTTGCGGGTGAACTGAACCGACGAGGCATCTGCCAGCATTTCCCGTTGCCGTGAGACTGCCGCCTGGATGAGCCGGCCGAAGAAAACTCCGACGTAGCCAATCACAAACAGTGCCAGGCCGATAATGCCCATGGCGGCCTGTGCCCGCCCATCCCGGGATCTTCCCACCCGGTGGCCCCGGTAAAACGATGCCCGAAGCAGGAAACCACCAATCTGACCAATCATCAGAATGCCGGCAAGCAGGGCAATCAGGCGAACGTTCAGGCGCATGTCGCCGTTAAAGATGTGGCTGAACTCATGGGCGACGACGCCCTGGAGCTCGTCCCGTGACAGCTGGGCAATCGCACCGTGGGTTACCACCATCACCGCTTCGTTGGCTGTATAGCCAGCCACGAAGGCGTTGATACCGGTTTCCTGATTCATCACGTAGAGTTCCGGCACCGGAACACCGCTGGCAATGGCCATTTCCTCAACGATATTGCGCAGTTTGCGCTCGTCGCTGTCCCGGGTGTCCGGTTCTATTGGCTGCGCGCCCACCATTTTCGCAACCCGGCTGCCGCCGCCGGCAAGATCGATCCAGCGCAACAGTGACCCGAGACCAATCAAGACGACGACGGTTGCGCCTGTTAGCAGCCCGTGGTTCGAAAGCAGCCAGTGGTGAAAGGCGAGGCCGGACGATTCGCTGCGGGTTACAAAGTAACCCACCAGACACACCGCCAGGGTGATAAAGGCAACTGCTGTCAGGAACAGGAACACCAGTAGGCTGGTGTTGCGCCGGGCATGGGCCTGGCGCTCAAAGAATCCGGGGTGAGCCATGCTTCAGGGCCTCAGAAGGCAACCTTCGGGGCCTGGCGGGCTTCCGGGGAATCCAGTTCCAGTTGTGCCGTTTCCTTGAAGGCAAACATGCCGGCAATGATGTTGTTGGGGAACTGCTCCCGGAAAATGTTGTAGCTCATTACGCCATCGTTATAGGCCTGGCGGGCGAAGGCGACCCGGTTCTCGGTGCTGGACAGCTCTTCCATCAGTTGCTGGATGGTCTCGTTGGCTTTCAGGTCCGGGTAGTTTTCTGCAACGGCGTAAAAGTTCGCGAGGGCCTTGGTCAGGAGGTTTTCGGCACTGCCGAGCCGTTGGATCTTGGTTCCGTCACCGGGGTCCTTGGCCGCGTCTTTCTGGGCACTGACCGCATTGTTGCGGGCTTCCATGACCTGGGTGAGGGTGTTTTTTTCGTGGCTAAGGTAGGCTTTGGCGGCCTCAACCAGGTTTGGGATCAGGTCATGGCGACGCTGCAGCTGCACATCAATCTGGGCAAAGCCGTTTTTGAACTGATTACGCAGGGAAACCAGGCGGTTGTAGATATAGACCAGAAAGATTACGACGACAGCAATAACAATCAGGCCAATGACGGTAGTTCCCATAGCAACTCCTCGGGGTGATGAATCAGGCGTTATTTTCCACGATTTGCTCGTGACAACCTTTTACAAAAGTCTCAAAATCTTTCGGTAGTAGCGGTTTGCTGAAGTAGTAACCCTGGGCCAACTGGCACCCGCGCTGGCTGAGATAATATTCCTGCTCAGCGGTTTCCACGCCTTCGGCCACTACCGACAGGTTCAGGCTCTTGCCCAGATCGATAATGGTGTTGGCAATTCGGGTGTCTTCCTCGTTCACCAGCAGATCACGAATGAACTGCTTGTCGATCTTCAGATGCTGAACCGGCATCTGTTTGAGGTAGGTGAGGGACGAATAACCGGTGCCGAAATCGTCCACCGCAATGCTGATGCCCGCCTTGTTCAGGCGGTGAAGCTTGGCCACGGCGTCTGAAAGGTTGGTCATGAAGCTGGTTTCGGTCACTTCCAGCTCCAGCCGGCCCGCTGGGATCTTGTGTCTCTTCAGGGTATCGAGGATGTCGTCAACGATGGTCTCCTGGCGTAACTGAACCGCCGAGAGGTTAACAGCGATGCGCAGCGGAGAGCCCTCGAAAGCCCAGCGGGCTGCCTGCCAGCATGCCTGATCCAGTACCCATTGGCCGATCTCGACGATGGTCCCGTTGGATTCAGCCACGGGAATGAAAAAGTCGGGTGGTACCAGGCCACGTACCGGGTGCTCCCATCTTAGCAGTGCCTCGGCACCGATCACCCGTTTGCTCTCCAGGTTGATCTGGGGCTGGTAGACCAGGTGGAACTGATGATTGGACAGAGCCTGGGAAAGATCTTTTTCCATCTGTTTCCTGTCCCGGATTTCCTGGTCAATACTGGCGACGTAGAACTGGAAGTGGTTGTGGCCGTTTTGCTTGGCCAGGGTCATGGTCTGTTCGGCGCTCTGAAGCAGCCGGTCGGCCTGCTTGGTATCCGAGGGGAAGAGTGCAACGCCCATGGTTGCTGTCATGGCGACGTTCTGGTCGTCAACCAGCATCGGACTGCTGATGCAGCAAAGTATGCGTTCGGCGGTGTCAGCGGCCTGGAATCCATCCCGGAGGCCTTTTTCAACAATCACGAACTGGTCGCTGCCCAGGCGGGCAATGGTAAAGCGCGCGTTATCCAGTTCGCGGGTAAGCCGGTCTGCCACCGTTTGCAGAATGAGATCGCCGGTGCGAAAACCGCATTGCTCGTTCACGGATTTGAAATCGTCAATGCCGCAGACAATCAGGGACAGTGAGGTGCTCCGTTGTTCAGCCTCTTCGATGTCCCGAACCAACAATTCCATGAATGTATCGCGGCTGGGCAGGCCGGTTAGCTGGTCGTAGCGAGACAGGCGGCTGACCCTGTCTTCAGCTTCCCGATGGCGGGTCTGGCTGTCGCCAATGGCGACCAGAAGGTTGTTGGTCGCGTTCACCCAGAGGCCGAGCTCGTCACTCTGGTGGCCCGAGGGAATGGTGACCAGGCGATCGTCCGGCTGTGCAGGATCAACCTGTTTGACGGAGCGGACAATTCTCAGCAGTGGCCGGGTCAGTAGCAGGTGGAACACATAAAACAGCACCATGCCCAGAATAAGCGCGGTGGCTATCCCTGAGGCAAATGTGACGGCGGCCCGGTCCAGCCAGGTACTTGCCGCCGGTGCGGTGTCGTAGTGAACATCAAGGTAGCCGTAGATCGTCTCCGGGTTTCCGTCTCGGGTCAGCGGCTCGCGGAACAGTCGCTCGGCGCCGAAGATCGGGTCGGTCACGGGTCTGGAAACAGTCTGCTGAAGGGGGCGGCTGCGATTGCCCAGGGGCTCCCCGCCCGGATGGACGATGCGGGCCATGTGAATGGCTTCCTTGGCAAACAGACCATCGACCACCTGCTGGGCCAGCTCGGCATCAATGCTGAATACCGCCTGGGTAGCAGCGTCTTTGACCATGGCGATGGTCTGCCTGGCGTCATTGTCCAGCCCCTCGGACACGCGCTGGGCGTCCAGGATCACCTGCACAGAGCTGACAATGATGCCGCTGACAAGGGCCACGGCAAGAATCCATCGTAAGATTCGATAGCCCAGGCGATGTTCAACCTCGAAGGAGTTTTGCATTCAGGCCCGTCTGTAATCCGGTTTCTTCAGGACGAAAGCGTCGCAATAGGGGTGATGCGCTTAAAGTTCCACCCTGAGAGTTACTTGTTAGTATGGTTCAGAGTTCGCGTTACACCATTGAGTATCGGCGATTTTCCCAAAGATTTCAGAGTGCGGTTGTATCAATTTGTAATTGTTTCTGTACGACAGACGCAAGAACGCCCGCGCAGGGCGGGCGTTCTTGTGCTGCAGCTTTTTACGACTGCACTCGGAAGACGGGCTCCGATCAGGCCAGGTTTTCGTTCACGAAATCCCAGTTGACCAGATTCCAGAAAGCTTCCAGGTAATTCGGGCGGGAGTTGCGGTAGTCGATGTAGTACGCGTGCTCCCACACGTCGACGGTCAGCACCGGCTTGTCGGCACCAGTCAGAGGGGTTTCCGCGTTGCTGGTGTTGGCAATCGCAACACTGCCGTCGGCCTTCTTAACCAGCCAGGTCCAGCCGGAGCCGAAGTTGTTGGCGGCCTTGTCATTGAATTCTTTCTTGAAGTCTTCGAAAGAGCCGAAGGCTTTCTCGATGGCTTCCTTGGCAGCACCAGTGGGCTCACCACCGCCGTTCGGGCTGAGGCAGTGCCAGTAGAAGGTGTGGTTCCAGACCTGTGCGGCGTTGTTGAACAGGGGGCCGCTGGCGCTCTTGATGATGTCCTCAAGAGACTTGTTGGCGTTATCGGTACCTTCTACCAGGCCGTTCAGCTTGGTTACGTAAGTGTTGTGGTGCTTGCCGTAATGGTACTCAAGGGTTTCCTGAGAGATGTGCGGTTCCAGTGCGTTTTTTTCATAAGGCAGTGCGGGAAGTTCAAATGCCATGAGGTCGTTCTCCCTGTCTCTCTGTTTATGTGGATGTACGTCAATCCAATATAAGGTCGATTTGAGTCAGATCAACCCTTTGTCGTTAAAGAACTATTAAACTCCGGGCAACCGGGCAGGAACTGCGCGCAGTTCTTAACCCGCCAGACCAGCTCTTCATAACTGTCGGCAAGAATATTCACATGGCCCAGCTTCCGGCCCGGTCGCTCGCCTTTATTATAGAGGTGAACATGGGCGTAGGGCAGTTCCAGAATACGCTCGATATCGCCATGCTCGCCGATGATGTTGATCATGCAGCTTACACCTCGGGGCGCCACGTTACCCAATGGGTGACCGCTTACCGCGCGGATATGATTCTCGAACTGGCTGGTCATGGCGCCTTCAATGGTCCAGTGTCCGGAGTTGTGCACCCTCGGCGCCATCTCGTTGGCGACCAGACCATCAGAAGTCTCAAACAGCTCAAGGGTTAATACGCCGACATAATCCAGTTCGTTCAGCAGGGCCTTGATGTAACGCTCTGCGTCTTCCTGAACGTGTTTCTCAAGCTTCGGTGCCGGCGCAATCGAGTAGCGCAGGATACCTTCGTGATGGCTATTCTCGGCCATGGGGTAGAACGCCAGGTCACCGTCTTCGGCTCTGACCGCGATAATCGAGACTTCCCGGTGGAAATCGACAAACTTTTCCACGATCAGGCGTGGATGACCGATGGAGTCCCACGCTGCCTCGGCATCTTCCGGGCTTTTCAGGACTGCCTGGCCCTTGCCGTCGTAACCTTCGGTGTTGGATTTTGCCACCACCGGGCAACCAAGCTCTTCTGCGGCGGCTTTCAGGGAGGCGGCGCTGTCGGCGATTTTCCACTTGGGCGTTGGGATGCCCAGCTGGCCAAACAGGGTCTTCTCCGCCTCGCGGTTCTGGCAGACCTGAAGGGCCCGGGGGCATGGGTGCACGGGTTTGTGGGCGGCGATTTTCTCTGCCACTTCTACCGGTAGGTGTTCAAATTCGTAGGTAACCCGGTCTACGCGGGAGAGAAAGTCATCCAGGTATTCGCCGTCCCGGTCGATGATGACTTCACCAAGCCCGGCGCTGGGGCTACCGGACATGTCATAGAAAACAAAGGTCTTGGCCAGGGGGTATCCGGCCAGTGCCAGCATTCTTCCCAGTTGGCCGGCGCCCAGTACACCAATTCTCATTTGTGTTCTCCTGCCTGTTGTTCGGCATGGTTCAAAAGTCCGGGAAGCGGGCGGGGCCTTGTGTCCAAAACTGTTGAGGGCCAGGGACGGCCCGAAACAAGCGCACATGGATGTGCTCGTAGCGTGTTTTGGACACAAGGCCCCGACCGCTTCTTCCTCCGAATGTTGCGTTACTGGTCCCGCGGGTCAGGATTGTCCAGGATCGTTTCGGTCTGTTTTGTTCGGAACTGTTCCACGGCTTCCCGGACGTTGTCGTCGGACGTGCCGATAATCTGTGCTGCCAGCAGGCCAGCGTTGGTGGCCCCGGCTTTGCCGATGGCCAGTGTGCCAACGGCGATACCACCGGGCATCTGGACGATGGACAACAGGGAATCCAGGCCATTAAGGGCTTTGGACTGAACGGGCACGCCCAGAACAGGCAGGGCCGTTTGGGAGGCAACCATGCCTGGCAGGTGCGCTGCGCCACCGGCGCCGGCGATGATGACTTTCAGGCCGCGGTCGGCAGCGGTTTTGGCGTAGTCAAAAAGCAGATCTGGGGTGCGATGAGCCGAGACGACTTTGGTTTCGTAGGGCACGCCGAGTTTTTCGAGCATGCTGGCGGCGTGTTCCATGGTGGGCCAGTCAGATTTGGAGCCCATGATGAGTCCTACAAGCGGCTGCATATGCAACAGTCCTGTGATAATTGGAAAGCCGGCCATTGTATGTTTTGCCTACTTACCATGCAACAAAGCCATAGTGTAAGGCGCGGTTGGGATTCCTGAATGCGCCTTTATTTCACCCTGCTTATAAGTACAGGTATTATCGATCCTTATTGTTCAAACCGTCCATATTCAGGAGCTGTAATGGAACCGATCCGTCCAGATGATGATGAGCTGAGAGCCCAGCGACCGATTGGTGGTGCCGAGCCCAGGGCAGCGGCAGAGAAGAAGCCCAGGCCATCTTCCGCCGGGAAGGGGGAGCCACCGAGGCGTGAGAGGCCGGCTGGCGGAGGTGCCAACGGCAAGGGTGGCAACGGTGGCCGTGGGAGTCTGGCGATGCTCTGGTTGCTGGTGATTGTGGTGGCGGTGGCAGCCGGTGCTGGCTGGTATTCGCAGAATCAGCGGGTTCAGGTTCTGGAAAGCCAGTTGGAGGAGGCGGATTACTGGGCTCGGCAGAGCAAGCTGGCGTTGGCGCGGTTTGAGGGAGATCTTTCCGAGACCGGGGAGAATCTTCAGGAGCGTGGGGCGTCGCTGGCGGATCAGATTGCTGCGCAGAAGAAGCAGCTGGATACGGCGGACAGTGAGATCCGGAAGCTGTGGGCCATTGCCAATGAGCGCAACAAGAAGCGCCTGGATGAGCATCAGGAGCGGATCGCAGCGGTGGAGTCTGGTCTGGCTGAGAGCAAACAGGCGATTGGCGGGCTTGAGGCTTCAGTTGAGAAGGTCCGGACGTCGCTTTCGGCAGATGTTGCTTCCCTGAAGCAACAGACTGAGACCTCGATAACGGCCCTGCAGGACGCGAACCGGCAGGCGACGGCCCAGCTTACCAAGCTCAGCCAGCAACTGGCGGATGTCGATCAGGTGATTGAGAGCCGTATCCGGCGGTTTGAGCAGGAGCAGAAGCTGGGGATCAGCGGCATGGAAGGGCGAATTGCCGCCCTGGAGCGGGAGACGGCTGAGATTTCCGACGACGGTCGGGTTCAGGCGCTTCGGAATGAGCTCGCAAGCCTGAAACGGACGGTGGATTCCATTGATGCGTCACGTTCGCAGCTGACTTCCCGTCTGGTCCGGCTATCGGAGGAGGTGAATCAGCTCCGCACTCAGGTGAGCCGGCAGTAGTCAGGGTTTTCGGTTACTTAAAGGGTGGCATTTCGGGTTCTGTAACGGTTTGTAGTCATCCCTTGCGGTAGCTCTCATTTCTGTTGTTTTGCAGTTGTTATGATCAGGCAACTCGCAATCAGGATGAAGAGTTAACAACAATGAAAACCCGAGTGCCTTCCGCTCTGTCTGTTCTCCGGCCGCTGGCCGTGTTGTCTCTGTTGCTGGCGTTGTCGGGCTGTACGGTTTACCAGTCCATCGGCAAGAGCGTTGGGTCGTTCCTGCACCCGGTATCTGGCCACGACTTCGTGCACATTGCCAACGACAGCTGGGACCGCCGCAATGCGGTGTTGTACTTTTACCGGACTCACTCCCAGTGGGCGGCCGATGAGATTGAGGCGCCGAGCGTCTACATCGATGACACGCACTATTTCAATATCCGCAATGACAGTTTTACCTGGCTGGAGGTCAGCCCTGGTGAGCGCCACATTGCCATGCGCCGGCCACTGCTGGGGCTGGAGGGGATGAATTCCTTCAGTCTGAGCCTGATTGCTGACGCTACGCTGCGGGTTGAGCCGGGTCAGATCTATTATCTGCGGTATAACGAACTCTCGGAGCCCGGGCGGCGGCATCCGGACCTGGATCCCGACCACCCGCTGGCGCAGGGCGATCTTCAGCTGGTGACTCGTGAATACGCGATGCAAGCGGAGGAGATTGTCTCGACCCGTTTTCTGAACAGCGATCTTCTGGCGCCAAATCATGCAGCGACGTCCATTGTCGAAGTGAATGAGGACATGGACTATGAGCGTCGGCTGGTGTTGCTTGAGGAAGAGCGTGAGCTTGAAATCGAGCGCCTGAAGCAAGAGGGCAAGTACGAATCTGCCTCATGGTTCTGGCCCTTTGGCGGCGGCCCCACGGTGCCCCTGGAAGCAGATCGCAAGCTCGAGAAGCTGGAGGCGGAATACGCTGAGCTTGAACTGGAGCGCGAGCGCCGGGAGGAAGCGGAATCCGGTGGCGGCTGGTGGATTTTCTGAGGGCTGACTACACTGTCTGCAGTTGAAACGCTCGGGAAGTGAAAACAATGTCGCTCAAGGATTCTTTACGCAACCGATTGGAAAAACTGACGGATGAGGTTGTTCCGCAGCTGCGGGAAAGTTGGGGTGATCTGCAAAAACGTCTGGACGATCTGAATTGCTCTCTGGCGAATCGAGCGATTCCGGAAGAAAGGCGCAGCCGTGTGAGTGAATTGTCGCTGCAGGAAAAAGCGCAGCAGGCAGGCCAGAATCGTCCGGAGATGAAGGTCGTCCGGGCCCCCGGCAGGGCTTCCAGGAAAAAGTAGGTTTGCTTAAAAAATGTCCGGTTTTTAGAGGCTTGCAGGTTTTCCGGGAAAATTTCCGGAAAATATTTGACACCGCCAGCCAAATGCTTAAAATGCGCCTCTCACTTGATTGAGACAGCATCGCTGGCCGGCAAGTGAGCGCCTTTGAAAGGTTGGAAAGCCTCTTCGAAGTTGTAGAGAAAGGCTTGAAAGTGGGTGGTTAGCTCAGCTGGGAGAGCATCGCCCTTACAAGGCGAGGGTCACTGGTTCGATCCCAGTACCACCCACCACTTTCAAAAGCATCACCGGATCACCCCATCCGGTTTCAGGTTCAGGCCTACGGGCCAGAATTGATGCGGAGCGGTAGTTCAGTTGGTTAGAATACCGGCCTGTCACGCCGGGGGTCGCGGGTTCGAGTCCCGTCCGCTCCGCCATTTTTCCCGGGTGGTTAGCTCAGCTGGGAGAGCATCGCCCTTACAAGGCGAGGGTCACTGGTTCGATCCCAGTACCACCCACCAGAATTCCCAGAAAGGGCCGATCCAAATGGATCGGCCCTTTTTTTATTTGCCAATCAGCGACTGCCCACAAACCCGGACCACATTGCCATTTACCCCGTTGGACGCGGGGCTGCAGTACCAGGCGATGGTTTCGGCAACATCGACCGGCTGCCCACCCTGAGACAGGCTGTTCATTCGGCGGCCGGCCTCACGGATGGTGATGGGCATGGCGGCGGTCATTTGAGTTTCGATAAACCCGGGAGCGACGGCGTTGATGGTGATGCCGTTTTTCACCTGCCGTGCCATGGCTTCCACGTAACCGATGACTCCGCACTTGGCAGTGGAGTAATTGGTCTGTCCGAAATTACCGGCAATGCCGCTGATGGACGAGATGCAGACAATGCGACCGTTCTCTTTCAGCAGCTCCCGCTGCATCAATTCCTCATCAATCAGTTCTTCTGCGGTCAGATTCACAGCGATGGTCATATCCCAGAAGTGTTCGGGCATATTGCCGAGGGTTTTGTCACGGGTGATGCCGGCATTGTGGATGACCAGGTCAACGCCCCCGAAATGCTCCTCCAGGAAATCCCCGATCAGTTTCGGGGCTTTGTCATCGGTGATGTCGCAAGCGAGGGCTTTGCCGTTGATTGCTCCGGTAACCTTTTCCAGTTCCTCCATGGCTGGAGGGATGTCCAGCCCGACGACGGTGGCCCCGTCCCGGGCCAGGGTTTCGGCGATGGCGGCGCCGATGCCCCGGGACGCTCCGGTGACCAGCGCCACTTTGCCGGTTAGCGGGGAAACCGGGTTGGTTGCCGGTGCGGCTACGCTCTTGCCGATTTTGACTATTTGCCCGGATACATAAGCCGAGCGTGGTGACAGGAAGAAGCGCACGCTGGAATCCAGCTGCTTCTCGGCCCCGGGCGCCATCCATAGCAGGTTGGCGGTGGAACCTTTCTTTCCGATTTCCTTGCCAACACTGCGGACAAAGCCTTCCAGCGCCTGTTGGGCGGCAGCCTGAGGTGCCTTACGGCAACTGGCGGGGTTCTGGCCGATTACCAGAACGCGGGCGTTGCTGCCCAGTTTTTTGATGGTGGGATGGAAGAAGTCGTACAGTGCCCGCAGGTCGCCAGGGCTTTTGAGACCGCTGGCATCAAAGACCAGGGCCGAGAATGTCTGGTTGATGTCGGAGCCCAGATCCAGCGGCTGGGCCTTGTTGCCGGCCTTGGCCGATTCTTTCAGGCGGTCGTTGCTGCTGGCATGGTGAAGCGTCGCGGCGCTGGCGCTCAGTATGCCGCCCAAGGCGGCAATGGCCTTTCCTCCGTTGGCGGCACCGATGAGGACGTCGCCTTCGATAAACGGCTGGTCAGTGCGCTTGAGGCGTTTCAGGGGCACTGGTGCAGGCAGGCCAAGGGTTTGTGCGGCGGTTTTGCCTGCAGGGGTGTTTACTATTCTAAGATAAAGGTCAGACATGGGGGCTTCCTTGTGGTTGCAATCGGTTTTCTGGATGCGAATCGTCCTACAGGGTAAAGAATCGGACAGTTTTTGGATTGACTCAATGCCTGTAGGGTGTTGTCAGGGGTGCCAATGAGGCGCACCGAGGTGTCGCTACACTGTCTTACATTCGCGGATTGCTGGATTGGGTGCAGGGAGCATTGGGGGCTGGCCTCCCCAAACACGCTGTGAATACGTCCCTGTACGCTCGGCTCCGCCATCCATGGCTCCGCACGGTTTTGGGAAGCCAGCCCCCAATGCTCCTTCGAACATCGTAACTTTCTCAAAAAAGGAATGGATTCATCATGGCACAGTCACCGAAAACTCATCAAAAGAAAACGTCAACTTCCAAACAGCCTGGCAGTGTTCCGGCGGGTATCCGCCGTGTCGCTGTGATCGGCGGTAACCGCATTCCGTTTGCCAAATCCAACACGGCTTACAGCAAGATCAGTAACCAGGAATTGCTGACCTCAGCGCTTCGAGGGCTGGTGGATCGGTACAGTCTCCAGGGCAAGCAGTTGGGCGAGGTGGCCGCGGGGGCGGTTATCAAGCATTCCAGGGATTTTAATCTGACCCGGGAGTCGGTACTGAGTTGCGGGCTGGCGCCGGAGACGCCGGCTTATGATATTCAGCAGGCCTGTGGCACGGGGTTGGAGGCGGCTATTCTGGTGGCCAACAAGATCGCCCTGGGGCAGATTGAGTGTGGTATTGCCGGCGGTGCGGATACTACGTCTGATGCGCCGATTGGTGTGGGTGAGGGGCTTCGGGAGATTTTGCTGGACCTGAACCGGGCCCGGACTATCGGTGAGCGGTTGAAGATTCTTGGGCGGTTCCGGCCGGGGCATTTAAAGCCAGAGGTGCCGGAGAACGGCGAGCCCCGCACCGGGATGTCCATGGGTGAGCATGCCCAGGTGACGGCCAAGGAATGGGGCATTCCCCGGGAGGAGCAGGATAAGCTGGCCTGGGAGAGTCACCAGAAGCTGGCCAAAGCCTATGAAGAGGGCTTTTTCACGGATTTGTTGACGCCGTTGGCGGGGTTGGAGAAGGATAATATTCTGCGACCGGACACAACCCTGGAGAAACTGGCGACGCTGAAGCCGGTGTTTGACCGGGAGCACGGCACCATGACAGCGGCCAATAGTACGGCGTTGACGGATGGTGCTTCCTGTGTGCTTCTGGCCAGTGAGGACTGGGCGAAAGAGAATAACTGTGAGGTGAAGGCCTGGCTAACGTTCTCTGAAGTCGCGGCAGTGGATTTTGTGGACAAGAAAGAGGGGCTGCTGATGGCTCCGGCCTATGCCGTGCCCCGGATGCTTGCAAAAGCCGGGCTGACGCTGCAGGACTTCGATTTCTATGAAATTCACGAAGCCTTCGCAGCGCAGGTGCTGTGTACCCTGAAAGCCTGGGAGGATCCCGCCTTCTGCAAGGAACGTCTGGGGCTGGACCAGCCCCTGGGCAGCATTGACCGGGACAGGCTGAATGTGAAAGGCAGCAGCCTGGCCACCGGGCATCCATTTGCAGCCACCGGCGGACGCATTGTGGCGACATTGGCCAAGCTGCTGGAGGAAAAAGGCAGTGGCCGCGGTCTGATTTCCATCTGCGCGGCAGGCGGGCAGGGGGTAACCGCAATTTTGGAGCGGTAAGTTATCGGAAAAAGTCATTTTTCCCTTTGACAGATACTGCGTCGCCCCGTACTATGCGCACCTCGTTGATCGGGGCCTTCCCCGGGATACAACCAGTTTGATGCGGGGTAGAGCAGTCTGGTAGCTCGTCGGGCTCATAACCCGGAGGTCGTTGGTTCGAATCCAGCCCCCGCTACCACTATTGAAATAAGGCCCGCTGTCGCGGGCCTTATTCGTTTTGGACGGGGCTAATTGTGTCAACTGCTTCTGTGTTTTACAGAGTGGAGCGCACATTGAGTTCCGCTTCAAAACCGTCCTGCCGTCCTGTTGCCGGTGACCTCAGATGCAATGTAATGCCTGCACCCTTGGCGATTGCGTCCGCGATGGCCAGGCCGAGTCCGGAACCTGTCGCATCCGTTTTTGAGCGGGCAAACCGATTCCGTAGCAGGGCGAGCTGATCCGGTGGCACGATGTCACCGCCATTGCGTACCCTTAGCGTCCCATCGTCTGTCATGCTGATCTCCACGGGCTGGCTGTGGGAGCCGTGCTTGAGGGCATTCTCGATCAGGTTGCGCACCAGGATGGCGAAGGCGTCGGGGTCGAGGAAAGAGTTTACCTCCCGCTCGGGCAGGTTCAGGACAATCCGGCCCTGCACCTCACCTGCAAAATCAGCAACGATCATCGCCAGTATTGGTACCAGGTTGTGCTGATTCTGTGAGATGGCTCCCCCGCCTTCGGCTTTCGCCAGTTCGAGCAGTTTTCCGGAGAGCTGTGAAAGGCTGCGTAGAGCGTCCTCAATCTCGGCAACATTATTCTTGAGTTGATCACTCTGTACTTGGGTTTTCAGTCGCTGCACTTTGGCCAGTGCTGTTGCCAGAGGCGTCCGCAATTCATGGGCGCTGTTCGCGGTAAAACTCCGTTCTGTGTCAAGCGCCCGGTGCAATCGTTCCAGCAATCGGTTGATGGCAACGGCGACCGGCTCGAATTCTTTTGGTAACCGATCCCCGGTAACGGGGGAGAGATCCCCGGCACCGCGGGATTCAATCGACTGTTGGAATTCGACCACTTTGCGCAGGGAAAACCGGACAATCCACCAGACACCCAGCAGGCTGATCGGAATCAGGAAAATCAGGGGCAACAGCAACGCCAGGCCCGCCTCCAGTGCCGCTTCGCGTCGGTGAGCCAAAGGTTCGGCCACCTCAACGTAGATAGTGCCACTGACGGCAGATGCGCCGTATATCCGGTGTGTCGTCGTGTTTGAAAACCCTTCCCCGGGTAAGGAGCCAAACACCTGGGGGTCGGCATCGTGGGACTGGAGCAGGAGGTTGCCCTGTTCGTCCCGGACCAGGTAAGTGAGGTATTCGTCATGGTCCTTCATGGCAGGGGCGGTTTGGCTCCCGGTGCCATTTTCCCGGTTCAGGATATCGGTCACTGCCAGCGGCAGAATGCGTTGGGCTGTTTCTTCCAGGGCGCTGTCGAAGACCTCGTTCATTTCGTGCTGTGCCACGAGACCGGACGCAGTAACACCTACCAGCCAAAGAAGGGTGACGCCGAGTGTAAGGCCGATGCCCAGGCTTTTCTGTAAACTGGCTCTAGTGGTCATGTGTGTCCAGGCGATAGCCCATGCCCCTGACGGTTATGATGGCATCCCGCCCCAGTTTTTTACGCAAACGGCTGACATAAACCTCAATGGTGTTGCTTTCGATTTCTGCCCCGAAGGCGTAGAGACGATCTTCAAGCTGTGATCGTGATAATAGCATTCCAGGTCGTTGGACCAGGCCTTCCAGTACTGCCCATTCCCGCGCGGTAAGCTCCACCGGCTGACCGTTGCGAAGGATACGGTGATCCCCAAGATCGACCTCCAGCTCACCCACGCGTATCAGCGGGCTCGGGTTGCCCCGGTAACGACGGGCTACGGCGGCGACACGGGCTGACAGTTCGGAAAGATCAAAGGGCTTCACCAGATAGTCGTCGGCACCGGCGTTCAGTCCTTCAATCCGGTCAGACACCTGGTCCCTGGCGGTAAGGATAATCACCGGTGTCGTGTTTCCGTTGGCCCTTAGCTTCCTCAAAAAGCCAAAGCCATGGCCGTCCGGCAGCATCAGGTCGAGCAGGATCAGGTCGTAGTCTGTGGTCTGAACGCTGCCTTCGGCAAAGGCCAGGGTTTGCACCCAGTCGACCGCGTGGCCGTCGTCCGTGATCTGGTCCCGCACGGCCTCACCCAGCCCGGTCGTATCCTCAACCAACAGTACTCGCATCGTTCACCTCTGTTCCAGCCCTGGGAGAAAGATACTACAGCCGGGACCTGACATCAGCCTGAATGGCGCTGGACCCTGGCATAGGCATCTCCACCGAGCTTCAGTTGGCTGTCAGGTTTGGGCGATAACCTTATCCCAACTATTCCAGGATCCGATCGGAGGAGATGTCATGATCCGGATAATTTTACCTTTTATCGCCGTGGTTTCCGGACTCTGGGCCTGGAATCTGGCTGCGGCGTCGGGCGCCGCTTCCATTTGGTCGATCTATGACCAGAGCCTGTTGCTCAGTGGGTGGTTATCCATTGCGTTGATGTCGCTGGCCATGATGCTGGCGTTGCGTCCGGCCTGGCTGGAACGCCCCCTGGGCGGGCTCGATCAGATCTATCATACCCACAAATGGGCCGGCATTCTGGCGGTGGTATTCGCCGCTGCCCACTGGCTGATTGAAATGGGTGATGACGTAATCGAGTCGATTTTCGGCGACGCGGGCAAGCAGCACGAAACGCATTATTCCGGGTTTATTGAAAGCATGCGCGATGCCGCCGAAGACGTTGGCGAGTTCGCCATTTATCTATTGTTCGCGATGTTGCTAATTACCCTGTGGCGCAAGTTCCCCTACAAATTCTGGCGGTATCTGCACCGGGCTATGCCGGCGCTTTACCTGTTGCTTGCTTTCCATGCGGTGTGGCTCACTCCGCTGCAATGGTGGCAGCACCCGATTGGTATGCTGATGGCCATCCTGCTCACCGGAGGTAGCCTCGCCAGTGGGCTTTCCCTTGCTGGCCGAATTGGCGGTCGTCGCCGGGTTCAAGGCGCGATCACTGCAATTAATAACCCGGCCCCGGATGTTACCGAAGTCACCTGCCAATTGGGTCCGGCATGGCGGGGTCATCGCCCGGGTCAATTTGCGTTCGTGACATTCAACACGATGGAAGGTGCCCATCCGTTCACCATTGCCAGTGCTGACCAGGGGGATGGCACGGTCACTTTCTTCATTAAATCTCTCGGGGATTTCACCCGTAATCTCAGTCATAAACTCAAGGTGGGGCAAACCGTGAAAGTTGAGGGCCCCTACGGCCGCTTTGATTTCAATCGAAGAAACCGCAAGTCCCACCAGATCTGGATTGCCGGTGGCATTGGAGTGACACCGTTCCTGGCCTGGCTTGAAGCCATCGACACCAACACGGCCCCGGCACCGGAGGCAGACCTGCACTACTGCACCCGAAATGCCGGTCAGGACCCCATGGTGCAGCGACTCCGGACGCTTTGCCGGGACTTGCAGGGCATTAATCTGCAGATTCATGACAGCAGCAAGGGTGAGGCACTCTCGGCTGAAACGCTGGCCGCCGGTGGCCGTTCAGCTGCAAGCGCAGAAGTATGGTTTTGCGGCCCCGCAGGGCTGGGACGGGCAATCGAACAGGGAATGCGAGCTGCGACCTTCCGTCAGTTGCGGTTCCATAAAGAGGCTTTCCAGTTTCGCTGATCTTCGTTTATCGAGTGCTGGCGCGTTCAGGCCAGTGTCAGGTAAAGCTCATAAAGTACTCACTGTGGATTCAAAAGGAGACATTTCATGAAAACCAAACCCGTGATTTTGAGCCTCGCTTTATTGCTGGTGGGTACACCGCTGCTGGCTGACGACGATTGTGATGACCCGGTGGCCAATTGGCAGCCCCGGGAAAACCTCCGCCAGAAACTGGAAGGGGAAGGCTGGAAGGTATACCGCATCAAGGTGGATGACGGTTGTTATGAGGTAAAGGGCCTGGCGCCGGACGGCTATCGGGCAGAGGCGTCTTTTGCACCGGCCTCCCTGAAGTTAATGGAAATGGAGCGGGAAGAAGACGATGACGACGATGATGACAACGAAGATCGTGGCTACGGCAACCAGATGCGGGAGGGTGCTCAGGGCAATGGCCAGGCGCCGGCTCCAAGCAATGGCGTCGTCAAGGGCCGCCCCACTGTAACGGTTGAATAACCGGACGGGTCTATCTGTTTGCTTTTTGAACACTTTACGTTTTTACCGGAGACACGGTATGAAAAAGATCTTTTTTGCTCTGGGCCTCGCTATTGCAGTTGCTTTGCCGGCCCTTGCGCAGGCTCGTGAAGTGACCTTCACGACCGAACTGCTCAACTATGGCGGCGATGGCGCCTACCTGGCGCTGTACCTCACGGATGCTGCCGGGAACTACCAGGGGACTCTCTGGGTTGCGGGGCAAAAATCCAAATACTACAAGCACCTGAGTGGCTGGGCGCGCGGCAGCAGGCTGAATCCGGCTGAGTATGATGGTCTGACAGGCGCCAGTATAACCAGCGGACGAACCCTGAAAATCACCCTGAATCTCGATGATGCCCTGATCGACAGTGGTCACGAGATCCGTATCGACACTGCCGTTGAGGATATGCGGGACAATCGGGCGGACGTCGCCGTACCGCTGACCAGTGAAGGTGCCGGCAAACCGGTTGCGGGGCGTGGTTATGTTAGTTCTTTTCGCTACGATTTCTGAAGAACTGGTAGGAGCTTAGGCCATGTTACGACACTT
>AZIH01011078.1_pt1 | contig 20169 bp, 17 predicted proteins | sample 359041 | NCBI WGS metagenome assembly AZIH01 (sample SAMN02429716, study PRJNA222664) | marine sediment metagenome | biome: Sediment sample; isolation source: enrichment culture of sample MGS-ANC(UA) from oil contaminated site at the... | place: Italy: Ancona | collected 2012-02-14 | depth 6 m m
GGACGAGCAGGGCGACATCATCGGCTTTTTCGTGCTGATTCGTGATATTACCGACCGCCGCAAGACCGCCCTCGCCCTGGAACAGGCCTACGACCACCTGGAGCGCCGGGTGAAAGAGCGTACCGCCGCACTAACCGGCCTGAACAACCAGCTGCGCCAGGAAATCACTGAAAGGGCTGCCGTAGAGGCCCGGCTCCGGGACGCCAAGCTGGAAGCGGAGCGGGCCAACCTTTCCAAAACCAAGTTCCTGGCTGCCGTCAGCCATGATCTGTTGCAGCCTCTCAACGCGGCCCGGCTGTTTACCAGTGCGCTGCTTGAGCAATCGTTCGGGCCCAAGGCTGAGGGTCTGGTTCGTTCGGTAAGCACCTCACTGGATGATGTGGAGAACCTTCTGGGCACTCTGGTAGACATCTCCAAACTGGATGCCGGCGTCATCAAGCCGGATGTGACCGCCTTTGACCTGCGGGACCTGCTCAACAACATCGCCCGGGAATTCCGGCAAATGGCCATGGCCGAGGGCCTGCGGCTCGATTTCGTCGCCAGCTCCGCCACCGTGGAATCCGATTCCCAGCTGTTAGCCCGGATTCTCAGGAATTTTCTGACCAACGCCATTCGCTACACCGGCCATGGCCGGATTCTGCTGGGTTGCCGCCGGCGCCGGGATCATATCCTGCTGCAGGTCTGGGATACCGGGCCGGGTATCCCGGAAGACAAGCTCACCGAGATTTTCCAGGAATTCAAACGTATCCGGCCTGCCGGCGCGCAGCCGGACAAAGGGCTCGGTCTTGGGTTGGCCATCGTGGACAAGATCTCACGGATGCTTGGCCATGAGGTGACGGTAGCGTCCATCGAAGGCAAGGGCTCGGTGTTCAGCGTCAAGGTCCCCCTTGGCCGGCTGCAGCCCAGGCGGCCGGAGCCGGACCAGAACCGCACGGTGTCCTTCGATGGCGGTCTGGGCGGCGCCCGGATCTGGGTGATCGACAATGACCAGTCCATCTGCCGGGGCATGAAAACCCTGCTGGAGGGCTGGGACTGCCAGGTGGTGACAGCGGTGTCGGTGGAAGATCTTGAGCGTCAGCTTGATCCGGCCAGGTCCACGGTAGACCTGATTCTGGCGGACTACCACCTGGACAATGATGAAAACGGCGTGGATGTGGTGGCTGAGATCAACGGTCGTCGTCGGTGCCCGGCGCCGGTAATTATGATTACTGCGAACTACACCAACGAGCTCAAGCAGCACATTCGTGAGCTTGGGCATGTGTTGATGAATAAACCGGTGAAGCCACTGAAGTTGCGGAGTGCACTGAGCCATTTGTTGAGGGGAAATCTGCCTTAACGGATGTCGGATTAGCCAAAGTCGTAATACGACAAACAGGCTCTCGCCGGAGAATACTACCGCTTTAAGTATTGACTGAAATCCACATCACTGGCCGACAGAATTGCCTGCACCCGGTTATGAACACCAAGCTTGCGCAGGATCGCCGACACATGGGCTTTCACTGTTGTCTCGGCAATGTTCAGGTTATAGGCAATCTGCTTGTTGGATTCACCCTTGGACATGCGCTCCAGTACCAGCAACTGCCGGCGGGTGAGGGAGTTCAGCAATTCCGGGGAGATGGGGTTGTCTTCATGCCGGCTGCGGCGGTTGCTGCTTTCCTTGCCGGTTCGGATGATATCGGAGGGCAGGTACACATTGCCGTTCAGGATCTGCTGGATGGCTTCAGTCATCTGTGCCCGGGGCGAGGATTTGGTAATGAAGCCGCAGGCGCCGTAAGTGATGGCCTGCAATACCACCTGTTTGTCTTCTTCCGCGGACACAATCACCACCGGAATGGTGGGTGCTTCATTGCGCAGGGTGATCAGGCCGGTCAGGCCGTGCATACCGGGCATGTTCAGATCCAGCAGAATCAGGTCCAGATCGTCGTTTTCGCGGGTGATATCCAGGGCACTGTCCAGATCAGCGGTTTCGATGATCTCGCTGCCCGCGAAACCGGAAGCGATTACGCTGCTGATGGCTTCCCGGAAGAGCGGGTGGTCGTCGGCAATCAGAATCTTGTAAGCCGGCTCCATGGGTGTTTCAACCTGTTTGTTGTCATTGTCGGGGTTGGCTTCTGAATCATGATAACGGTTTTCGGGAGAGAGTGCGGCATCAAGCTCGTCCAACATGGCGGCCTCCTGTGCAGGGAATCGACGGAGTCGGTGCCGATCCTCTGGTTATTATTGTGATGATTTCATTACACGCGATCTTGGTCCCGGGTTGAATGCGACCATCGCACCAAAAAACAGGCACCAAAGTACTATTCTTGCCTGGCTGTCGGGTTCGTATCGTGAAGGGATGAATCAGCAACCAACAACAAAGCCAGTTCTTCAACCTTTTCCGCCTGCTACCCGCTTTGTCCGGGTGGTCATTGCCGCCTTAATGCTCCTGTCCGTGCTGACCGGTCCCGTTCATGGCAGCGACGGCGACTCCGATGCGCTGCCAGTATTGTCCATCAGCGTGCTGCAGTTTGGCACCGCTCACTGGGAGCTGGATCATATCCTGCACCGGGGGCTGGATCGTAAGCACGGGTACCGACTCGCACTGAAACTCGTCGCCAATCTCCCGGCCTCGCGTCTCGCGGTCACCAGCGGATCGGTGAACGGTGCGGTTGCCGACCTGCTGTGGGCGCAGTCCCGATTCCAGGCCGGCACGCCCTACCTGTATGTGCCGTTCTCTTCCCAGATCGGTGACGTTGTGGTGGCTGAAGACTCCGGCATCGGTTCTGTCGTGGACCTGGCCAGCAAGCGCATTGGCGTGGCCGGCGGGCCGGACAGCAAGGGCTGGATACTGCTACAGAAGGTTGCGGCGCGACTGGGAATTAACCTGGCAGAATCCGCCGACGTCCAGTTCGCGGCTCCACCGCTGTTGAGCCAGGCGCTGAAACGGGGCCAAGTGGATGCGATTGTCACATACTGGCATTTTGCCGCCCGCCTGAAGGGAGAAGGCGGCTGGCGCTCCGCGTTCGGAATGGCCGACCTGCTCACCGCCATGGATCTGGACCGGAACCTGCCAATGCTTGGTTATGTTTTTCCGGCGGGCTGGGCTGAACGTCATGGCCCGCTGTTGGATCGCTTTGCCTCGTCCCTGCATCAGGCGAAAACCGAACTGGCTTCCGATGAATTCCGTTGGCAAAGGTTGCGGCCCCTGATGGGCAATCCCGCAGACGGCGTTTTCGTAGCATTGCGGAAAGGTTTTGTCGCCGGCACGCCCGCGCGGCTCACGGATCAGCGTATTGCCGATCTGCACCGGTTGCTGGCCCTGACCGGGGCTGACCCAGACAACCTGATGCCGGCGGAGCTGTTCTACCGGAGACAACCGTGACCACCCGCTCCGGCCGCCCCCCGGCCTGGAGTTATTGGGTGGTACTGCCGGTGTTTGTCCTGTTCTGGGCATTGCTTGCCTGGTTTATTCAGTCGCCACTTCTTCCCACACCCCTGAACGTGCTGGATACCCTGATCCGCGAGTCCGCCTCCGGCCAACTTTGGCACCACCTGGGTGCCACCCTCGGGCGGGTTGTTGTGGCTTTTGTTCTTGCCATGTTGCTCGGTACCGCCATTGGCATCGTGATGGGCCGTTCGCAAACCACCAACGCCCTGTTCGATCCATTGCTGGTGCTGATGCTCAACCTGCCGGCGCTGGTGACCATTATCCTGATGTATGTCTGGTTCGGCCTGGTGGAAGTGGCCGCCGTGATGGCGGTAGTTATCAACAAGGTCCCCAACGTCGCCGTCACCGTCCGGGAAGGGGCCCGCAGTCTGGATTATCGCCTTGAAGAAATGGCCACCGTCTACGACTTCACACGCTGGCAGCGATTCCGCGAAGTCTGGGTGCCGCAGCTGTTTCCGTACCTGATGGCTGCCACCCGCGGTGGCCTGGCCCTGATCTGGAAAATCGTCCTGGTGGTCGAACTGCTCGGCCGCTCCAGCGGCGTTGGCTTCCAGCTGCACATGGCTTTCCAGGTGTTCGACGTCGCCGCCATCCTCGCCTACAGCCTGGCATTCATTGCCGTGGTACAACTCATCGAGCTGGCCATCCTCCAGCCCCTCGAACGCCGCTCCAGCCGCTGGCGCCAGCCGGAGGATGCCCATGCTTGAGCTCAGAATTGCCGGCCGCGATTTTGGTCAGCCGGTGCTTGGCGAGATATTCGCCACCATCAAGCGGGGTGATCGCATCTGCCTGCTGGGGCCTTCAGGTATCGGCAAGACCACGCTGCTGAACGCGATTGCCGGTCTCGATCAATCGGTTCCAGACGAGGCCGTTATCGGTCGTGACAAGCTCCGGGTGGGCTACCTGTTTCAGGAACACCGGTTGCTGCCATGGCGAACTTTAAACGCGAATCTGCGACTCGTTGGTGCCAATAATGACGACGCTGAGAAGCTGCTGGGCCAGGTTGGCTTATCCGGCTACGGGCACTACCTGCCGGATCAGCTTTCCCTGGGCATGGCCAGACGGGCAGCCCTGGCCCGTTGCCTGGCGGTAAAACCGGACTTGCTGTTGCTGGACGAACCCTTTGCCTCACTGGACCCGGTGATGGCCGGCGGGCTGAAAAAATTGATCGCCGACATCCTGGATGGGAATCCGGACATGGCGATGATCTGTGTTACCCATGACGGTGGTGATGCGGAGGTGCTTGCGAACCGCCTCTGGTATCTGGATGGTAGGCCGGCGCGGTTGCAGTGGGATGATGCGGTGGGAGAGGCCGGTTTGATCGATGGGCTTTTGGGGAAGCTTCGCGGCCTCGATTTGGCCGGTTCCTAGTTGGTATTTGGTGCAATTTTCGAGTTTGCACGGAGCCTGTCCCGCTGACTGTCTTCCTCAAGATCAGGCAGGCCCGGAGTTCCCAAGAATCCTGGTACGCTGAGGCCGGAAGCCTGCCGTGGCAAGCAAAGCCAGAACCACCGTTACTCCAGCGGTAATCCCATAAGCCACCGGGTTCCACTCCAGATACAGCGAGAACCTAATCGCCTCCACCGCATGGGTGAACGGATTGAACTGGCACACCCAGTACAACCACGGGCTCGCCTCATTCATTTTCCACAACGGATACAGCGCCGACGACATGAAAAACATCGGGAAAATGACAAAGTTCATCACCCCGGCAAAGTTCTCCAGCTGTTTGATCCAGGTGGCGATCAGCAAGCCCATGGCCCCCAGCATAAGACTGGCCAGTACCAGCGCAGGCAACACCGCCAGATAGCCCCACAATGGCGGCTCCACATCCACCAGCAGCGCCAGCAGCAGAAACACATACACCTGGCCAACCGACACCACGCCCATGGCGAGTAACTTGGTGACCAGCAGGAATGGCCGGGGCAGGGGGCTCATCAGCAACACCCGCATGCTGCCCAGTTCACGGTCGTACACCATGGAAAGCGCCCCTTGCATGCTGTTGAACAGGATGATCATCCCGCACAGCCCGGGAGCAATATAGGTCTCGTAAGTGATGTAGGTCTGGTAGGGCGGGATGATCGAAATGCCCAGAACCGCCCGGAAGCCGGCGGCGAACACCACCAGCCACAGCAGAGGTCGTACCAGGGCGCTGGCGAAGCGGGTGCGCTGTTGCCAGAAGCGAAGCCATTCCCGGGTCTGGATACCCACAAAACAGTGCCAGTAATGAGCAGGCTTCATATCATCCGGCTCCGGTCAGGGAATGGAAGGTTTCGGCCAGGTCGCGGGTGCCTTCAGCCTGGCAGATATCATGACCCGCGCCGTCCGCCAGCAGCTTTCCTTCATGCAGGATTAACACCCGGTCTTCCTGGCGAACCTCCTCGATGAGGTGTGTGGCCCAGAGCACGGTCAGGCCGTCAGACTCACAAAGCGTACGCACATGATCGTTCAGCCCCCTGCGACTGGCGACATCCAGCCCTACGGTCGGTTCATCCAGCAACAATAGGGCAGGTTCATGGAGCAGCGCCCGGGCAATTTCCACCCGCCGGCGGTGGCCACCGTTGAGCTGGCGAACCGCCTCGTTGGCCCGGTCCAGCAGCCCAAAGCGTTCAAGCTCCCGATCGCCACGGGCGCGGGCTTCCTTGCGGGACAAGCCGTGCAGGGCGGCGTGGTACTGGAGGTTCTGGCGAACCGTCAGGTCCAGATCCAGCGCATTCTGCTGGAACACCACGCCAATTTTGCGCATGGCCTCGGCCGGCTGCTTTTTCAGGGACTGGCCGGCCAGCAGGATATCTCCCTGCTGCAACGCCAATAATCGCGTCAAAAGACCGAACAGAGTGGATTTGCCAGCGCCATTAGGCCCGAGCAGAGCGTGGAAGCGGCCAGGGGTCAGCGCGAAGCTGACCTCCTTGAGCACAGGCTTGTCGCCGTAGCGAAAGCTGAGATTGCTGGCTTCTATAGTCATAAAGCAGTCATGAAGTCGGATCGATAACCACGCCCCAGGGGTAGCGGCCCACCTTGATGGATTTGATCACCTTCAGGTCCTCCACATCAATCACTGAGACATCACCGGACACACCATTGGTCGTATAGAGGTGCTTCTCGTCCTTGTCCAGATCCAGCTGCCAGACACGGGCGCCGACCAACAGATAATCCAGCACGTCATAAGTCCTGGCGTCCACGACAGCCACATGGTTGGAGGGGCCAAGAGCCACAAAGGCGTACTTGCCATCGGAGGTCAATTCGATACCGACCGGCTGCACCCGGTCCTGGTTGACCCCAGGCACCCTGAAGGATAGCTCATGGATCTGCTTGAGGTTGTCCACATCAATGATGTGCACGGTGCCACCGATTTCCGCCGAGGCCCAGGCAATCTTGCTGTCCTTGCTGAACTCCACATGGCGCGGGCGCTGGCCCACCACGATGTTCTTCTCGATCTCAAACGTCTCGGTGTTGATCCAGTGCAGCATACTGGTGGTTTCGGAGGTGTTGACCGCCCACTTGCCGTCCGGGCTCACGGCCATACCTTCGGGTTCAATACCGACATCAATCTGGGCGAGGACGTCTTTGTTGGATATGTCCACCACGGTCACGATGGCGTCGTCCTCGTTGGCAATGTACAGGTGCCTGTTGTTCGGGTGCAGCGAAAACTGCTCCGGGTCTTCGCCAGAGGGCAGGGTATCGACGATCGTGCGGGTGGCGAGGTCGAGTACCTGCACGGTGTCGTCGTCACTGGCACAGATGTAAAGCCTGGTGTAGTCCTTGGATAAAAGAATACCGCGGGGGCGGGCGCCCACCTCAATGGTATCGACTACTTCCATGGATTCGGTATCAATGATTGAAAGTGTGTTGTCCTTCTCGTTGGATACATAGGCCAGGCTGGCCAATGCCGGGGTCGAGAGGCCAATCATGGCGGTCAGGGCGACCTGTTTGAACCGGGATTTCATGGTGTCACTCCTTTTTGTTTTAAAAGCGATTAGCCGTTGATTCGACAGTTACTCTCGGGCTTGTCGAAGCCGAGAGTGTCCATGGTGGTGGTCGGGTGCAGGAAACTCTCGAATGGGGCTCGTGCCACCAGTCCGCGCGGGTGCACCAGCGGAATTGGCTGGCGTAGCTGCCCGTTCCAGTCTCGGTAGGTGAGCTTGCGGCCTTTGAAGGCAGCCAGCTGGAAAGCGTCGCTGAACAGGAACTCGCGGATCTCGACAGGGTTCGCACTATCAAGACTGGTTACGGCGGTGCCAATGGAGCGAATGGCTGCCCAGGCGGCGTAGTCCTCGCTGTTCATGTCGCGGCCCGCCAGTTCCCGGAACCGGTTCTGCAACTGTGCGGCTCCCCAGCTTTCCACCACCCGGTGCCAGGTCACCGGCATCATGCCCTGGGTACCCACTACTGGCCTTGGCAGCCAGGTGTTGAACGGCACGTATTCCCCGAAATCGCCCCGCACATCGGCCACCACTATCGCATCGTAGTCATCGGCCTGGGTAAACAGGGGCAACTCCTGGGAGGCGGTACGACGAAGATCGGCATCAAAGGACCAGGGCTTGTCCTCGACAATCTCCAGGCCAAAGCGTTTGGCGGAGCGGCGAAAGGCGTTCGCCCAGCTTTTGTCGGCCTCGGTTGGCCCGGTAATCAGGAATACTTCCTTCCAGCGCCGCTGGCTCAGCCACTGGCCCAGGGCGTCGGTGAGCATGGAATAGCTTGGGATGGTGTGCAGGAGGTTGGTGTGGCACTGACCGGTACGCAGGGCGTCGTCCTTGGCGCTGGCGTTGAAGATGAGGGTGGTGTCACCGGACTTGTCGACCATGGTTTTCAGGGTCTGGGCTGGGGCATTTACCACGAACAACTCGGTGCCTTTCTGGCGCATGGCCTCAAAGGCGGCAATGGCGGCCTCCTCAGAGTCTGCTACTTCACTCTGCAGTGAATAGGCCTGGCCCAGAAACTTGCCGGTGGTGCTGTTATCACCGATGGCCAGCTCGGCGCCGCGCAGGCCGGCATCTTCCGGCTGGGGAATCACGTTGGAAAGAACCGGTCCCTGGTCCGGAACCCATTGCACGTAGCCGATCCGCACGTCCAGGGATTCTGCCCGGACTGAGGCTGCGCTAGCCAACAGGATCAGCGCTGCGGCCGCTGTCCGGGATAGCCGGGAAAGCCGAAATAGAAACGACATGGGATTCTCCGGTTTGTTGTTGTGGTGTCAGCTTAGAGAACGACAAAAGCTCCGGGAATATTCAGAAAGTAGGAATCAGCCAGTACCAAAGGATGAGATTTCTGCTCCGTGACCTCCCATCTACTACCAAGGAACTAAGCCAAAACCCCCAAAGTGGCATTCGGAATGGACGCCTGGATTTCTAGACTGGGCAGTAGCAAGTTGGCGTCTGACAAATCCAATAGCCAACCACGGGGAATCCAAAAAAAGAGGTAGCACCAATGGCAACGTCCTTTTCACTCAAAGCAATTGTGACTTCAGCAATGCTTGGCCTGGCGGGCTTTGTTTTTGCGCACGGCAACGTCACACCACAGGAAGTGGATACGGGTAACCTGCCGGAGCTTGGCGATGAGGTCCTTACCGAGAACCCTTTCCGCAAGGGCAACGAATACGGCGAGTTCAACGCCCAGGCCGTCGAGATCGGCGAGAGCGGCTACGCAGGTAACTGCGCCGGTTGCCACGGTATCCGGGCCATGTCTGGCGGTCTGACACCGGACCTGCGGGAACTGACGGAATGGGATGACGAGTACTACATCGGCCGTGTTCGCAATGGAACCGACCGGGGGATGCCGTCCTGGAAAAAGACCCTCGACCAGAACGCAATGTGGGCGATCCGTACCTATGTGGAATCACTGCCCAAGCCGGAGTAATGCAGCAACCCGATACGGTTTTAACGCCTGAATCCGGGCCGGCCCTGTGCCGGCCTGTCGTCGTTGGGAGAAAACAATGAAAACACTGTCTCGAATTCTTGCCTTGCTGTTGCTTGCCCAGATCGTCCTGGCCCAGGGGATCGACGACGGAGACCCGCTCCTGAACCGGCCCGCGGAACGGACCTACGACATTATCCTTGAGTCCGGGTACCTGAAAGTGGGGGTTTACGAGAATTTCCCCCCTTACTCCTATGAAGTCGATGGCGAACCAAGAGGGATCGATGTTGAGCTCGGGCGCCGAATTGCCGAGGAAATGGGCGTGGACTTCATCGTCCACTGGATTACGCCGGATGAGAATCTGGGGGATGACCTGCGCAACAATGTCTGGAAGGGCCATTACCTGGCAAAGCGCCGGCTGGCGGACGTAATGTTGCGCGTCCCCTACGACAAGCAATACGCCTACATGCAGGATTCCACCGGCGAGTACATCAACGAACAGGTGGTGCTGTTCGGTCCCTATCAGCAGGAAACCTGGCAGATAGCCTTTAACCCGGAAAAGCTGGACTCGGTGGAAACCGTCGCTGTGTTCCAGTACCACCCCATTGGCGTGGAGATCGATACCCTCCCGGACTTTTACCTGTCCTCCGGACTGCGCGGGCGAATGCGTGAGCAGGTTCGGCATTACCCCAATGTGCGAGAGGCATTCCAGGCCATGCGCGAGGGCGAAGTCAGTGCCGTGATGGGCATGCGGGCGGAAATCGACCATGAGCTGGCCCAGCCCGGGAACGCAGATTTCAAGGTCGCGGGCAATGGGTTTCCCGGCATTGGCAAACAGGTGTGGGATGTGGGTATGGCCATCAAGCACACCCATCGGCAGCTGGGGTATGCCCTGGAAGCCATCGTCGACAAGCTGGTCAAGAGCGGCGAGCTGAACGAGCTGTTTGCCAGCGAGGAACTGCGCTACAGCGTGCCCGACTACTACCGGGAGTTCCTGGATCAGCAGGCCATTGCCCGGGCCGAAGGTGAACTCTGATCCTGCCGCCCGCCAACCCCGGCGGGCGCTTTCTTTCAGGTAGTACGACCAAGTGATGAGAAAACCTGTTCCGGGGGGTAATTGTTGGTTTTCCCGCCAAGGCGAAGAATCGTACCAGAGGCGGGAAAAGTTCCCGGTTCGCCAAGAAACGGAAACAAGAGAACCGAAAACAAGAGAATTGGAGAGCGCAACCATGAGATCGAACAAGTTCGGGATTCGCATTGCTGCCAGCACCCTGGCGCTGGCGGTGTCGTACGGGGCCTATGCGGTCACCGACGAAGACATCATGAATGATCACAAAACGCCGGGCGATATTGTCAGTTACGGCATGGGCACCCAGGGCCAGCGCTTCAGCACCCTGGACGACCTGGATACCAGCAACATCCAATATTTGCAGCCGGCTTGGGCATTCTCGTTTGGCAGCGAAAAAATGCGCGGCCAGGAATCGCAGCCGATGATCAAGGACGGCGTGATGTACGTTACCGCCTCCTATTCCCGTGTCTATGCCATCGACGCCAGGACCGGCGAGGAGATCTGGCAGTACGACGCCCGCCTGCCAGACGGCATCATGCCATGCTGTGACGTGGTCAACCGGGGTGTTGCCCTGTACGACGACAAGGTCATTTTCGGTACTCTCGACGCCAAACTTGTCGCCCTGAACAAAGACACCGGCAAGCCGATGTGGATCAAGAAGGTTGCGGATTACCAGGCCGGATACGCCATCACCGCGGCGCCCATCGTGGTAAAAGGCAAACTGATCACCGGTGTTTCCGGGGGTGAGTTCGGTATTGTCGGCAAGGTGGAAGCCTATGACCCTAATACCGGTGATTTACTGTGGACTCGTCCGACCGTTGAAGGTCACATGGGCTATGTCTACAAGGATGGCAAGGCGATCGAGAACGGCATTTCCGGCGGCAAGGCCGGCGTAACCTGGCCTGGCGACATGTGGAAAAACGGCGGCGCAGCCACCTGGCTAGGTGGCACCTACGATCCGGACACCGACTCCCTGTTCTTCGGTACCGGTAACCCGGCGCCCTGGAACTCTCACCTGCGCCCCGGGGACAACCTGTTTTCGTCTTCCCGTCTGGCGATTGATCCGGACGATGGCAGCATCAAGTGGCACTTCCAGACCACGCCCCACGACGGCTGGGACTATGATGGTGTCAATGAGCTGATCTCCTTTGACTACCAGGACAACGGTAAGACCGTGAAGGCGGCGGCAACCGCAGATCGCAACGGGTTCTTCTACGTGTTGAACCGTGAGAACGGCGACTTCATCCGTGGCTTCCCGTTTGTCGACAAGATCACCTGGGCCAAGGGTCTGGACCCGGAGACCGGTCGCCCGATCTTCGCCGAGGGTGGTCGCCCGGGTGATCCCACCGTCACCGAAGGTACCAAAGGCGAGCCCGTGCTCGCGCAGCCTGCGTTTCTGGGCGGCAAGAACTGGATGCCCATGGCCTACAGTCAGGATACCGGCCTGTTCTATGTGCCTTCCAACGAGTGGTCCATGGACATCTGGAACGAGCCTGTCTCCTACAAGAAAGGCGCGGCCTTCCTCGGAGCCGGCTTCACCATCAAGCCAGCTAACGATGACTACATTGGCGTTCTGCGCGCCATGGATCCGAAAACCGGTAAAGAAGTCTGGCGTTACGAGAACACCGCGCCGCTGTGGGGTGGTGTAATGACCACCGCGGGCAACCTGGTTTTCACTGGTACGCCGGAAGGCTACCTGAAGGCCTTTGATGCCAAGACTGGCGAGGAAGTTTACAAGTTCAACACTGGTTCCGGTGTGGTTGGTACCCCGGTTACCTGGACCATGGACGGCGAGCAGTATGTCTCCGTGGCCTCCGGCTGGGGTGGTGCGGTTCCTCTCTGGGGTGGTGAAGTCGCCAAGGTGGTGAAGGACTTCAACCAGGGCGGTATGGTCTGGACTTTCAAACTGCCGAAGGACCGCGTTGCCAGCAACTAATCCCTGAAAGCGCTGGTGTTCTGCCGGTCTGAAAGGGGCTGCCTGCGGGCGGCCCCTTTTCTTTTTCAGGCGCTTTTAACCAGACGCTCAGGCGGCCTGATGCCGCGCGGTTTCACTCACGGATTCATTGATGTCATCGAACAGTTTTCGGTCGGTCTGCCCGATCGGAAGATCATAGGTAATGGTGGCACCAAACGCCTGGGGGTCGTGGGGATCGTTGCGAACCTTGTCGAACACCAGCAGGCGGGTCCCCAGATAAAAACCTTCCTGAAGATCGTGGGTGACCATGAAAATGGTGGTGCCGGTTTCCTGCCACAACCTCAGCAGCAGGTCGTGCATGTCGCCGCGAATGCCGGGGTCCAGTGCACCGAAAGGCTCATCCAGCAACAGCACGCGAGGGCGCATGATCAGGGACTGGGCAATGGCCAGCCGCTGTTGCATGCCGCCAGAGAGTTCATGAGGCCATTTGTTCGCCGAGGGAGTCAGGCCTACCGATTCCAGCATGGCATCCACTTTTTCCAGCGCCACGCGCCGCGCACTGCCAAAAAGCTTGCCCAGCCAGGGCTTCTGTTCCAGCTCCAGGCCCAACAGCACATTCTGGCGAACGGTCAGGTGCGGGAACACCGAGTAGCGCTGGAACACAATACCCCGGTTGCGGTCCGGCTCACCCGGAAAGGCTTCCCCCTCCAGCAGCATCTCGCCGCGGGTTGATGTTTCCTGGCCCAGCAGCATTTTCAGGAAGGTGGACTTGCCACAGCCGGAAGCGCCCACCAGGGTACAGAATTCCCCCTGTTTCACGCTCAGGTTCAGGTTTTCCAGCACCACCTGATCGCCATATTGCTTCCAGAGATTCTTGACGGTAATGAAGCTCATCAGTGGCCTCCTGCGTTGTACCAAGGGAACAGCCTGCGATTGGTCAAACGCAGACACTGATCAATAACAATGGCGAGAACAGTGATCCAGATGACATAGGGCAGGATCACATCCATGGCCAGATACCGGCGCACCAGGAAGATGCGATAACCCAGACCCTCGGTGGACGCAATCGCCTCGGCGGCGATCAGGAACAGCCAGGCCGGGCCAAGACTGAGACGCACGGCATCTATCAGGCGGGGCAATACCTGAGGCAGGGCCATGCGGGTGATCACCTGCCAGGAGTTGGCGCCCAGAGTCTGGATCTTGATCAACTGTTCGCCCGGAAGCTCCCGGACCCGCTGGGCCACATCCCGCATCATGATGGGCGCCGTACCAATGACGATCAGCATGACCTTGGAGAGTTCTCCCAGGCCGAACACGATAAACAGGATGGGTAATATCGCCAGGGGCGGCACCATGGACAGCGCCGAGACCAGAGGTGCGAGGTTGGACCGCACCAAGGGCAGAACCCCATTGAGAAGACCCACCACCAGTGCCAGCAAGGCAGCGATGCCAACGCCCATTCCAAGGCGTGCCAGACTGGCTGTAGTGTCCTGCCACATCAGGTAGTCGCCGCTGCGACGGTCCTCCTGAAAGGCCATGCGATCCACGGCAGCGGTCATCTGTTCCAGACCGGGGAGGAGCTTGTCGTTGGGGTTTTCCGCCAGGCGCTCCTGGGAGGCCAGGCTGTAGATCAGCATGATCAGCAGAAAGGGCAGCAGGCCCAGCAGGGTGGCCGAGGCCCGCCCGGGATGGCGGTTGATCAGTCGCATAGCTTGTCTCCTCTGGTCACACAACACGGCAAGGTCATCGCGGGCAACAACATCCCTTGCGATTCAGTCTCCCGGGCTTTTATCCCGCCGTGTAACCTCCCAGAGGTCGGTAACTCTCGGACCAGCCATCCGGGGTTGTTGCCTGCCCGGACCGGAACCCTAGTCACCCATTGTGTCCGTTGTGTTCGCCGCTCGGTTTGCGGTGTTGCTGTGAACGGATCGGGGTTATCAAAACCGTCTGTTCCTACAGTGCAGATGGTGTGCCAGCTTCGTAAAACCGGCCTGATCGGTGCGAGGCGGCGGATTTTGGGTGCCATTGGATCAGATGTTTGCACCGCAACGGTGCGCTGCCCTGGGCGATGCACTGTCATGGCCCTCTCTGATCCAGCAGTGAGTCAGCTGCCGCAAGGATCTGACGATGGCTCGGTGCGTCGCGCCCGGCACCACCGGCGATGTGCCCCCATTCAGAATTCAGGGCTTCAAGCGAGGCGCCCGGCATCCGCCCGGCATCCCCGGCAGCATCTTCTCTGGTGAAGTAGAGATCCGTGGTGCTGGGCATGACCCGCGTGGGCATGGTGATTGCGGAGAGGGCTGAGTTGTAGTCGCCCTGAAAAGCCGGGTTGTCACTGATATCCCCCCGTTGCCAGGTGTTCAGCACGGTCAGCAGGTTGTTGGCGTCCTGGGCCAGGTGGTCCTGCTCCCAGAATTGCAGCAGGGCCTCAACGGAATCGAACCCCAGTTCCCGCCAGCGCGCCCGGCGGAAGAAGGCCTGGGAATAGGCCCAGCCGGCGTACACCCGGCCAAAGGCACGAAGCCCGCGCTCCGGCGGACTCGGGTAGTGGCCGTCCCGAAAGTTCTGATCACAGGTCAGGGCGGCTTTGACGCCCTCCAGAAATACCTGGTTGTGGGGGTAGCACCGTGCGGTGCAGCAGGTCGCCAGCACCGCCCGCACCTGATCCGGAAACAGACAACCCCACTGCAGGGCCTGCATACCGCCCATGGACCAGCCCATCACCAGGGCAATGCGGGCGCCACCAAATACCTCGTCCACCAGCCGTTTCTGCAGCATCACATTGTCGTAAAGGCTCACGGCGGGAAAACTCGGGCCAGCCTGTTCCCCAAGGGTGTTTGACGGCGATGAGGATTCCCCGGCGCCAAGCAGGGACGGGATCACGATGCAGTACTGATCGGGATCAAGTGGGCTGTGGCGGCCCACCCAGGGATGGTTACCGGCCGCTGCACCACCGTAGTACGTGGGCAGCAGGATCAGGTTGTCTTTTGGTGCATTCAGTTGCCCGATCTGGTGGTAGTGCAGGCGCGCTGAGCGCAGGGTGTCTCCGCCGGAAAGGGTGAGATCTCCTGCAACATAATTTTCTTTAACCCATTGGAATGCAGTCATTTTGTCCTCTCCTTCAGGCCATGGTTTGACCCATAGGACCGGGTCTTTGTTTTCTTTTACATACACACTGGCATGTAAGTTGAATGACTGAACCTTAGAAAGAAACGTGCCAGAACATAAACCGACTGCCCGCATACCCGGGCTGCAGAGAGGAAACACCATGACTGACCTGACCACTACCCAGGCCCTCAAGAAGAAGCTCGCGGATGCGGGCGTTAAATACGCCATTGCCAGTTACGTGGATATCCATGGCATCACCAAGGGCAAGTTTGTGCCCGTGGCTCACCTTGGCCAGATGATGGAGGGTTCTGAGCTTTATACTGGAGCGGCCCTTGATGGTGTGCCCCAGGATATTTCCGATGACGAAGTGGCTGCCATGCCAGACGCCGACGGCCTGGCCATCTGCCCCTGGAACCGCCAGGTGGCCTGGTTTCCCGGTAACCTTTACCTTAATGGCAAGCCGTTTGAGGCCTGCTCCCGTAATATTTTCCGCCGTCAGCTGAGTGCCGCGGCCGACATGGGCTACCGCTTCAACCTGGGCATCGAAACCGAATTCTTCCTGTTCCGGGACACCGAGGATGGCGGATTTGCCCCGCTGAGTGACCGCGATACCCTCGGCAAGCCCTGCTACGACCCCCGTACCCTGATGGACAACCTGCCAATCATGGACGAGCTGGTGGATGCCATGAACGAACTGGGCTGGGATGTGTATTCCTTCGACCATGAGGATGCCAATGGCCAGTTCGAAACCGACTTCAAATACGCCGATGGCCTGACCATGGCGGACCGCCTGGTGTTCTTCCGCATGATGGCCAACGAAATTGCCCGCAAACACGGCGCCTTCGCCAGCTTCATGCCCAAGCCCTTCGCCGATCGCACCGGCAGCGGCGCCCACTACAATATGTCCCTGGCCGACCTGAAAACCGGCGAGAACCTGTTCGAGCCCAAGGGTGACGACCTGCACAAGTGTGGTATCAGCAAGATCGCCTACCACTTCATCGCCGGCGTACTGAAACACGGCGCCGCCATCAGTGCCGTGATCGCCCCAACCGTAAACAGCTATAAGCGCCTGGTGCGCCAGGGCAGCATGTCCGGTTCCACCTGGGCACCAGTGTTCATGTGTTATGGCTCAAATAACCGCACCAATATGATCCGGATTCCCGGCATGGGCGGGCGCATCGAGTGCCGTGCCGCAGACATTGCCTGCAACCCCTATCTGGGAAGTGCCCTGATACTGGCCGCGGGCCTGGAAGGCATTCGGGAAGGCTTGGATGCGGGCGCGCCGCACCACGAGAACATGTACAACTACAGCGATGCCGAAATCGCCGAGCAGGGTATCGAGTATCTGCCCCGGAACCTGGGCGAAGCGGTGGAGGCTTTCGAGGCAGATCCATTGGCCAAGGAAGTCTTTGGCGAAGCCATGTTCAAGAGCTTCACTGGGTACAAGAAAGCGGAGTGGGAGAGCTATCAGAACCACGTGTCGTCCTGGGAGGTCGACCGTTATCTGAAGATGTTCTGATAGCCACACTGCGGGGTGCCAGCTCATGAAGCCGGCATCAATCCGGTCCAGCTTCCGGAGCAACCCTGGCCAGGCAAGGTTCCCGCCTATGCCCTTGGTGCTCGTCACCGGGAATCCAAAGGGAAATATGCGTGAAGATCAAATGGTCCCCGCTGTATAGGGCAATCAGGCGGTAGGCGGCGGCAAGATCGACGCGCAGCTGCCATTCTTCGGCACTCACCTGATCTTTCTTGGACGGAATCGATAAGGGTTCAGGCATGCTGGTGACTTCGGCGTCTGGTTGTTGTTTGATGGAATCTTTCCTCAGTCTAGGGCCCTTTGTGGCCTTAAGACTGTCAAATCGTTTACATTTTTTCTGGGAGCCAGTCAGTGCCCGAGATTGTTAATGGCCACGCCGGACATTGAGACCGTCATGCGTTCTTGCCCGTTATTGTCAGGTTTCCGTGATGCTGCGTTCACGAAAAGTGACCGGTTTGGCCAGGGTGTGCGAACGGCCTCGACAGGGCGTTCATCGTCGCCCAAAAGAGCTCGAAAGTCTGGGAGTGCTCGCTCTAAGCTATGGACAGATCACCATTTGCAGTCCTCGCGGTATGCAGCCCCACATGCAATCGCTGGATTGATCGGGCTTGATAGCAGCAAGAAACGGATGGCAACGACGACAGCAAACCCGCATCCTTTCACTGAACGGTCGGATGCAGATAAAGGAGTCATCACATGGTCCAGAGTGAACGCTCGGTGGTCGAACGCGAGCCCGAACCGTCTGCCAGTGTGTCAGATCGAATGGTCGCTCTGGCCCGGTTCATTGAAAGCCGCCCGGATGAGAGTCTCAGACTTGAAGACATGGCGACGTTCATAGGACTCTCGGCATCTCATGTGCAAAGGGCGTTCAAGAAAACCTTCGGGATTTCGCCAAAGGCCTATCAGGATGCATTGCGACTGAGGACTTTCAAACAGGCCCTCAAAAGTGGTCAAACAGTTACCGACGCCATTTACGATGCTGGCTTCGGGTCAGTCAGTCGCGTTTATGGCAAATCGGATCGGCAAGTGGGCATGCCGCCATCCCGTTACGGCAAGGGTGGTGAGGGTGAAACCATTGCCTATGCCTGTCGGGAAACCTCACTCGGCCTGCTGATGATGGCGGCGACCGATCAGGGCGTGTGTTTTGCCGAGTTCGGGGATGACGAGACGGCGCTTCAAGATCAATTACAGAAAGAGTTCCCGAAAGCCCGACTATCTCCGTCCGGCGCCAGGGAATCGCCGGAGTTGGACGCCTGGATAACCGCGCTGGATGAATATCTTGGCCAGAACAAGCCTCGCCCGGATGTCCCCCTGGATATCCGTGGTACCGCTTTTCAGACACGCGTGTGGAAACTCCTGCTGAGCGTCCGTGAAGGTGAGGTGGTGAGTTATACAGGGTTGGCAAAGCGACTGGGTGAACCCAAAGCCGTTCGAGCTGTGGCCTCCGCTTGCGGCCGGAACCGAATCGCCGTCTTGATTCCCTGCCATAGGGTATTACGGAGCGACGGCTCACTGGGAGGTTATCGCTGGGGCCTGGATCGAAAGCGACAATTGCTTGAAACGGAACGCCTTGGTCGAAAAAAAGGGACGTCTTGATTATATCTTAACGAATCCCTAATTTTGGGGATTCGCCTGCCTCATAGCTAGTGCTACGTTGCTTATTCCTGGTGTTGTCGTAATAAAGCAAGGAGTAGTAGTTATGTTTAAAATGAAAAAGTTGGCACTGGCGGTGGCCGTTTCATCACCCCTGATTCTTGCAGGCTGTGGTGGCAGTAGCAGCTCGAGCAGTGATGGTGGAACGACTGTTGAAAGCACCGTTTCGGGTACTGCCGTTGCTCCGGGCGGCGCAGTCGCTCATTTTGAACCACAGAGCCTGTTTGAAGTAGCACTGAGCTTTGTTGTTACACCGGTCGCGGCAGCAATTACAGGCCTGGACCCCATCGAGGGCGCTACCGTTGAACTGATTCGAGTTGATGACCAAGGTAACCAGGTTGGCGATGTTCTGGCGACAACGGCGACTTCTGTTACCGGTGACTATACACTCACTTTGCCTGAAGGTGTAAACCTTGCGGGCAACCTGATTGTCCGTATTACTGGCGCTAACGATGAACTGCGAGCCCAGGTCGTTGAACAGGAAGTAGATATTAATCCTGTCTCAGAATTCGTACTCCGTAAGTTTATTGAAACCGGTGCGGACCTTGACCAGCTGGTTGTGGAAGATGTTGTGAAACTCAACGGGACCGTTGAGGAGTTTGATCTGGTGGCCGATGGTTTGGTCAATCTTGATCAGGTCTATGAGGCGCTTGAAAGTGAGGTTGGTGACTTCGTTGAAAGTGAGGTTGCAGTGGCATCAGCGGGAGAGGGAGACGCCGCAACGGTTGCAGGGGACTATCGTAGTGTAGCGTTTTCCTTCGAGTTGCATGACAACGAGGACAGCACCTACGGCGATTATGCACACGATATGTGGGCCGCCTCTTTTACCATGGCTGATGGTGGCGACAGCACGGTATCCATTACCCTGAACGATGAGGACGGTGCATACGGTCGTATCGGCGGGAACACTTTGGCTACGAGTGATCTTTACCTCGACACATACACCGAGCAGGTCGATGAAACGTTCCCGGGAACCCTCACAGACTCCGGCATCCTGTCCATTGCCGGTGAATTCGAAGAAGACATTGATGGTGATTATGGTTGGCGTCGGCCAGCGACGACCTACAACCTGGTACAGGTTGCAGACAGGGGGCTGTTCGTTGTTCAGCCGAACGAGGCTGCCGGGCGCTATCTCACTGTAGACACGGACAATGATGGCGTAAAAGACGCCATAGATCCTGATCAGAAGAGTGGCGATGAAGCGCTTCGCTCCATGGAGATGTTTGCCCGTCTGCCAACGGCTTTCCAGGATTCCGATCTGTCGGGTAAGTTCGGCCGGGTGTACATAGGATCCTACTTAATGGGCGGTGTTGTGGAGCTCGAGACGGAAGTCAATACGCTCAATTTCCACGGCAACGGTACCTTTGACTACAGCGATGTTACCGAAGGCCACGGGCACCGGATTGGTCTGGAGAGTGGTGGTGTTGCGACCTACACTTCGATTACGGACACTGGCTCGACCAGTGAGCCCGTCACTATTACCGCTGACGGTGATATTACGCATATAGGTTCGGATGATCAGGGAGGTCCGGCTCCTGCAGATGGGTTCATTAATGACACATCCAATTTTATCGTGCTGAGCGGCGCGGAAAACCGGAATGACGGCA
>AZIH01003442.1_pt1 | contig 20133 bp, 19 predicted proteins | sample 359041 | NCBI WGS metagenome assembly AZIH01 (sample SAMN02429716, study PRJNA222664) | marine sediment metagenome | biome: Sediment sample; isolation source: enrichment culture of sample MGS-ANC(UA) from oil contaminated site at the... | place: Italy: Ancona | collected 2012-02-14 | depth 6 m m
CACCAGCGGGGGTGTGTCCGTGGGTGAAGAGGATCACGTGCGCGCGGTACTGGAGGAATCCGGCAGCCTGTCGCTCTGGCGCATGGCCATCAAACCCGGAAAGCCTGTGGCCTTTGGCGCCATCGGCGGCACCCCGGTACTGGGATTGCCCGGTAACCCGGGATCGGTGCTGGTCACCTTCCTGATGGTGGGCCTGCCCTATATTCGGAAACGCCAGGGACGGAACCAAAAACCTCCCGTTGGGGAGCGGATACCCGCCGATTTCTCCGTAACGTTCACGTCCGTGCGGAGGGAATTTGTCAGGGCCCGGAAAGAAATCCGGGGATCGGAACCGGTGGTTACCGCCTTTCCCAACCAGAGCTCCGGCATCCTGAGCTCTGCCTGCTGGGCGGGCGGTCTGGCCGTGGTGCCCGAAAACACCACGGTAAGCCCCGGCGACTTGCTAACCTACTATTCGTTCGCGGAATTGTTGAGCTGACCATGAGTGATAACACGATTACAGTGCGTTTCTTTGCCCGCCTGCGCGAAGAGCTGAATACGGAGCAACTGGCTATCGACGCCAGGCCGGGGCTGACAGCCGGCGATGTGCTCGCGGAGCTGGCCAGCCAGGGCGGCCCCTGGGGCCAGCTGCAGGGCAACCAGCCAGTGATGATCGCGATCAACCAGACCATGGCGAAACCGGGCTCCGGGGTGAAAGCCGGCGATGAGCTGGCCTTCTTCCCGCCGGTAACCGGAGGTTGACATGATTTCGGTCCAGTCTGATGATTTTGATGTTGCCGCCGAATACGCCGCCCTTCGTGCCAGTGGTGCTGGCACCGGTGCCATTGCGACGTTTACCGGCCTGGTAAGGGACAGCGGCGATCTGCAGGGTGTAACCGGGCTTTATCTGGAGCACTACCCCGGGATGACGGAACAGGTGATTCAGGGGCTTATTGATGAGGCCTCAGAGCGCTGGGATGTGCGCAAGGCCCGGGTGATTCACCGGGTTGGAAGGCTGGCACTGTGCGACCAGATCGTGTTCGTGGGGGTGTGCAGTGCCCATCGCGGAGATGCGTTTGCGGCCTGCGAGTTCATTATGGACGCCTTGAAGACGTCGGCGCCGTTCTGGAAAAAGGAGATTACCGGGAACAGCGAGCATTGGGTGGAACAAAAAGAATCGGATCTGGCGCGATCTCAGGGCTGGGACTGAATGGCGATAAAAAACCGCCCGTGAACGTCAGCTCAGGGGCGGTTTTTAGCGGCTGGGCTGCAATCAGAGATTGCTGTCCAGGAAGGCCGCCAGTTGGGATTTGGAGAGTGCGCCGACTTTGGTGGCGTCCACGTTGCCGTTCTTGAACAGCATCAGGGTCGGGATACCACGGATGTTGAACTTCGGCGGGGTCTGCTCGTTTTCGTCAATGTTGAGCTTGCAGACTTTCAGTTTGCCGTCGTATTCGTCGGCAATCTCTTCAAGCACCGGCGCGATCATTTTGCAGGGGCCGCACCACTCCGCCCAGTAGTCCACCAGTACGGGGACATCGGACTGCAGTACATCCTGCTCAAAAGACGCGTCGGTTACATTTACGATATTTCCGCTCATTACCTTTTCCTGATTCATGCACTACTGCTAAACGTCGGTACGGGCTCCGCAAAGGAATCCGGTACCGTGCACAGGTGCTATTGGCTGTCGCTGAAGGTCGCCATGGTATACACGGAAACCGTTCACCCATCACGATACACAATACTTTACGCGATTGATCAGCCGAATGTGAAGCAGTAGATCCACCTCTGTGAACCGATCCGGGCCTCACCCCTGCCAAATCCCGCGTCTGTCGGTTACTGACAGGCCTGAGGGATTTCGCTTATAGTACCCCGCAAGTTCATACCAAAAGGATTTCGACCACGTGACGGCCGCCTCCACCGCCGAAAACGCTGTGTCCTCGCCAGAGGTTCTTGCAGCCATCGACATGGGCTCGAACAGCTTCCACATGGTGGTTGCCAGACTAGTGCATGGGGAAATCCGGACCCTTGAGAAGATGGGGGAAAAAGTCCAGCTCGGCGCAGGGCTGGATCAGTACAACCGGCTGACTGAAGAGGCTCAGGAGCGCGCTCTGACCTGCCTGGGCCGATTTGCCCAGCGCCTCCAGGGGATGCCACCGAAGGCTGTGCAGATTGTCGGCACCAACGCCCTCAGGGTGGCTCGTAACGCCCATCAGTTCATGGCCCGAGCAGAGGAAGTTCTCGGCTATCCGGTGGAGATCATTGCCGGGCGCGAGGAAGCCCGCCTGATTTACCTCGGCGTATCCCATACTCTGTCTGACGACATCGGGCGCCGCCTGGTGATCGATATCGGGGGCGGCAGTACCGAGTTCATAATCGGCCAGCGCTTTGAGCCCCAGGAGCTGGAAAGCCTGCACATGGGCTGTGTTTCCTTCCGGAACCGGTACTTCCCGGACGGAAAGATTACCCGGCGGCAGATGGACAAGGCGGTGACCCACGCCGAACAGGAATTACTGAACATCCGCCAGCATTACCGTTCCGTGGGATGGCAGAGTGCCGTCGGCTCATCCGGGTCGATCAAGGCGATCGCCAGTGTTCTGGCATCCCTGAAAATTACCGATGGCACCATCACCCTCCCCGCCATGCAGGAACTGCGCAAGCGCCTGGTGGATATGGGTAAAACGGAAAAACTGGGGGATCTGGGTGTGCGCTCGGACCGTCAGAGTATTTTCCCGGCCGGCTTTGCCATTCTGATGGGCGCGTTCCAGTCCCTCGGTATCACGGAAATGTCGTTCGCCGACGGCGCCCTTCGGGAAGGCCTGCTCTACGACATAGTCGGGCGCATCCAGCACGAAGATGTGCGGGAGCGGACCATTTCCGCGCTGCAGGAACGGTATCACGTTGATCAGGAGCACGGCGCGGCAGTCGAAGCAACCGCCGTTGCCGCCTGGGAGCAGGTGGCGGACGCCTGGGGGCTGCGCACAGCGGCCGATGAAGAGGTTCTGCGCTGGGCCTGCCGTCTGCATGAAATCGGCCTCACCATTTCCCACAGCCAATACCATAAGCACGGAGCCTACCTGCTGCGATACTCGGACCTTCCCGGCTTCAGCCAGCAATTCCAGAGGGATCTGGCCACGCTGGTTCGCGGCCACCGGCGCAAGTTCTCCTCAGCCATCTTCGAGGGGCTGGACCCCGAAGACACCATCCGGCTTCGCTATCTCTGCGTTCTGGTGCGAATGGCGGTCCTGCTTCAGCACCCCCGCAACATGGAACCGCCGCCAGAGTTCACACTGAATGCCCACAAGGACACCCTGGCACTGGAGTTTCCATCCGGCTGGCTGGATGACCGGCCGCTGACCCTGGCCGATCTTGAAAACGAACGCGAGTATCTGGCCAAGCAGAATTTCACTCTGGAGATCAACGGAGGCTGAGGGCGGTCAGTCCGCCAGCTCCGACTCCAGGGATTCCACAGCCTCACTGACCTCGAGCCATTGCGCCTCGACCTCTTCGAGGCGGGCTTTTGCCGCGGCCTGCTCGCCAAGCAACGTTTTCATGCGGACCTTACCGCTTTCTTCGTACAGGCCCGGGTCCGCCAGCTCTTCCTCAAGCACCGCCAGTCTCTGATTCAGCCGATCCATCTCCTTTTCCAAGGACGTCTGCTGCTTGCGATAGGGGCTAAGCTTCTGCCGGAGGGCTGCCTCCGCGCGCTTGCGGGCCTTCCGGTCATCGGCGCTTTCGCCGGCTCCAACCGCCGGCGCCACAGGGCCTTGCTGGCCAGTCTGCGATCGCCTCGGAGCTTCGGTGTCATCCTTGCGACGGTCTGCCAGCCAGCGCTCGTAGTCTTCAAGATCACCCTGATACTCGACAACCCGGCCATCGTTCACCAGCCAGAATTCGTCCACCGTGTTTCTTAGCAGGTGCCGGTCGTGGGAAACCACCACAATGGCACCTTCAAAATTCTGCAGGGCCATGGTCAGGGCCTGGCGCATTTCCAGATCCAGATGGTTGGTGGGCTCGTCCAGCAGCAGCAGGTTCGGCTTCTGCCAGGCGATAACCGCCAGTGCCACTCTGGCCTTTTCGCCACCGGAGAACGAACGGATGGGGCTCAGAGCCTCATCACCATGAAAATCGAAGCCACCGAGAAAGTTCCGGATGCTCTGTTCCGAGGCTTTTGGGGCAAGTCGCTGCAAATGCAGGAACGGGCTGGCATCCAGGTCCAGGGATTCCAGTTGATGCTGGGCAAAGTAGCCAATGGCCAGGTGCTCGCCACAGGTACGTTCTCCGGACAAGAGGGTACCCTCCCCTCTCAGCGCATCCATCAGGGTGGATTTACCAGCGCCGTTGGGGCCCAGAAGACCAATGCGACTGCCGGGCAGGAGGGTCAGATTAATACCGTCGAGGATTGTGGTGTTGCCGTGCCCGGCCTTGCCATTGCGTATCCCTAACAGAGGATTGGACACTTTCTCCGCGATCGGGAATTCGAAACTGAAGGGCGAATCAATATGGGCCGGCGCAATGCGCTCCATACGCTCCAGGGCCTTCACCCGGCTCTGGGCCTGGCGGGCCTTGGTAGCCTGCGCCTTGAAGCGGTCGATAAAACGCTGGATCTCGGCAATCCTGGCCTGCTGGCGCTCGAAACCGGCCTGCTGTTGAGCCAGACGTTCGCTCCGCTGGCCTTCAAAGGCTGAGTAATTACCCGTATACAGCTCCAGCTTCCGGCGATCGAAATGCACCACATGGGTAGCGACCCGGTCCATGAAATCACGGTCGTGGGAAATGAACAGCAGGGTGCCCTGGTAACGGCGCAGCCAGTTTTCCAGCCACAAACAGGCATCCAGATCCAGGTGGTTGGTTGGCTCATCCAGCAGCAGCAGGTCTGAAGGCCGCATCAGGGCCTGTGCCAGGTTCAGGCGGATACGCCAGCCGCCGGAAAACGCCGATACCGGCCGGTCTGCGTCTTCGTCGGAGAATCCCAGCCCCCGGATCAGCGCCTCGGCGCGACGGGCCGCAGACCAGGCCTCATGCACATCCAGCTCACCGTGTATGCGGGCAATGGCATGGTCATCACCGGCGGCTTCGGCCTGCGCCAGCTCCCGCTCCAGGCGGCGCAGATCGAGATCGCCATCAAGAACGAAATCCCGCGCGCTCCGCCCTGAGGCTTCGACTTCCTGGGCCATGTGAGCAATGCGGCAGCCCCCGGGCAGTGAAACCGTGCCCTGCTCCTGGGCCAACTGGCCCAGCAACAGCTGGAAAAGACTGGATTTTCCGGCACCATTGGCACCAACGATGGCCACTCGCTGGCCGGGCTGGACCGTGAGGCTGACCGATTCTAGCAACCAGACGCCGCCCCGTTGTAAACTGAGATCAGTGATCGTTAACATGTTTTCATTTTATCAACGTAAAGTGTTCAGGAAAGGCTCAGCGCATATGCCGGTAAGCTCGGCTACTATCCCGGATTTATCGACGCCGCCTCTGGAGTTACCGGCAGATCTGGAACCGGAAAGCCCGCTCTGGCGTTTTGCTCTGGCATTCTGGCAACAGCCCGGAGTTCAGGACACTTGCCTGGCTCTGCAAAAACAGGGCTGGAGCGTGACGCGGATTCTCTGCGCCGGCTGGCTCGCACTGTCTGGCAGGGCCTTCACCGGGGTTGAGGACGCTACGGTAACAGAGTGGCGCGACCGTGTAACCGGTGCGCTGCGCGCCGCGAGGAAATCGCTGCCGGGCACGGCCGGCAAGTATAACCAGCTTCGCACCGGCATTGCCGGCCTGGAGCTCGAAGCCGAACAGATAGAACTGGCCCTGGCCTGGCGAACGTTAATGACCAACAACCCGGAACAGTCTGACATGCAAGGACGCGATACGCTGATCAGAACCAATCTTGCTGCGGCCGCACCGACATCGAAAATCAATGACGGTGCCAGCCCTCCGCTGAATGAACTGGCCACAGCCCTAGCCAATTTCCCAAAGGGAGACCACCAGCCATGATGATGAAATGGCTCATAAGGCTCTCGTTTCCCGCACTCGGGTTACTGTTATTGCTGATTTTCTTCGGACTCAACGATCCGGAACAGGTATCCGAACCGGTTGCAGACGAGGAACAACCGGAAATTCCGGCCTTTGAAGGCCTCGTGCCGTCCCCGATCCCAACCGAGGGCCCGGAAATTGTGTTCAAATGGCAGGACACGGATGGCAACTGGCACTATGCCGACCAGCCCCCGAAACAGGGCCCCTGGTACACGCTGGCTATAGAGCGGCAGGACAAGGCGTCGCCACTCAATAGGGCTCCGGAATCGGAGGCCGACTGGCAGTCCCCCTACACCGCGCCATTTTCTCTGGGCCCCTCAGCGGCCGGCAACAACGGCAGCTGATCTGACACGTCCGGATTCTTAACACATGTTCAGTGGCATCCGGCGCCGGAACCCGTTACCTTCTCGGTTCTGACAAACACAACGCGGGGCACTGCCCCATGCACAGACGTTAAAGGATGAAGCAATGAAAAAGACGCTCCTCGCCCTGGCAGTGACCGGGCTCGTGGCTGGCTGCTCAACACCGCCAGAGGCTCCCGAACAATCGAAACTCGAATCCAACGACCAGAAGGTCAGCTATGGCATGGGCCTGGTTCTGGGTGAGCGCATGAGCAACGATCTGCCGAACCTGCAGATGGACCAGTTCCTTGAGGGTATTCAGCATGGCCACGCCGGCGATGAAGAAGCCAAGCGCATGAGCCGTGAGGAAATCCAGCAAGCATTGATGACCTATCAGCAGCAGCTTCAGCAAGAGCAGACCAAGCAGACGGAAGAGCTGGCCAACAAGAACCTTGAGGCTGGCAAAACATTCCTGACAGAGAATGCCAAGCGGGACGGTGTAAAGACCACTGAGTCCGGCCTGCAATACGAAGTGCTGGAGAAAGGCGAAGGCGAAAAACCTGCGCAAACCGATACCGTCAAAGTACATTACACCGGTGAACTCCTGTCCGGAGAAGTCTTTGACAGCTCCCGTGAGCGCGGCGAGCCGGTAACCTTTGCCCTGAACCAGGTTATTCCAGGCTGGACAGAGGGCCTTCAGCTGATGAGCGAAGGCGCCCGTTACAAGCTTTACATTCCGTCTGATCTGGCCTACGGCCCGGGCGGCAACCGTGCCATCGGTCCTAACGAGACCCTGGTATTCGACGTCGAGCTTCTGGACGTCAATCCGGAATCCGGAGAGTAAGAGCCCGACCTGGCCGCAGTTTCTGAAATTGCGGCCCCCAAAAAAAACCCCAGTTCGGCACCACCGAACTGGGGTTTTTTATCAGGCGTTTGTCAGGCAGGCGCTACTTTACCCGCGTGGGCATTGTGAAGGTGCTCAATCAGAAAATCTTCCATCTCGAACCGGGTCTCAAGCGTTTCGCCCAGCTTCGACAGTTCGCCAAACAGCTCTTTCACGTCCTCCTCTGACAACTCCCTGCCGTCCAGACGGTCATTGAAGTTGAGGGCGACTTCCGTAGTCTGCTCAATCCGGGGATACACCTTCGCAGCCAGTTCCAGCCCGCCATCGTTAAATTCACGGGCCTCGCTGACCAGCTGCTCATAGATTTCGAAGTGGCCAGTTGAGACATAATCCACAAGCACTTCGCACAGGCGCACGAATTTCTCTCTCAGCGCTTCTGTCTGTGCAAAGTCATTCTCTCCGGACAGATCGCAGTAATGAACCAGAAGCTCCTGACGTTCCTTGAGCCAGCGATCAATCAGTTCGCTGACGCCACCCCAACGCTCCCTGGCATTTCGGCAATTTTCCAACATGACGCCTGTTCTCCGCTTGGTATTCCGGTACTTCTGTTTCGGTTTTGATTTTTCTCAGGTTTGGCTCAAGTTACCCCATGCCTGTGGTCCCCCGCAACCGTTTCAGCTCCGAAACCACTCCCTGGACTTCTGCCGGCGAAACACCAGAATCAGCCCGGTAATCACCAGCAGGGAAAAGAACACGGCGGTCCAGCCGGGAATACTCAACCCCAGGAACCGCCACACCACTTCGGCACAATCCCCGGTGCCCCTCAGGGCGGTGGAAAGCACCTCAAACCAGGGCAACACCTCCAGCATGTAGTCAACGGATGGGCCACAGGCGGGCACCTGATCCGCCGGCAGGCTCTGCAGCCACAACTGCCGACTGGCCACACCCAGCCCGGCACCCGCGGTCAGCACCAGCAAGAAGCCATAAACGCGAACCCCGAACCCGGTAGGCCCCTGCAGCAGCGCCAGAAAGCTGACCAGGCCAGCCCCCATGAACCCGAAACGCTGCAGCCAGCATAGCGGGCAGGGTTCAAGGCCCATCACATGTTCCATATAAAACGCGACGCCCAGAAGTGCGGCACACACTAGGAAAATAAGCCCGAAAACCCATCTGCTGGTCAAAAGAACACCTCGAATTGTGAATTGAAACTGCAACCTTGCACCGGGCCTGCTATTCTCGGTGCTGCCGGCGCTATCGCCCCGACTCGTCACTAAACCCTAAACCACGATCAACTTCAAGCCTATGACACACCAGCCAAAACCTGTTCTCACGATGATCTTCCTGCTGCTTTCACTGGTCTCCTGGCCGGCGGTTTCCCAGGATGAGGAAACCACAGAAGAGGAGGTGGTGCAGGAAGACAGTGGCTTCACCGACTACATCAGCATGGATCCGGCTTTTGTCACCCATGTCGGCGCTGCGGACAACAAGCCAACCTATCTGAAGGCGGCGGTCAGCCTCCGGGCCCGCAGCGCGAGCACCCGGCCGGCGCTGGAGACCCACATGCCGAGATTGCGACATGAGTTGGTGATGCTATTTGGTGAGCAAACGGATATCGAACGCCTGACTTCCATGGAAGGTCAGCAGGCACTCCGCGAGGAAGCAAAACGACGGATCAATGCGGTACTGGAAGAACAGCAGACCGGGGAAAGCATTGCCGGCGTGCTGTTTACGGAATTCGTCGTGCAGAAGTAGAACGAAACGGGAGCAGGAGACTCAGGCGATTTGTGAAAACAGGTCGTCGCCCTTGCCCCGGTTTTCGCAGGCGACCTGATCGGCATCGTCCCACCCGGCCTCCCAGGCCGCGATGACCACCTCTCCCCGGTAGGGGCAGCGTGACTTGTCCATATTCATCGTGGCCGCCATGTAGCCCTGACGGTAAGCCTTGTTCAGTGCTTCCACATCCCAGCCAAGTTTGATGTCCCTTGCCATGCCGACCCCTCCGATCCTGATGTTACAAAAATTAACAGGCAGACCGGAGGGTGACAAATCTTTGTTCAGTTTCTGTGCGTCAGGTCCGCAGACAAATGAGATAGCGGACCCAACCGCCGTTCAGGAGCGAAGGTAGTGCTCCAGAAACTCGTCAAACGCCAGGGTGTCGGCGTGCTCCATTTTCTGCTGCTCACTCAGGGAGTCGGCGGTCATGGCTTCAAAGCCTCTACGAACGTCGGCATCAAGACCTTCCCGCCTCAGAGTTTGCTGATGCTGGCGCGCCATTTCCATACCCCACTCCCGGTGCCCCAGGCCAGACGCGCTCATGGCGTCGAGCACCCTGGCCGAGGGTACGCCCCTCTCGTCAGACAACACCTCACGCTGAGCCGCCAGGGCCTTTCGGTAAGTCTCTCCCCCCTGCCAGCCGTCCAGCAGCTCCGCCAGGGGCTCCAGTTGCTCAAGCAATTCCGTCGCAGCCTCGGGCACCGGCGTGCGTTGTCCACCACGGCAAAGGGTCAGGTCTCGATAGCGTCCGCGGGACACCACATCCTTGTAGTTATCGTCCAGTCGCTCACACTCGGCGTCGCCAATGCGAGGGGAGTCTGAGAGCAGGCAATCCAGCAGGAACAGATCCAGAAAATCGATCTGGGCTTCGTTCACACCAACCGGAGAGAACGGATCCAGATCCAGACAGCGCACCTCGATGTACTCCACGCCCCGAGCCTCAAGGGCCTGAATCGGTTTTTCTTCCCGTTCGGTCGTGCGCTTGGGCCGCACCGCACTGTAATATTCGTTCTCGATCTGCAGGACACTGGTATTGATCTGAATGAATTGGTCGCCCCGGCGAGTACCGATCGCCTCGTACGCTGGCCAATTGGTGTGGATAGCCCGATCCAGAGTCTGGGTGTAGGTGCTGAGCTCGTTGAAACAGATGTTCAGGGAAGCCTGAGCGTTGTTGTGGTAACCCAGATCTCCCATGCGCAACGAGGTGGCGTATTCGCCGTACCAGGTGCGCTCATCAAACCGGCTCAGATCGTGGCGGACATCGGCAACAAAGCTCGCATCCAGTGCCGGAGAGGCACCAAACAGCAGCATCAGAAGCCAGCTCCGGCGCCGGAAATTCCGGATTAGCCAGAAATACTGATCGGATTTGAAATCCTTCAGGCTTTGCTGGTTACCCAGAGACTCCTGCCATTTTTGCCAGAAACTGTCCGGCAATGACAAATTGTAGTGGGCCCCGGCGATACTCTGCATCATCCGGCCATAGCGGACGGCCAGGCCCTGACGGTACACGTGCTTGAGGCGGCCAATGTTGGAACTGCCGTATTCGGCAATGGGAATGCTCGGATCACCATCAAGCTCGCAGGGCATGCTGGTTGCCCAGAACACTTCGTCACCGAGGTTCTCCTGAACAAACGTGTGAATGTCCCTCAGGGATTTGAGCATCCCGCCGGTACTGTCAAACACGGGCGTGATCAGTTCCAACAGGGCTTCCGAATAATCGGTGGTAATTCGCGGATGGGTCAGCGCCGAACCCAGGGCTTCCGGATGCGGAGTCTGGGCAATGAACCCGTTACGGTCCACCCGCAGGCCCTCTTTTTCCACACCCTTGAGAAAACCATCCCAGTCGCTGGCTGCGAACTGACGAAATACGGAATGTCGGGATTCAGCCATGGTCGACTCCTGCTGCGGCCGGCCCTCGCCATGCGCGGAACCGACCGGTGAAAATTTGAAAACCTGTTAACGGCTGTCCTTGCGGGCCGTAGCCAGTGCCTGGGCCAGTGCACCGGCCATGGCGCCCTGCTGGGATTTCTCGCCAGAGCCGGAGCTTCGGTTGTTCCGATTGCCGGCTTTCTGGCTGGTACCGGCACGGTTTCCAGCCATTGGCTTGCCATCGTTCTTTTCGCCGGGCTGATCGTCCATGCGCATGGTCAGTGCGATCCGTTTACGCGGAATATCCACGTCCAGCACTTTCACCTTGACGATATCCCCGGCTTTGACAACCTCCCGAGGATCCTTGACGAAGGTATGGGACAGCGCGGAAATATGCACCAGCCCGTCCTGGTGGACACCGATGTCCACAAACGCGCCAAAGTTGGTCACATTGGTCACCGACCCTTCCAGCACCATGCCCGGCTTCAGGTCACTGAGGGTTTCCACACCCTCCTCAAAGCTGGCGAACCGGAATTCCGGGCGCGGATCCCGGCCTGGCTTCTCCAGCTCGGAGATGATGTCCTTGATGGTGGGCAACCCGAACTGTTCAGTTACGTAATCCTGGGGATTCAGACCACGTAAAAAGGCAGAATCCCCGACAATATCATCCACGTTGCGACTGTTGCGCTTGGCGATGGCTTCCACCACGCCGTAGGCTTCCGGGTGCACAGAAGACCGGTCCAGCGGATTCTCGCCGCCGGCGATCCGCAGGAAGCCCGCCGCCTGTTCAAAGGTCCGGTCCCCAAGACGGGTGACCTTCAGCAGTTGCTTGCGATTGCGGAACATGCCGTTCTGGTTGCGGAATTCAATGATGTTCTGAGCGATCGTCTGGTTCAGGCCGGACACCCGCGAAAGCAGAGGTGCCGAGGCGGTGTTCAGATCCACCCCGACACCGTTTACACAGTCTTCCACCACGGCATCAAGGCTACGGGACAGCTGGACCTGGGATACATCGTGCTGGTACTGCCCAACCCCGATGGATTTCGGCTCGATCTTCACCAGTTCCGCCAGCGGGTCCTGCAGCCGGCGGGCGATGGACACCGCACCACGAATGGTGACATCCAGATCCGGCAGCTCTTTGGAGGCAAATTCGGAAGCCGAGTATATGGAAGCACCGGATTCACTGACCACGATCCGGGCCAGTTTCAGTTCCGGGTACCGCTTGCTCAGGTCGCCTACCAGCTTCTCGGTTTCCCGGGACGCAGTGCCGTTACCAATCGCCACCAATTCAATTTTATACTCCCGGCACCAGGCCGCCAGCTGTTCGATGGAGCGGTCCCACTGGTTCTTGGGTGCGTGGGGGTATATGGCGCCATGGCCTACCACCTGCCCGGTACCGTCGATAACGGCTACCTTCACCCCGGTACGCAGCCCGGGGTCCAGCCCCAGTGTCGGGCGCGGGCCGGCCGGTGCCAGCAGCAGAAGATCCTTGAGGTTGGCGGCGAAAACGTTAATGGCTTCGGTCTCGGCAGCTTCACGGACCTGGGCCATGAGATCGGTTTCGATCTGGGTGGAGAGCTTGACCCGCCAGGTCCAGCGAACCACCTCCGACAGCCACTTGTCCGCGGCACGGCCGTTATCCCGGATGTTCCAGCGGGCGGCAATCCGCTGTTCGGCCGGATGGGGCGTGCGGCGATCGTCATCAGCATCGCCAACCACGATACTGTAGGCCAGGATGCCTTCGTTACGGCCACGCAGAATAGCGAGCGCACGGTGAGATGGCACCTTTTTCAATGGCTCGACATGGTCAAAATAGTCCCGGAACTTGGCGCCTTCGTTTTCCTTGCCTTCCACCACAGTCACTTTCAGCTGGCCTTCCTGCCAGATGAAGTCCCGCAGGCTGCCCAGCAACTCGGCGTCCTCGGCAAAACGCTCCATCAGGATGTAGCGGGCACCATCCAGCGCGGCCTTGGCGTCTTCAACCCCGGCTTCCTGATTGAGATAGCCCTGGGCTGTGGTTTCCGGGTCCAGAGCCGGGTCTTCATACAAGGCATCCGCCAGGGGTTCCAGCCCGGCTTCCCGGGCAATCTGGGCCTTGGTCCGGCGCTTGGGCTTATAGGGCAGATAAAGATCTTCCAGGCGGTTCTTGGCATCCGCCTCGTTAATGCTGGCCTTGAGCTCATCGGTCAGCTTGCCCTGCTCCTCAATACTTTTGAGGATGGTAGCCCGACGGTCTTCCAGTTCCCGCAGATAACGCAGGCGCTCCTCCAGGCTCCTCAGCTGGCTGTCGTCCAGCGAACCGGTCACCTCTTTGCGGTAGCGTGCGATAAACGGAACGGTGGAGCCCTCATCGAGCAAGGCCACGGTGGCATTAACCTGTTGCTCGCGGACACCGAGCTCGTCGGCGATGCGCCTGGAGATACTGTTCATGCAACCTCTGTCTGATGCTTTGCCAATAAAGCAGCAAAGGTACAGCGGCTTACTGTTGCAGGCAAGCGGACTGACCACGCTTGTTCAGGAATTGCACAAGATCGGCCCAGGGCATGGGGCGGGCGTAATAATATCCCTGGATTTCATCGCAGTGCTGCTGCCGAAGGAACTCCAGCTGGCCCTCGGTTTCCACCCCTTCCGCAACCACGCTGATCTGTAGGCTGTGGGCGAGGCTGATGATGGCCCGGATGATATGCTCAGCATCTGCCGAGTGCCCCAGGTCCTGCACGAAGGATTTGTCGATTTTGACCAGGGAAATGGGCAGGTGCTGAAGATTGCTCAGGGAGGAAAAACCCGTTCCGAAGTCATCGAGGGCAAAGCTGATACCCAGCTGGTTCAGCTCCCGGAGGCAACGCTGGGCGTACTCCGGGTCGTGCATCATGGCACTTTCCGTGAGTTCCAGTTCCAGCAGGCTGGTATCGACATTGGCGTTGAAAATAATCCGGAAGATGGTCTCGGTCATCTTGCGGTCGTGGAACTGCCGGAACGAAAGGTTAACGGCAAACACCAGGCCCGGGAACCCCAGCTCGGCGGACTCCTGCAAGCGTTTACAGGCCTGCTCGATGACCCAGTAACCGATGGGCACGATCAGACCGCTGCGCTCCGCCACCGGAATGAACTCATCCGGCCCCACCAACCCACGCTCCGGGTGGTTCCAGCGCAACAGGCACTCGACACCACGGACCTCTTCCGTGGCCAGATCAATCCGGGGCTGGTAGTAAAGCTCCAGTTCCTTGCCTCTCAGGGCATTGCGCAGGTCGGCCTCGAGCCGAAGCTGATAGCCGGCAGAGATATGCAGCTGCCGGTCGTAGAAGCGATAACTGGTGCCGGGGTCCCGCTTGGCCTCGAACATGGCCCGGTTGGCGCGGCGCAACAGATTTTCGGCGCTGTCACCGGCTTCGGGGTAGGTGGCGACACCGAGGCTGGCGCTGACCACCACACTCTGGCCGTCGATCGTGACCGGGTCATCCAGGGCGTTGACCACCTTGCGGATAATCTGGGTGATGTCGAGAGAGTCTTCCACCTTCTCGATGATAATCGCCAACTCGTCGCCACCGATGCGCATCAGGGAATCCACCCGTCTCAGGGAGTGCCGGAGACGCTCCGCCAGCTTCATCATCAACTGGTCGCTTTTCTGGTAACCGAAGGATTCATTGATACTGCGGAAATCGTCGATATTGAGGTGCAGAAGCGCCAGCCGATGGCTGCCCCGCTCGGCCCGCAGCAGCGCCTGCTGGAGACGATCAAAGAACAGGTCCCGATTGATGAAACCGGTGGCGACCTCTCGCCCCAGCTGGCCGTGGGCCGACTCGGACAACTGCTCCCGATACCAGAGGCACTTCACCGCCCGGCGGAAATTCCAGTGATCCAGATTCTGGCGACAGAGATAATCAGCGGCGCCGGCGGCCAGCAATTCAGGAGCCCGCACGCCCGGACGCTCGGCGCTGAGGGCAAGGACAGGCTTATCATTGCTGCCCACCGCCAGGTATTGAAGAAAGGAGGCTTCAGAACCGCCATGAAAAATACAGTCCCAGACAATGACATCGAAACTGGCGTTACGGATCAGGTCGTCACAATCCACCAGATCCGGGCACCAGGTGGCGTCCGCATTGATTTCGACGTCACCCGCCAGAAGATCATTGAGCCAGAGAAAATCAGCATAATCTGGTGTCAGAACCAGGAGGCGTAACTGTCCGGGCCTCATGGTTTCCAGTGGCAGTGTCATCAAGCAGGATCCATGTATGCGTGAACAACCGAGTCCGTTCTATCAATCATAGTCGATAGATCATCAAGGTACAGGAACGCTCGCTGGTGTAGAATAACCTCACGCCCGTTTTCCCCATTTCGTTCCATTCTGGCAACTAATTTGTGAACAAGCTCAACCCGAGACAAAGCGAAGCAGTCCGCTATTCAGAGGGCCCCCTGCTGGTTCTTGCCGGTGCCGGCAGCGGCAAGACCAGTGTGATTACCCGCAAGATCGCCTACCTGATTGAGCAGCTGGGCATCCCTGGCCGCCACATTGCCGCCGTGACCTTTACCAACAAGGCCGCCCGGGAAATGAAGGAACGTGTTGGCCGGATTGTCGACCGGAAGCTGACCCGGGGCCTGATTGTATCTACTTTTCACAACCTCGGCCTCAATATGATCCGGGAAGAGCACACCCATCTCGGCTACCATCCCGGTTTTTCCATATTTGATGCCGAGGATGCCAAGGCTTTGTTACAGGATCTGATGCTCCGGGAAGCCAGTGCTGAAGCCGGTGACGAACTCAGTGATGTCCAGATGACCATCTCGTCCTGGAAAAACGCCATGCGTGGGCCGGCCGAGGCCTTGAGCAAGGCGGCGGACGAACGGGAACAGCGCATCGCGATCATTTATAAACAGTACAACGCATACCTAAAGGCCTACAACGCCGTCGATTTTGATGATCTGATCCTGCTCCCGGTGCAGCTGTTCCGATCACACCCGGACGTGCTCGCAAAATGGCGCCGGAAGATCCGCTACATGCTGGTAGACGAATACCAGGACACCAACGTGTGCCAGTACGAGCTGGTCAAGCTGCTGGTAGCCGAAAGGGCGGCCTTCACGGTGGTCGGGGATGACGACCAGTCGATTTACGCCTGGCGCGGTGCCCGCCCGGAGAACCTGGAGCAGCTCAAGGAGGATTTTCCCAGCCTGAAGATCGTCAAACTGGAGCAGAACTACCGCTCCACGGCCCGAATCCTGCGCAGTGCAAACATGGTGATCGCCAACAATCCCCACGTGTTCGAAAAGGCCCTCTGGAGTGACCACACCATCGGTGAGGAGATTCGGATAGTCCGGTGTCGCAACGAAGATGCGGAGACCGAGCGCGTTGCCACCGAGATTCTCGATCAGAAACTGAAAAAAGGCCTGGATTTCCGGGATTTTGCCGTGCTTTACCGGGGCAACCACCAGGCCCGCCTGCTGGAAATGAAACTTCAGGGCTACCAGATCCCCTACCGCATCTCCGGCGGCCAGTCGTTCTTTTCCAAGAACGAGATCAAGGATGCCATGTCGTATCTGCGCCTGATGATCAACCCCGATGACGACGCCGCTTTCCTGCGGGTGGTTAACGTACCTCGCCGGGAAATCGGGCCGCGCACGCTTGAGCAGCTGAGCCACTACGCCCGATCCAGGAACGTCAGCCTGTTCAAGGCCCTGGGCGACATGGGAGCGGAAACCCACGTTACCGAGAAGGGCCTGGACCGGCTGCGACGCTTTGCCCACTGGGTCGATGCCACATGCGCGCGGCTGCACAGCGAGAATCCGGTCCCCGTGATCAAGCAACTGTTTACCGACATCGAGTACGAAGAATGGCTGCACCAGCACTCCGGCACTCCCAAACAGGCCCAGCGTCGGATGGAGAATATCTGGTACCTGGTGGAGTCCATTCAGCGCATGCTGGATGATGGCAAGGGCACCGCCGACGAACTGGGTATAGAGGACGCCATCACCAAGCTGATCCTGCGGGACATGATGGAGCAACGGGAAGAAGAGGACGACAGCGACAAGGTTCAGCTGCTGACTCTCCACGCCTCCAAGGGCCTTGAATTTCCCCATGTGTTCATCATGGGCCTGGAGGAGGAGATCCTGCCCCACCGGAGCAGCATTGAAGAAGGCAACATCGAAGAAGAGCGTCGGCTGATGTACGTGGGCATCACCCGGGCCCGGGAAACGCTGACCCTGACCTACGCGGCCGCCCGCAAACAATATGGCGAGAAACTGGAAACCATTCCCAGCCGGTTCCTGGATGAACTGCCCGAGGACGATCTGAAGTGGGAAGGCCTGGGCGACCTTGATGTGGAGGCCAATCACAAGAAAGGCAAAGCGACTCTCAGCGCCCTGCTGGGAGATCTTGGCCTTTAGCCGGCCTTGTAACGCAAAAAGCCCCACAAGGGGGCTTTAGACGTAACAGGCAAAACTGTCCAGTTACTGGCTTTGCCCAACAATATGCTCAACGGCCGCCTGAATTTCCTCGTCGGGACAGCTTGCACAGCCTCCCTTGGCAGGCATGGCATTAAAGCCGTTAATTGCGTGACTGATCAAGGTTTCCATGCCCTGGTCGATCCGCGGAGCCCAGGCTTCTGCATTACCAATGACCGGAGCGCCGGCAGCACCAGTAGTATGACAGGCCATACACACGGCGTCGTAAACTTCGCTTCCTGAGCGGGGACCAGAGCTGGCAGACTGGGTCGGAGCCGCTGCGGCACCGCACTGCTCACCCTCAAGACATACCTCGCCAACCGGCGCGATCCGCGCGCGAATTTCATCTTCCACACTCGCCATTACGGCGCCGGCTGTCAGGCCAAGAATGACCAGTACAGCAACCAGGACTCTCTTCATCTTCACAATGCACCTCGCATTTGAGCGTTATAATCTTCGGTGGCCGCATTATAGCGACTGAAACCTGGCAAAAAAACCAAACAGCAAAATCATAATTTGATTTCAACCATTTTAATTGCGATTTCGTAAGTCAGAGAGTGTTTCGCGGACAATCCGGTTACCATGGTGTTCGCCGACGTTTTACCATTCAGGACCTGTTTCCATGACCGATACGGAACCGACTTCACCTCACCCCATGCGCAAGCCCCTGCTGATCACGGAATTTGCAGCATTGGCTGTTTTACTGGCTTCCATGGGGTGGTTTTCCAGTCAGACTGGCGACGGCCAGACCATCAACGCGGCCTGGTTGCTGATCCCCGCTCTGGCAAGCCTGGGCGTCTTCCTGAGCTTCATCGGACTGATGTACCTGCGCTGGGTGGCATCTGCTGACAGCGCCAACCGGTTTCGCCACAAGATCATTTTCTCGCTTCTGGCGGTTACCCTGATCGGCGTCTGGATCTATGGCATAGCCAACACCTGGTTCAGCCTGAACGCCAGTTAGGAGACCTCTCGCTCATGACGCCCGTTCGCGCCTTATTTGCCTCACCTCCGCTCATTCTGGCTTTTGTGCTGGCCCCAGCCGTCCAGGCACAATCGGCCCCGGACACTCCGATCGATTCTCCCGAGACCTGTGCATTGATCGAAGACGGCGTCCAGAGGCTTGCGTGCTTCGACAGCCTGTTCAACCCGGAGCAACATCAGGCGCAGGCCACCGAGGCAGAGAAAGACAAAGCCCGCACCAGCGCTGATAACCTTGCCCCAGATGAAGAGACTCTGAAGCAAACAGGCGGCAATGCCCTGGAAGATGATTCGGACACCGGAGTCATGTCCGCCCTCCTGGATCGTTATGTCGCTGCCGAGAAAGCGGTATTTTCGTTTTCAGGCAGTTTTGTCGGGCACCGGCCCACCTATATTCTACCGGTAACCTGGGTGGAAAATCCGAACTCGACACCGTCCAGCCCCCGACTGGGGTCCGTCGGTTACGATTATGGGCTGGCACGGGAAGAGGCCAAGTATCAAATCAGTTTCAAGGTGCCTTTGCTGACCGGCATTCTGGACAATCGCACAACCTTGTGGTTCGGATACACCCAGGCGTCCTTCTGGCAGGTTTATAACCAGGACGATTCTGCGCCTTTCCGGGAAACCAACTACGAGCCGGAAATCTTTGTGCGTTATCAGACCGATTGGGATATCGGTCCTGGTCGGTTGAACGGGGTGACGCTCGGCATCAACCACCAGTCGAACGGCCAGTCTGAGCCGCGGTCACGGAGCTGGAACCGGATTATTGCCAGCGCAGCCTACAGTTATGACCGCTGGCTTTTCATGGTGCAGCCCTGGTACCGGATTCCGGAGGGCAGCAACGATGATAATGCGGACATAGAGCGGTATCTGGGTCATGCCTATTATCAGATGGTTTACAAGCTGACGGAGGACCGCACGTTTTCGATGCGGCTGATGAACAATCTTCGGTCGGACAATAAGACGTCGGTGGAGTTTGGGTACAGCTTTCCCATGGGGGATACGGTTAAGGGGTTTTTCCAGTATTACAACGGGTATGGGGAGAGCCTGATTGACTATAACCACCGGATTCAGCGGTTTGGTATTGGGGTTATGCTGAACGACTGGTTCTGAGTTATCCCGGGCTTTCGGTGCAAGTCCGACCGGCACGGTTCCCTCTCCTGAAACACGCTCCTTGCGGCACATCCATGTGGCGCTTGGGCTCCGCCATCCATGGCTCCGCACAGTTTCAGGAAAGGGAACCGCACCAGTCGGCCCCGAAATCCGGAGCTAGCCTTCTTCGTTTAACCTTTGCATTTCGGCCAGCAATTCCTCTGTTTTCTCCTTCATCAATGGAATATCCGCCCTCGATTCCACGTTCAGGCGCACAACCGGTTCGGTGTTGGACATCCGGAGGTTGAAGCGCCAGTTGTCGAATTCGATGCTCACGCCATCCACGTGGCTGACGTTTTTGGCGCCGACGCTGTATTTGGCTTCAATCGCCGCGATGACCTTGGGGGGGTCGTCGATGGTGCGGTTGATCTCGCCGCTGGCCGGGTAGGCTTCGATTCGGGCGTCGATGAGGGATGAGAATGGCTCGCCGGACTGGCACAGGCGTTCGGCGATCAGCAGCCAGGGGATCATTCCGCTGTCGCAGTAGGCGAAGTCCCGGAAGTAGTGGTGGGCGCTCATTTCGCCACCGTAGACGGCGTCTTCGTCGCGCATTCTCTGTTTGATGAAGGCGTGGCCGGTTTTGCTTTCGATGGCTTCGCCGCCAGCGGCTTTGACCAGATCCAGGGTGTTCCAGGTGAGGCGGGGGTCGTGAATGACTTTGCCGCCGCCGGTTTTGCGCAGGAACTGGTCGGCCAGTAATCCGACGATGTAGTAGCCTTCGATAAAGCGACCGGTTTC
>AZIH01000587.1_pt1 | contig 19703 bp, 18 predicted proteins | sample 359041 | NCBI WGS metagenome assembly AZIH01 (sample SAMN02429716, study PRJNA222664) | marine sediment metagenome | biome: Sediment sample; isolation source: enrichment culture of sample MGS-ANC(UA) from oil contaminated site at the... | place: Italy: Ancona | collected 2012-02-14 | depth 6 m m
CGTTCGACAAAGGTACGCTGGCGGAACAGATGGTTCAGGACACCGCGACGGCGATCAAGGAAAAGAGTGGTGGTGCCTGGTCCTATCGGGTAACCAACTGCGACCGGTCCATCGGTGCCCGCCTGTCTGGTGAAATAGCCGAGTTGCACGGCAACCAGGGCATGGTTGATGCACCGATCACACTGGACCTGACCGGCACTGCTGGTCAGAGCTTTGGTGTCTGGAACGTGGGTGGCCTGAACCTGATCCTCGAGGGTGATGCCAACGACTATGTGGGCAAGGGTATGACTGGCGGGAAGCTGGTTGTGAAACCGCCCCGTGGCAGCACCTTCAAGACCCAGGAAACCTCGATTGTTGGCAACACGTGCCTGTATGGTGCCACCGGCGGAAAACTGTTTGCGGCGGGAACGGCAGGCGAGCGTTTTGCTGTTCGTAACTCAGGCGCTCACGCTGTTGTGGAAGGTACCGGGGATCACTGTTGTGAATACATGACAGGCGGCCTGGTCACTGTTCTCGGCTCGACCGGGCACAACTTCGGTGCCGGCATGACCGGTGGCTTCGCCTACGTGATGGATATCAACAACACCTTCGTGGACAAGTACAACCACGAGCTGGTGGAAATTCAGCGGATCTCCAGTGAAGACATGGAGTCCTACCGCAACCACCTGCGTGGTGTTATCCGTGAGCACATCTCGGAGACCGGCAGTGACTGGGCTGAGCACATTCTTGAGAATTTCGACGACTACATCGGCCGTTTCTGGCTGGTGAAACCCAAGGCCGCCAACCTCCGCAGCTTGCTGGCCAGCACCCGGGCACGCCCGGAATAAGTTGGCGGGTCAAACAGGGTTCGGGGTGTGCGGCCTGGCTGCCACCCCTGTCGAAATCGAGTTGATGAGAGCATCAAAATGAAAGAACGACTGAGTAACGACTTCCAGTTTGTCGAAGTTGGGCGGATTGACCCGAAGAAGGTGCCGGCCAGAAAGCGGAAGAAAGAGTTTGGCGAAATCTACCACCCTTTCACAGCGGATAATGCGGCCTCTCAGTCCCACCGCTGTCTCGAGTGTGGTAACCCCTACTGCGAATGGAAGTGTCCGGTTCACAACTACATCCCGAACTGGCTCAAGCTGGTGTCCGAAGGCAATATCATGCGTGCGGTGGAGCTGTGTCACCAGACCAACTCCCTGCCCGAGGTCTGTGGCCGGGTGTGTCCCCAGGACCGCCTGTGTGAAGGCGCCTGCACCCTGAATGATGGCTATGGCGCGGTCACCATCGGGTCGGTGGAAAAGTACATCACAGACACCGCCTTCGCGCTCGGCTGGAAGCCGGATATGTCCGCAGTCAAGTGGACAGACAAGAAGGTCGCAGTCATTGGTGCGGGCCCAGCCGGTCTGGGGTGCGCCGATGTCCTGGTCCGTAACGGCGTAAAGCCGGTTGTGTTCGATATCTATCCTGAAATTGGTGGCCTGCTGACCTTCGGCATCCCCGAGTTCAAGCTGGAGAAGTCGGTCATGACCCGTCGCCGCAAGGTGTTCGAGGAAATGGGCGTGGAGTTCCGCCTGTCGACCGAGGTTGGAAAAGATGTCCAATTGCAGGACATCCTAGACGAATACGATGCCGTCTTCATGGGCATGGGCACCTACACATACATGAAGGGTGGCTTCCCGGGTGAGGACCTGCCAGGCGTCTACGACGCGTTGCCATTCCTGGTGTCCAACGTTAACCGTCGTCTGGGCTTTGAACAAGATGAGGCGGACTTCATCGATATGAAAGGCAAGCGTGTCGTTGTTCTCGGTGGTGGCGACACCGCGATGGACTGCAATCGCACCTCCATCCGTCAGCAGGCCGAAAGCGTGACCTGTGCCTACCGTCGGGACGAGGCCAACATGCCGGGCTCTCGCAAGGAAGTGGCCAATGCGAAGGAGGAGGGCGTGAAGTTCCTCTTCAATCGGCAGCCAATCGCCATTCTCGGTGAAGACCGGGTTGAAGGTGTCAAGGTGATCCAGACCCGACTGGGCGAGCCCGATGAAAACGGCCGCCGCCGTCCGGAAGTGGTGCCGGGCAGTGAGGAAGTGATTCCGGCTGACGCGGTTCTGGTGGCTTTCGGATTCCGTCCCAGCCCGGCCGACTGGTTCGATGAACTTAAGGTGAGCACCGACGATTCAGGTCGTGTGACCGCGCCGGAAGAAGCCGAGTATGCGTTCCAGACCAGCAACGCGAAGATCTTCGCTGGTGGCGACATGGTCCGTGGTTCGGATCTGGTCGTAACCGCTATCTGGGAAGGCCGACAGGCTGCCGAAGGCATCATGGATTACCTGGATATCTGAGTGCAGGTTTGATCCTGATCAGAAGGGCGGATTCCTAAGGGAAAGCCGCCCTTTTTTATTACCGCAATCGGGGTATCATGGCTCCCCATCTGATTTGACCCTTTTGTACAGACAACACTGGATTTCCTATGACCGAGCTGAAAAATGACCGTTTCCTGCGCGCCCTCATGCGCCAGCCCGTTGACCGTACTCCGGTATGGATGATGCGACAGGCAGGGCGATACTTGCCGGAATACCGCGCAACACGGGCGAAGGCCGGCGATTTTCTCAGCTTGTGCAAGAATACCCCGCTGGCCTGCGAGGTTACCCTGCAGCCTCTGGAGCGTTTCCCGCTGGACGCGGCGATTCTGTTTTCAGATATCCTGACCATTCCGGATGCGCTGGGGCTGGGCCTGTACTTTGAAACCGGGGAGGGCCCCAAGTTCCGGAACACCATTCGTTCCGAGGCTGACGTTGCGGCCCTGCCGAAAATCAACGCCGAGGTGGATCTGGACTACGTCATGAACGCGGTTTCGACCATTCGCGGCGCCCTGAACGGCGGCGTACCGCTTATCGGCTTCTCCGGCAGCCCCTGGACTCTGGCGACTTACATGATCGAAGGCGGCTCTTCCAAGGATTTCCGGGAAGCCAAGAAGCTGATGTACGGCCAGCCGGAGGTGATGCACCGTTTGCTGGACCACCTGGCGGATGCGGTTATCGACTACCTGAACGGTCAGATCAAGGCCGGCGCTCAGGCAGTCCAGATTTTTGATACCTGGGGTGGGGTGCTCAGCAGCTGGGCCTATGAAGAGTTCTCTCTGCGTTACATGAAGAAAATTGTTGACGGTCTGATTCACGAGAGCGAGGGTCGCCGTGTACCGGTCATTCTGTTTACCAAGAATGGCGGCCAGTGGCTGGAATCCATTGCCGATTCCGGCGCGGATGCCGTGGGCCTGGACTGGACCACCGATATCGGCAACGCCCGCGCCCGCATCGGTGATCGCGTCGCCCTGCAGGGCAACATGGATCCGGCCATGCTGTACGCGCCGCCAGCGCGCATTCGCCAGGAAGTGGCGGATATCCTGCGCCGCTTTGGTTCCGGCACCGGCCATATCTTCAACCTTGGCCACGGGATTACACCGGATGTGGATCCGGAGCATGCCAAGGCGTTCATTGAGGCCGTTGTTGAATTGAGTCCGGAGTATCACCGCTGATTCTGGAGTTAGCTGCTTCCTAGCCTGCGGATTTGGCTGGCTAGGGCCCCACAACGGCCTCGATTGGACTCCATAGATATATCTGCTTCAAAAACTATTTGGATGCATTCTTCTGTCCGGTCTATAGTCAGGTAAACCAAGACCGGTAAACAGGAGTAACCACTTGCCCACCAAAACCCCCGAAAAACGTCGGTTCCACCGGATCGAATTCGACGCGCCCTGCGAGCTTCATTGCCAGGACACGGTCTGGACAACAGAGGTGCTCGATATTTCCTTGAAAGGCGTTCTGGTCAAGCGGCCGGAAGGGTGGAATGTGCCGTTAAAGCAGCCCTGCGAAGTGATTATTCACCTGAACGATCACGAGGCGGGGATTGTTATGGCGGTGGAGCTCCGGCATGTGGAGCCGCACAGGCTTGGTTTCAAATGTCAGTACATTGACCTTGACAGCGCAACCCACCTCAAACGCCTTGTTGAGCTTAACCTCGGCGATCAAGCGTTGCTGGACAGAGAGTTTGCCCATCTTATCGATTAGGCCAGCCTAAAGCTCTTCCAGAGCCGAAAGCGCATCACTAAGCTTCGTCACAGGAATCACCTTCATACCCTCTATAGCCTTGCGCGGGGCGTTGGACTTTGGCACCAGGGCCCGGGTGAAGCCGTGCTTGGCAGCTTCGTAGATGCGTTCCTGGCCGCTGGGAACCGGGCGGATTTCGCCCGATAGGCCGACTTCGCCGAAGATCACCAGGTCCTGAGGCAAAGCGCGGTCCCGGAAGGATGAAACGATCGCGGCCAGGAGGGCAAGGTCGGCACTGGTTTCGTTTACCTTGACGCCACCAACCACGTTCACGAACACATCCTGGTCGGATACGTGCATGCCGCCATGGCGGTGCAATACGGCAAGGAGCATGGCCAGCCGGTTCTGGTCCAGACCAACCGCGACCCGTCTTGGGTAGCCGCCCTGAGCCATATCCACCAGGGCCTGGATTTCCACCAGCATGGGGCGGGTGCCCTCCCAGACTACCATCACCACACTGCCGGGCGCCGCTTCCTCGCCCCGATTGAGGAAAATGGCGCTGGGGTTTTTTACTTCCTTCAGGCCCTGTTCCAGCATGGCGAACACGCCCAGTTCATTCACTGCCCCGAAACGGTTCTTGATGCCGCGGAGTGTGCGGTAGCGGCTGTCGCTCGAGCCTTCCAGCAGGATCGAGCAGTCGATCATGTGTTCCAGAACTTTCGGGCCGGCCAGGCTGCCGTCTTTGGTGACGTGTCCCACGAGAAACAGGATGGTGCCAGTCTGTTTGGCAAAACGGGTGAGGTAGGCCGCGCTTTCGCGTACCTGGGACACACTGCCAGGGGCTGATTCGGTATCGGCCACGTGCATCACCTGGATACTGTCCACCACCAGAATTCGCGGCTTTTCCGCTTCCGCGACCTGCATCACCCGCTCGACACTGGTTTCAGACAGCATCTTCAGATCTTTGGTGGGCAATCCCAGCCGTTTGGCGCGCATGGCCACTTGCTGCAGAGATTCTTCCCCGGTGACGTAAAGCGCAGGCACGCTGGCGGCGAGATGGCACACCGCCTGAAGCAGCAGGGTACTCTTGCCGGCGCCGGGGTGGCCACCCATCAGGACGGCCGAACCCTCCACCAAGCCACCGCCCAAAACCCGGTCGAACTCCTGCATGCCGGAGCTGATACGGGGCTGCTCGGCCAGGCTGACGTCGTCCAGGCTCTGGACTTCCGACAGGCTGCCGGCAAAACCCTCGAAACGGGCACCGCGGGCGCCTTTGGCATTGCTGCTAACACCGCGGACTTCGCTGATGGTGTTCCAGGCCTGGCAGGCGGTGCACTGGCCCTGCCACTTGGAATAATCGGCACCGCATTCGGTGCAGACATAAGCGGTTTTGGCTTTGGCCATGGAGAGTTCCTGGAAGAGTGGGGATGGGGCGAAGTAAAGACGGGGTCAGATGAAAGCTTTCACCTGACCCCTTTTCAGTCACCCTCAGGCAAGTTTCTTGTACTTCATGCGCTTGGGCTGCATGGCAGAATCGCCTTTACGCTTCTTGAAGTCTTCGTCGTATTCCGTGAAGTTACCTTCGAAGTACACCACTTCGCCATCGTCCTCGAACGCCAGGATATGACTGGCTACCCGGTCCAGAAACCAGCGGTCGTGCGAGATCACCAGAGCCGAACCCGGGAAGTTGAGCAGGGCTTCTTCCAGGGCGCGCAGGGTTTCCACGTCCAGATCGTTGGTCGGTTCGTCCAGTAACAGAACGTTGCCGCCTTCCTTGAGCAGTTTGGCCAGGTGCAGGCGGTTCCGCTCACCACCGGACAAATCACCAACCCGTTTCTGCTGGTCGCTGCCTTTGAAGTTGAAGCGCCCCACGTAGGCCCGGGACGGGGTTTCGTAATTGCCCACCTTGATAATGTCGTTGCCGTCGGAGAGTTCTTCCCAGACCGTTTTACTGCCATCCAGGTCGCGCATCTGGTCCACGTAGGCCAGTTCCACGGTTTCGCCGACGGTAATATCCCCGGAATCGGGCTTGTCGTAACCCGCGATCATCTTGAACAGGGTGGATTTGCCGGCACCGTTACCACCGATGATGCCCACAATGGCACCGGGGGGTACGCTGAAAGACACATCTTCGTAAAGCAGGCGGTCACCGAAGGACTTACTGATACCGTCCACTTCGATCACCTTGTTGCCCAGGCGCGGTCCAGGCGGAATGTACAGCTCGTTGGTTTCATTGCGTTTCTGGAATTCCTGGGAGCTCATCTCCTCAAAGCGGGCCAGGCGGGCCTTGCTCTTGGACTGACGGCCCTTGGCGTTGCTGCGCACCCACTCCAGTTCCTCCTTGATGGCTTTCTGGTGGGAGGCTTCCTGCTTGGACTCCATCTCCAGGCGCTTTTCCTTGTTCTCAAGCCACTGGCTGTAGTTACCCTCGAACGGAATGCCGTGCCCCCGGTCCAGCTCCAGAATCCAGCCGGCAACGTTGTCGAGGAAGTAGCGATCGTGGGTGATGGCAACCACGGTGCCGTCGTAATCGTGCAGGAATCGCTCAAGCCAGGCTACGGATTCGGCATCCAGATGGTTGGTCGGCTCGTCCAGCAGCAGCATATCCGGGCCGGAGAGCAGCAGGCGGCACAGAGCCACCCGACGGCGCTCGCCACCAGACAGAACGCTGACCTTCTGATCCCAGGGCGGGAGGCGCAACGCGTCGGCGGCGACTTCCATCTTGCGTTCAATATCGTGGCCGTCGGTGGCCTGGATGTAGGCTTCCAGTTCACCCTGTTTCTTGGCCAGGGCGTCGAAATCCGCATCCGGTTCGGCATAGGCCGCGTAGACATTATCCAGTTCCGCCAGGGCGTCATGAACACCGGAGACCGACTCGTCGACGATTTCCTTCACGGTTTTCTCTTCGTCCAGCTCCGGCTCCTGGGGCAGGTAGCCGACATTGATGCCGGGCTGGGGCCGGGCCTCGCCGATGTAATCCTGGTCCACGCCCGCCATAATGCGCAACAGGGTGGATTTACCGGAACCGTTAAGGCCGAGTACGCCGATTTTGGCGCCGGGGAAGAAGCTCAACGAGATGTCTTTCAGAATCTCACGCTTGGGCGGAACCACTTTGCCCACGCGGTTCATGGTGTATACGTATTGGGCCATGTTGGCTTAAACCTCTTTACAAAACAGGTTCGTGAATTCAAGGGTTGATCGCGCGGGCTGCGGGGCCAGGCCCCGCAGCCCTTGATCGGACTGCGTGCTATTGATCCGGTAAGGTATCGAAACCTACCAGTGATAGCAATTGAGCGGAAACCGGAGTTGGCCGCATGCCGGTATCTGCGGACGGCATAAAGGATGATTTTTCACCCGTTTGTAAGATAGAATAGCGGCCCAATTTTTCAGGGAGCCTGCGGAGATTTCCAAAGCTCTCCGGGCCAGCCAAGCACACAGGGGCAGCGCATCCATGTTTAATCGTGAAATGAAAATCGCCGGCTTTGACGACGAGCTCTGGAACGCCATGCAGGCGGAAGAGAAGCGTCAGGAAGCTCACATCGAGTTGATTGCGTCCGAGAATTACACCAGCCCCCGGGTGATGGAAGCCCAGGGCAGCGTGCTGACCAACAAGTATGCTGAAGGGTATCCTGGCAAGCGCTACTATGGCGGCTGTGAGTTCGTGGATATTGCCGAACAGCTGGCGATTGATCGCGCCAAAGAGCTGTTCGGTGCCGCCTACGCCAACGTGCAGCCGCATTCCGGCTCCCAGGCTAACTCTGCTGTGTTCATGGCCCTTCTGAAGCCCGGCGATACCGTTCTCGGTATGAGCCTGGCCCACGGCGGCCACCTGACCCACGGTGCCAGCGTTAACTTCTCCGGCAAGATCTATCATGCCGTGCAGTATGGCCTGAACCCGGAAACCGGGCTGATCGATTACGATGAAGTGGAAGCCCTGGCGGTTGAGCACAAGCCGAAAATGATCATTGCCGGCTTCTCTGCCTATTCCCAGGAACTGGACTTTGCCCGATTCCGCGAGATCGCTGACAAGGTTGGCGCCTTTCTGTTTGTCGACATGGCGCACGTGGCCGGCCTGGTCGCCGCCGGTGTGTACCCGGATCCGATTCCCCACGCCCATGTGGTTGCGACCACCACCCACAAGACCCTCCGCGGTCCCCGTGGCGGCCTGATTCTGGCCTGTGACGACGCGGATCTGCAGAAGAAGCTGAACTCTGCGGTGTTCCCGGGTGGCCAGGGCGGCCCGCTGATGCACGTGATTGCCGCCAAGGCTATCTGCTTCAAGGAAGCCATGAGCGACGAGTTCAAGACCTACCAGAAGCAGGTGGTCAAAAATGCCTCCGCCATGGCTGAAGTGTTTGTTGAGCGTGGTTTTGACGTGGTTTCCGGCGGCACCAAGAACCACCTGTTCCTGCTAAGCCTCATCAAACAGGACATTACTGGTAAGGACGCTGATGCAGCACTGGGTCGCGCCCACATCACTGTTAACAAGAACGCGGTACCTAACGATCCGCGTTCGCCGTTCGTAACCTCCGGGCTGCGGATCGGCACTCCGGCCATCACCACCCGCGGTTTCGGCGAAGCCGAGTGTCGTGATCTGGCCGGATGGATCTGCGACATTCTCGAGAATCTGGACGATGAGGCGGTAAACAGCCGGGTTCGTGAGCAGGTCAGCGCTCTGTGTGCCCGTTTCCCTGTCTACGGCTGAACGTTTTAAAGCTAGACTACAGGCCAGACTCGCCGGGTTGATTGGTGAACAATCAGCCCGGCTTCCTCTCCGGAGCTCCTGACTATGCATTGTCCTTTCTGTGGTGAAGCAGATACCAAGGTGATTGACTCCCGGCTGGTGGCCGAGGGTGACCAGGTGCGCCGCCGCAGGGAGTGCCTGTCGTGCCGCGAGCGGTTTACCACCTTCGAGACCGCCGAGCTTGTGATGCCCCGGGTGGTCAAGCAGGACGGCACCCGGCAGCCGTTTGATGAGGAAAAGCTGCGCTCGGGGCTCATGAAAGCACTGGAAAAGCGACCGGTAAGCATTGAGCAAATTGACGCTGCCCTGAACCGCATCAAGTACCGCCTGCGGGCAACGGGCGAGCGGGAAGTGAAATCAATGCAGCTGGGCGAAGAGGTAATGACCGAATTGCGCCAGCTGGATAAGGTGGCTTACGTCCGTTTCGCGTCGGTATACCGCAGCTTCCAGGATATCAACGAATTCAAGGAAGAAATCGAGCGCCTGTCGGCCAGCAACGGTGAGGCTGCCGAGGTCGCCAAGGCGCTGGCGGATAACCACTCTCCCGAAGGAAAGGCATGATCGAAAACCGCGACAGGGCCATGATGGCGCGGGCTGTCCAGCTTGCCTGGCGCGGTCGGTACTCGACGCATCCCAACCCCCGGGTTGGCTGTGTCATTGCCCGGGGCGATCTGGTGCTCGGGGAAGGCTGGCATGAACGTGCCGGCGAAGCCCATGCCGAAATTCGTGCACTGAGTCAGGCTGGTCCGGATGCCCGGGGTGCCACCGCGTATGTAACTCTGGAGCCCTGCAGCCATTTTGGCCGCACACCGCCCTGCGCCAGGGCTCTGATCGACGCCGGAGTGGCCCATGTCTATGCGGCGACAAAGGACCCGAATCCTTCGGTGTCCGGGCGTGGACTGGATATGCTCCGGGAAGCCGGCGTTCGCGTTACCGAGGGGTTGCTGGCGGAAGAAGCGGTGCGCCTGAATCCGGGGTTCATGAAGCGTATGAACTCCGGCCGCCCCTGGGTGCGCCTGAAAATGGCGGCCAGCCTGGACGGTCGCACGGCAATGGCCTCCGGCGAGAGCCAGTGGATAACCGGCAGCGATGCCCGCCGGGATGTGCAGCGCCTGAGAGCCATCAGCGATGCCATCCTTACGGGTGTCGGCACCGTTCTGGCTGACGATCCATCGTTGACGGTTCGTCGTGAAGAGCTGGGCGATATCGGTGATGCCACGGAGCCATCGAGGCAGCCCCTGAGAGTGATCGCAGACCGGGATGCGCGCACGCCCTGTTCGGCGAAGATCCTGCGGGGCGGTAATGTGCAGGTCTTCTGTGCGTCGTCAACGCTGGCGACGGCTCCGGCCCAGGATCTGGCGGCGCTTGGCATCAGCCTGACCGGCGTGGCCTGGAAGGACAACGGTGTTGACCTGGCCGAACTGCTGGACTCCCTCGGGGAGATAGGCATCAATGAGCTTCTGGTCGAAGCGGGCCCCACACTGGCCGGCACGTTCATCAGCGAAGGTCTGGTAGACGAACTCTGGCTCTATCAGGCGCCAGTATTCCTGGGTAGTACCGGGCGTCCGACCGCGCACCTGCCGCTGGAAACCATGGCAGATAAAGTACAATGGACGGTGCTGGACCGACGTCAGGTGGGGGAGGATCAGCGCCTGATTCTCGTTCGCCGGTAATCCATACATTCAGGAGATTCCATCAGCAAACCGCTGCCGGAACTCCGCAAGGGTGCAAAACCATATGGCACTGAACAGCATTGAAGACATCATTGAAGATATCCGTCAGGGCAAAATGGTCATACTGATGGACGATGAGGATCGCGAGAACGAGGGCGATCTGGTGATGGCGGCCGAGCATTGCACGGCCGAAGCCATTAACTTCATGGCCCGTTTTGGCCGTGGCCTCATCTGCATGCCCATGACGCGGGACCGCTGTGAGCAGCTGGGTCTGCCGTTGATGGTCCAGCAGAACGCGTCCGGTTTCGGTACCAAGTTCACTCTGTCCATTGAAGCGGCCGTGGGTGTGACCACCGGTATCTCTGCCGCTGACCGTGCCCGCACGGTCCAGGCTGCGGTGGCCCGCAATGCCAAGGCCAGTGATCTCGTTCAGCCTGGCCACATCTTCCCCCTGATGTCCGATCCGGGCGGTGTCCTGAGCCGCGCAGGGCATACCGAAGCGTCCTGCGATCTTGCTGCACTGGCGGGCTGTGAGCCCTCAGGTGTTATCTGCGAGATCATGAACGACGACGGTTCCATGGCCCGCAGGGAAGACCTGGAACGCTTTGCCGAAGAACACGATCTCAAGATTGGTACCATTGCCGATCTGATTCATTACCGCACCATGAACGAGCGTACCGTTGAGTGTGTGGAAGAGAACGATCTGGACACCGAATACGGCGTCTTCAGCCTTCGTACCTACCGTGACAATATCCAGGGTGCGACTCATCTGGCGATGGTGATGGGGGATATTTCCCCGGACGAGCCGGCCTTTGTGCGCGTTCACATTACCGATACCCTGCGGGACCTTCTGGGTGCCCGTCGCAAGGATTCCCGGAGCTGGCCCTTGCACCACGCCCTGGAAAAAGTGGCAGCCGAGGGCAGGGGCGTGGTTGTTTTGCTGAACAGCGCCGAAGACAGCTATAACCTGGAAGATCGCATCCACGAATTTTTTGACGAAGGGCAAGGGTCCTCCGGCAAGGGCAGCTCGGGTGTTTATTTCACCGTGGGCACCGGTTCCCAGATTCTCCGGGATATCGGTGTGGGCAAGATGCGCCTGCTGAGCCCGCCGATCAAGTTCTCGGCCATTTCCGGTTTTGATTTGGAAGTTGTTGAGTACGTTCCCTATACCCCTGAATGATAAACCCGGTTGCGGCTTTGGTGCCGCGACACGTGAAGGAGCCATCGATGGCAGATATCAGAGTAATTGAAGGTGATTTTACCGAGTGCACCGGGCGTTATGCCCTGGTGGTAGGCCGTTTTAACGGGTTTGTGGTTGAAAGCCTGGTCGAAGGCGCGCTGGATACCTTGCGCCGCCATGGTATTTCCAATGATGATGTCACCATTGTTCGGGTGCCTGGCGCCTATGAGATGCCACTGGCCGTCAAACGCGTCGCGGAAACGGGCGAGTACGATGCCATCATTGCGCTGGGTGCGGTCATTCGCGGCGGAACACCGCATTTCGAATACGTTGCCGGAGAAGCCTCAAGCGGAATCGGCGCGGTAAGCCTTGATACAGACGTACCGGTAACCTTTGGTGTGCTGACGGTGGATTCCATCGAACAGGCTATCGAGCGTTCGGGCACCAAGGCTGGTAACAAAGGCGCCGAAGCGGCCATCACGGCCCTTGAAATGGTCAGCCTGTTCAAGAAACTGGGTGAGTAATGAGCGAAACTGAAGGTACATCACCGCAGCCGGCCCCTGCCGGCCAGCCGAAAGCCGGTGATCGACGCCGCGCCAGGGCTCTGGCCATGCAGGGGCTTTATCAGCGCCATTTCAGCAAAACGGCCATCTCTGACATTGAGGCCGAGTTCATGGTCGACAATGACACCAGTAAGGTCGACCTGCTGTATTTCCGCGACCTGCTCCGTGGCGTGCATCGGGAACAGGGTGAGCTGGACAAGCTGATAGAGCCTTTCCTGGATCGCCCGATCCATGAGGTGGATCCGGTGGAGCTGGCCATTGTCCGGCTTGGCGCCTACGAACTGAAGCATCGCCTTGATGTGCCCTACAAGGTAGTCATCAACGAAGGCATTGAAATGGCCAAACGCTTCGGCGGCACCGAAGGCCATAAATTCGTCAACAGCATCCTCGACAAGCTGAGCGGTCGCCTCCGGCTCGCCGAGACCCGCTCTCGTTCCCGATAGTTGATGGGTGAGTTTGAGCTGATTCGGCGGTATTTTTTGCCGCTCGCCGGGCAGCAGAAACCCCGGTCCCTGATTCTGGGGCCGGGGGATGACTGCGCGATTCAGCGAATTCCCGCGAGCCGGGATCTTGTCTTTTCCATGGATACCCTGGTCGAGGGCGTCCACTTTCCCGAGAATTATCGTCCGGATCACCTTGGCTGGCGTGCTTTGGCCGTGGCGGCAAGTGATTTGGCTGCCATGGGGGCAGATCCGGAGTGCTTCACCCTGGCACTGACCATACCCGTGGCGGATGAGCAGTGGCTCAGTGGTTTTGCCGAGGGGCTCAGAAGGGCCAGTGACGCGTTCGGTCTGGCCCTGGCCGGCGGTGATACCACCTCAGGTCCGTTAACGCTGACCCTTCAGGTTCACGGAACCGTCGAGGAAGGTGCCGCGATTCGACGCACCGGCGCCCAACCGGGCGATCTTGTTGCCGTATCCGGAACCCTTGGGGACGCCGGTGCCGCGCTGGATTACCTTTCCGAGTTAAATCCCTCTCCGGATGTTGCCGGGTTATTGGACCGTTATCACCGGCCCTGTCCAAGGCTTGATCTGGGAAGGGCTGCGAGAAGCTTTGCCAGCGCAGCTATTGATGTTTCTGACGGTTTACTCGCCGACCTCGGCCATATTCTTGATGCCTCTGGCGTCGGTGCCAGACTGGATAGTACGCGAGTTCCGGTATCAGCCTGTCTTTCCCGCCTGAAAGGGAATGCCGCCGTGACTTATGCGCTACGCTCCGGGGATGACTACGAGCTGTGCCTGACCTTTCCGGAGGAAAGCTGGCGCCGTGCGCCGGAAGCCCTCCGGTGTCAACTTTCGGTGATTGGTAGGATCGAATCCGAGCCGGGGCTGTATCTGGACGGAATCGATTGCAGTTCCGGTGCCACGCCCTCAGGCTTTGATCATTTCAGGAGCAAATCATGAGCCGGAATGCGAGGGGGCCTCAATGAGGCCCCCTGGTTAATGAAGTTGCTGTTCTTCAGGCAACAAACGAACAACGTGTAAAAACCGCTTCAGGCCGGTCTCGGCCCGTTCCCGTGAAGCAAAAGGGCCACTGTCAAAGCCTTCCCGGGTAGTGAAGTACCATTTGCTCCCCACACAGAAGAATCGACTGCTGCGAAAGGGAACCGGCCCTTGTTCTCCGGTTCTGCATTGGGTGTCCATGGTGTCTCCTGTGCCCGCTTTTCAGTTCTGTTTTTTTGGGCGCCGCGTTAATGTCTGCCGATCTGTTTAAAATTAATCCAATTCAGGACAAATTCAACATTTTTTTACATTTTTACGGTATGCGTCTCAAACGGGATCAAGAATCCCGGGTCGGGAAAGCTATGCCATTGTCTTGCCCTTGTCAGATGCACTCGTCAGAATGCTACGGGTCCGGCGCGAGCCTGAATCTGTTTTGTTCCTCATAGTCGTCAAGGAGATTAAATGAGTATCTGTCACGTTAACCGTGTTTTCAAATCGATGTTGAAAGGCTGGCATGAACACGGCGTCAGTCTTCGTGCCGGGCTGGCAGCATTGCTTGCGTTGTCTCTGTTGGGTTGTGCTTCCAGTGCCAGTGTCGTGGAAACCTGGGATGGTAATCCTGAGGCGGCAGAGCGCGCGGCCACCCTTAAGACACCGGGTGAAATCCGGTTGGTACGTGTGAATGGCCGTAACATGACCAATTTCCTGATGGACGATCTGGCGCTGGACTACGCTTTGCTTCCTGGTGAAAACGAAGTGGTTTTTGTTTACAAGACCATCTGGGCGAAAGCCGGTGTGGTGAAAAACGGCGAATCAAAAGTCCATGTTATCGAAAGTGAGCCCCAGGTAGCTCGGTTCGAGGCTGCGGCTGGAGAGACCTACCGCTTTGAGTTTGACCGTCCGGAAACCCGGCAGGAAGCAGAGCGCATGATGCCTCAGTTTTCTGCCAGTGTTGTTTCTTCGTCGGGCCAGTCAGTGGCAAGCTCGAGCGTCTGGGATCCGGCTGAAGAGGTCGCCGCGTCCCGGACTCCCATCCCTGAGTCGCAGTCTGTTGGCGCCTCGGCGAACGGTGCTAACGCCCTGGATCAGCTCAAGGCTGTCTGGGAAACGGCCAGCGACGAGGACAAAAAAGCGTTTCTCCGTTGGGCGTTTGAATAATATCTGACCCTGCCCAGCCGTTTCCGGGACGGACTCAACTCCGGAAACGGCGCAAGGCTTTCTTGAGAAGCCCCTCCAGGGCCGTCATTGCATCATCCGCCAGGGTCTGGGTTGAACTTGCGGGGATGGGCCCATGGCTGTCGGCTGCCCCGAGCCGATGTATGGCGTCCTCAATCGCATCCAGGCTTTCAGCCACATGGGCCTGCAATGAATCCCCGTTTGCGACCACGTCCGGACAGGTGGTGAAGTTCAGTGTCAGCCTGCCTTCATAGCTTACCGCCACGATCACCAGGCCCATACTGTCGAACAACGGCGCCGTGTTGTACTGCTGAACCAGGCGCGCACCCTGCAAGTAGATCGGTACCTGAGGGCCGGGAACATTGGTGATCGGCAGGTTGAATACCGGCTGATAACGCTGGGCAATCTGCAACTCCGAGTAGAGTCTTGCAGAGAGGGCAAGCATGGTTGAGGGCAGGAGTTCCGTGAGCCGATCTGCGGCTATGGCCTCCCGGTAGGGCTCCGAAGCGACTGCGTTCCAATGAATCCGGCGAATTCGTTGCGCAGGGTTTGGCTCGTTGGTGGCAAGATCCAGCAGCATGGCGGACATCTGGTTTCCGGTCGCCCGGCGCAAGCTGTTTGAGCGAACAGAAATGGGGGTCATTGCCACCAGGGATTTTCTGGCATCGGCACCTTCGCTGATCAGGTAGCGCCGGAGGGTCTCGGCGCACAAGCCCAGAACCACGTCATTCAGCGTGACATCACCGAGGGATGCCTTGATCGTTTTCAGTCGGGAGAGCTGAACACTGGCCGCGATGATTTGCCGGTTTGCGGTAATCTGCCGGTTAAACGGGCTGTGGGGGGCGGAAAAGAAAGGCAACGGCAGAGGTAATTTGCGTAGCTGTTTCTGGATCAGCCCCCGTGCAGTGGCTTCGGCGGCATTGACCGCCAGTGAGGTGAATTGCAGCGGCGTACGGAGAATATTCGCGCCCGCCTGCAGGACAACCCGCTCTTCCGAGGGTTCCGGGCGAGGCTGCCAAGGCCTCGGCGGTGTGATTGGCCTGGGCTCGGGGGTGTATTCGAGCAGTTTGCCAATAATTTCCTCGCCGCTGAAGGCGTCAATAGCCGCATGGTGCAATTTCACGATCAGTGCAAAACCGGCACTGCCAGCATCCTCCTCGTCGAGCTTGAAGCCATCCACGAAGGTTATGTGCCAAAGAGGGCGGTCTCTTTTCAGGGGTTCCTCCAGAATTTTGGAGGCTAGCGTCATCAGGCTGGCTTTGCGGCCGTGCTCCCCGAGATTGACGTAGGCGAGGTGGCGCTCGATGCTGAAGTCCGGGTCGTCAATCCAGTAGGGGCGGCCCAGGCGCAGGGGAATTTCCTTGAGACGCTGGCGAAACACCGGCACCACGTGGAGCCGGCTGCGAAGGTAGGCAACAAAGGTACTGAAGGCCAGTGGTGTTTCTCTTTCACTGGCATCAAAGAGATAGACCCCGCCGATGTGCATCGGGGTCGTTTCCGATTCCAGGTACAGGAATGAGGCGTCCAGTTCCGACAGCTGCCGCATCAGAGAGCTCCCTTGGGCGTTGGTTTGACAACGTCTTCCCGGCCCAGGCGTTCCCAGAACCACATAAGGGCCTTGCCCTGGTCTTCCGCATGACGGGCAAGATGCAGCATGATGGGCTGGCGCGGCTCGTGCACCTGCTTGGCGACCAGGCTACCGTCTTCCAGCTGTTGGCCGATTCTCGCCTTGGGCAGCCACCCGACGCCGAGACCCGCAGTCTGAATCGCAACTTTCTGGTCGATGTTGGCGACGGTTAGGGTTCGTTGCCGGCGAAAAATGCCGGCGTGTCCTGCTGGCAATGAGCGCGAGGTGTCTGCCGCCACGGCTGCGGGGTATCGCGAGATAGCCTCTTCTGAAAGAGGCTCCTCAGCGTTTGCTAGAGGGTGCCCGGCGGCGACAGCAAACACGAATGGCATTTCGCCAAGGGCTTTGGTCGTGAAGTTTCCCGCCGGTTTGCTGAAAGTGTCCGCGCCGATGATCAGGTCCACCCGTCGACTTTGCAGTGCGTCCCAGGTGCCGGCGAAGACTTCCTCCACGATTTGCACGTCCACTGGCACTCCGAGTTCATAAAACTCCCGAATAGCCGGGAACAGGCAGTCCGCCGGCAGCAAGGAGTTGAATCCGATCCTTAATCTGGTTTCCCAGCCCTGGGCCACCTGCCGGGTGGTGTGGGCGAGGTTTTCGGCCGCCTCAAGGAGCGTGCGCCCTTCCTCCAGAAGGTAGCGACCCGCCGGGGTCAGCCTGGCGCGGTGCCCCGTGCGGTCGTAGATGGCAACATTCAGGTCTTCTTCCAGCTTCTGCACCGTGTAGCTGATGGCAGAGGGTACCCGGAAGAGTTCGCCTGCGGCGCCCGCAAAGCTGCCTTTGCGGTCGATGGCATCAAGGACTTTGAGGGCGTCTATGGTGATGGCTGTGTGCATGTTCGAATTATCTGAGGTTGTTGGCCAGAAATGCTTGTTTGAGAGGGTAGCAGGGTCGCCGTTATTCTGCCTGTTAAATAGTTGGCCCTGAGGGGAAGCGGACGTCGGGTCAACCCTTTGCAAACACGCCGTAAACCCATCCATGGGGGCTCGGCATTGCCATCCCTGGCAATGCACGGTTTGCAAAAGGTTGACCCGACGTCCGCACCGAACACTGTGCAGTACCTCAGAAAGGCCAGATTTCCTTGATTCAGATATTCTGAGGAGCTTTTTTATGGGCCTGTTGATCGACGGTAAATGGCATGACCAGTGGTATGACACCGATAAAACCGGTGGCAAGTTTGAGCGTGAAGCGGCGCGGTTTCGGAATTGGGTGACGGCGGATGGTTCGCCGGGTCCGGATGGTGAAGGTGGTTTCAAGGCCGAGTCCGGGCGGTATCATCTGTATGTGTCCATGGCGTGCCCCTGGGCGCACCGGACGTTGATTTTCCGGAAGCTGAAAGGGCTGGAGAAGCATATTTCGGTGTCGGTGGTGCATCCGGACATGGTGGAGAATGGCTGGGAGTTCCGGCCTGACAGTGAGCAGCACCGTGATCAATTGCACGGTTTCCGGTTTATGCACGAGGTCTACACCAAAGCTGCGCCTGGGTATTCCGGGCGGGTGACGGTGCCGGCGTTGTGGGATCAGGAAAAGCAGACGATCGCCAGTAATGAGTCCGCCGAGATTATCCGGATGTTCAATTCGGCGTTCAATGGGCTTGATGGTGTTCGCACCGACCTGGATTTCTTCCCAGAGCCTCTTCAGGGCGAAATCGATGAGGTGAATGCCCGGGTCTACGACACGGTCAATAACGGAGTTTACAAGGCCGGCTTCGCTACGGCGCAGGATAAATACGAAGAAGCCTACAGGGCGCTTTTCGAGTCGCTGGACTGGCTGGAGGACCGGTTGTCTGGTCAGCGATACCTGGTGGGCGGACAATTAACGGAGGCGGACTGGCGGCTGTTCACCACCTTGATCCGGTTTGATGCGGTGTATTACAGCCATTTCAAATGCAATCGCCAACGGATCAGCGATTTCCCGGCGCTTTCTGCCTACGTTCGCGATTTGTATCAGGTGCCGGGTGTGGCGGAGACGGTGGATATCGGGCAGATCAAGCGCCACTATTATGTCAGCCAGCGGACCATCAACCCGACCCAGATTGTGCCGGTTGGTCCCGCGCTGGACTTTGATGCGCCCCATGGGCGTGAATATTTGGGCTGAAGCGTCTGGGTCGGATGAAAGCCTTCACCTGACCCCATGCTCAAATTAGCTGACCCGTGCGACAGCGGCTTCCGTCAGTAACTCCATGGCCTCTTTGTGATCAGACGCCGGTAAGGTTGCGAGGCAGGCTTTGGCCAAACTGGCCTGTTCCCGTGCCTTGGTCATGGTGTATTCGATGGCACCGGAGCGCTCAACGATCTCCAGAATCCGGGGCAGCTCGTCCAGCCCGCCTTTGCGAATGGCCTGGCGAATTAACTGGCGTTCGTCTTCTGTGCCGTGGGCCATGGCATAGATCAGGGGCAGGGTGGTCTTGCCCTCGGCCAGGTCGTCTCCCACGTTTTTGCCCATGGCTTCGGCATCGCCCCGGTAATCCAGTACGTCGTCCACCAGCTGGAACGCCAGGCCCAGATGTTTGCCGTAGTCTTTCAGGCCCCGTTCCTGGTCGTCGCTGGCCCCGGCGAGCAAGGCGCCGGTGTGAGAAGCGGCTTCAAACAGCATGGCGGTTTTGTTATGAATGACCTTCATGTACTGGTCTTCGGTGAGGTCCGGATTTTTCACGTTCATCAGCTGCATGACTTCGCCTTCGGCGATCACGGCTGTGGCATGGGACAAAACCTCCATGATAGGCAGGCTTTTGAGCTCTACCATCATCTCGAAGGCCCGGGCGTAGAGGAAATCACCTACCAGTACGCTCGGGGCATTTCCCCAGCGAGCATTGGCGGTGCTTCGGCCCCGGCGCATGTCCGAGGTGTCCACCACATCGTCGTGGAGCAGAGTGGCGGTGTGCAGGAACTCAATCACGGCGGCCAGCTTCAGGTGGTCGTTTTTGCCGTAACCCGCAGCCTGGCTGGACAGTAAAACTAGCAATGGTCTCAGTCGTTTACCACCGCTTTCGATAATGTACTGGGCAATCTTTTCCACCAGGGGAACGTCTGAGGAGAGCCGTTGGATGATCAGATCATTAACGCGGCTGAAGTCGTCGGCCACGGTGTCGTAAATGCGCTGGGCTGTCATGCGGCTTGTGGATCCCTTGCTGGTGTCGTCGTTGCATTCGTTGATAATAAAGGCAGGTCGCGGCAATGCTAGGTATTGCGGCCGGTAGTGTCAACTTGGCTTGTGTTGCGAGGCGTCTTTTCGTACAATCACGCGCCCAACTCATCCCAACCTGCGCTC
>AZIH01007908.1_pt1 | contig 19536 bp, 19 predicted proteins | sample 359041 | NCBI WGS metagenome assembly AZIH01 (sample SAMN02429716, study PRJNA222664) | marine sediment metagenome | biome: Sediment sample; isolation source: enrichment culture of sample MGS-ANC(UA) from oil contaminated site at the... | place: Italy: Ancona | collected 2012-02-14 | depth 6 m m
TGTGATCCGGCTCGATAACAGCGACTGGGGGCTGGCCTGCGACAATGTGGCCCAGTCGTTTACCCTGAAGCCGGATGACGTGCGGTGGCGGACGGCCCGAAGCAAGCGCCCCTGGCTGGCGGGCACAGTGATTGATCAGATGTGCGCGCTCATTGACGTGCGCACCATGGCAGACCTGCTGGTGCGGGCGGAAAGAGAGCACCATCTGGATCTGAGCTGACGCAAGCAATGGTTACTGAATGAAACCGAGCCGTGCTGGCACGGTTTGTGCCCTTAACTATAGTATTGGGCACTGACGATAATTTTTTGACGATCAGGTTGCCCGCCGGGCAGCCCAAGAGGAGAAACATCGCTATGGCATCCCCGAGCGGACAAACCAATCATGCCCAGGATAACCAGGTACTGCAGTACGTTACTTTCCGGCTGGATGATGAGACTTACGGTCTGAACGTCATGCAGATCCAGGAAGTGCTGAGATACACGGAGATTGCTCCGGTTCCGGGCGCTCCGGATTACGTGCTCGGTATCATCAACCTTCGGGGTAACGTCGTTACAGTGATCGACACCCGCCGGCGCTTCGGTCTTTCGGATGCGGAAGTGACCGATGCAACCCGAATCGTGGTGATGGAATCGGCCAATCAGGTTATGGGTATTCTGGTGGACTCGGTAGCCGAAGTGGTTTACCTGAAAGCCAGCGAAATTGAGACTGCACCGAACGTGGGTAACGAGGAAAGTGCCAAGTTTATCCAGGGCGTGTGCAACAAGGATGGCGAACTGATCATACTGGTCGAGTTCGACAAGATGCTGTCAGACCACGAGTGGGCTGAAATCGCGGCACTGTAAACCGGCGCAATCCGTTACAGGCGAGATGATGGATGCCTTCCGTGGAAATTAACGGGAGATATCCGTCATGTTTGCAGAAATTCCTTCCTATCTTCCCTGGGCGCTGACTGTTGCCGCCTTGTCTCTGGTCCTCGTACAGGGGCTGATTCTGGGGCGCCAGGTGCGCAGCCTGAAGACAGCGCTGAAAGAGCGGTGCGACACCCTCGGCCGTGAATTGCATGCCACGACCAGTGGCAGCATGGGGGTGGGGCAGCGCCTTGTGGCCTGCGAGCGTCAATTGCATGAACTGCGAACCACACTGGACGAAATGCGCCAGAATGATCCGCTGCGGATCTCCTACGATGAAGCCTCAAGACTGGTTGATCTCGGTGCCGATATCGACGATCTTATGAACACGTGCGGAATATCCCGTCCCGAGGCCGAGCTGGTGTCAGCGCTCAGAAAACGTCAGGCGGCCTGATACCTTGCTGTTACGGACGTTGCTGAATGAAGAGAGTGTACGCGAGGGCCCTTGAGGCCCTCAGATCTGTATCCCGCCATGATTTTGTTTCCGGTTCCGATCTGGTTCCCTCGATCACCGGGCATTCCATCCCCCGCGAGGAAACCGTCAGTCATATCCTGTCCCTGATCCCCGAGATTGAACCCGATCAGGTGGTGATGCATGTCGGCGGCGGCTCCGGGTATCTTGCTGCAGTGCTTTCGGAGCTGGCTCATCGGGTGGTTTACCTGGAAAAGAATGCGGTCGTCGCGGAGGCGGCCCGGGAGCGATTTTTCCGCCTTGGCATGCACAATGTGGATGTTCTGGTTGCCAGCGTGGACGAAGCTCCGGAACCTGACCAGCCGTGCGACCTTGTCCTGTGCACCACCTTCATTAAAGAGCGAAATCCTCTTGCTCGTTTCCTTCGGGAAGGGGGGCACCTGGTTTGCCTGGAGGGTCGTGCCGGTCCGGTGCCGAGTCTGGCGATGTTTGTGAAGCGTGATGCCCGGCTGGAACGGGTCCGCACTCTTGGTTGGGTCGACTTCAACCGCAATGTCGAACAGATTCTGATTGATCAGGGGGTCGTGGATGACAAGATCCTGGCCGAGGCGAAAGCGGAAGCGGCGAAGCAGAATTGCCGGGTACTTGATGTGCTCCGGCGTAAACTGAATCTTGAAGAGATTGATCTGTACCGGTCCCTTGCACGGCAACGGGGCATGACTTTTACCGACGCCGATGAACTCCTTCCGGACCTGCACCCAGCGCTGTTCCGGCGTTTCTCCCGCACCTTCCTGGACCTGTCACGGCTGATTCCTATCGCCCAGGACGATGGAAAGATCACCGTTGTGACCGATGATCCGGACGCGCGCACCGACCAGCTGGAACGACTCAGCCCCAATCAGGTGATTGACTGCCTGTTGGTGACACCGACGGACTTCCGTCGCCTCTGGTCGGCCCTGGATCTGACGGTCAAGGGCAGCACTTTCGCGGCGGACCATGGCACCGGTACCGACCCGAAGCCAGGGCCTGATGGACACACTGACCAGCTACTGGCTAACGATGCCAGCAACAAACACATCAGCCCCTATTTGGTCTCCGTGTACGAGGCCATCCTGCTGGATGCGGTGAGTGAGAAAGCCAGCGACATTCACATAGAGCAATACGGGGACCGGATTCGCATCCGCCTGAGGGTTGACGGCGATCTCCACGAATTGCCCCAGTATCAGTTGTCGCCCCGGGAGATCAAAGGGGTGATCAACGTAATCAAGCTGCGGGCGGAACTGAACATCGCCGAGCACCGGCTACCCCAGGGTGGCCGTTCGCGGTTGCAACTGGGCGACATGGCCTACGACCTGCGCATCCAGACCCAGCCGTCGCTCCATGGCGAACACGCCATCATCCGCCTGTTACCCCAAACCGGTCGCGCCATGACCATTACCGAGCTCGGTATGTCGCAGATGATTGGTGGACGCTATCAGCGCTTGCTGGATAACCCGGCCGGACTGGTTCTGGTGGTAGGGCCTACGGGGTCCGGGAAATCGACCACGCTTTATGCCGGGCTGCAAACCCTGGCTGATGACGGTCGCCGGAAGGTGATCACTGTGGAAGATCCCATTGAGTACTCTATCGATAACATCCAGCAAACGCGGGTGCGCTCGGAGATAGGCTTTGGATTTGCAGATGCCATGAGAGCGTTTGTCCGGGAAGATCCGGACGTCATTCTCGTTGGCGAAATTCGCGATCAGGAAACCGCACTGGAGGCTATTCGGGCCTCGCAGACCGGGCATGTGGTGTTGTCGACGCTGCATTGCAATGACGCCGTCGATTCTCTGCAGCGCCTGTACGATCTTGGTGTTCACCCGAACTCCATTGCCGGTGAGTTGCTGGCGGTGATCGCCCAACGCCTGGCCAAACGAATCTGTACGCACTGCCGCAAACCTGCCAGTCCCGATCCAGTGATTCTGTCAGAGATGTTTCCGGACGGTCCGCCGGCGGATTTCCGGTGTTTTGAAGGTGCCGGCTGTGATAACTGCAACGGTCGGGGTACCCAGGGTCGGGTGGCGATTGTTGAGTATATGGAAGTTGACTCCGATATCCGTAATGCGATTTCCAGCCAGCCTCCGATCGGAGAGCTTCGCTGGCGGGCCCTGGATGCCGGACTGATTACCATGCGGGACAGTGCGCTGGACCATGTTATTGAGGGTATTATCCCGCTTTCGGAATTGCCACGAATCCTTCCCAGGGAGCGCATGGCACCAGAAGTCCGTGGCGGTCGCAGGAGTCAGCAATGAACAGCAATAATGTGGCATTCAAGGCGGCGCAGCGTGAGCCTGCAGAAGTTGTCTATGCTCAGGAGCTGGAGAAGCTCAAGGGTATGGATCATGGCCCGGTGCCGCCTGGTTGGCAGATGTCTCCCCGTGCCGTAGAAAAGTTCGTGAGGGGGGATGAGAAGCTCGGTATCGAACGAAAGTTCGTCGCAGACCGTGCCATGGTGGTGCGGATCATTATTTCGCTGTGTACCAGTCGTGGGTGCCTCCTGGTGGGAGATCCGGGTACGGCCAAGTCCTGGCTTTCCGAACTGTTGTCGGCCGCCATATCCGGCAGCTCCACCTTGGCGCTTCAGGGCGGAGCAGTGAGCCAGGTCGGGCAGCTGCTTTATAGCTGGAACGAATCCGTTCTGAATAACGAAGGGCCCTGCATCAGGGCGCTGGTACCCAGTCCTTTGCTGCGAGGAATGATGGAAGGCCGCATGGTCCGCTTCGAGGAAATTGCCCGTTGCCCGCAGGCGCTGCAGGATGCGTTGCTGTCCGTACTGTCAGACCGGGTTGTGGTGATTCCGGAACTGGCTGGCGAGGAAGGCGTGGTTCTGGCCCGGGAGGGTTTCAATGTCATTGCCACCTCGAACAGCGTCGATGAGGGTGTTCATCGGATGAGTGCCGCCCTGAAACGACGAATGGACTTCGAGGAAATTCGTCCGATTCGCAACCTGGCGGATGAAATGGACGTGGTGCTCCGGGAGGTCCGCAAAGCCAATGCCCGGGCTGGCGTAAACGTGGACCTTGATGAGTCGGTGGTTGAGATTCTGGTGACCATGTTCCACGAGCTGCGCAATGGCCAGACTCTCGATGGCCGCAGTACCGATCGTCTGGCAGGCTCGGCCCTGTCCACTGCTGAAGCGGTCTCCGTGGCCCACGCGGCGAGCCTGAATGCCTGGTATTATGGCGGCGGCAGCATGACGGTGGAGTTGCTGATGCACCATGTCATTGGCTCAGCCCTCAAGGATCAGCCGGAAGATCGCCGCCGGCTGAGGCATTACTTCGAGACAGCCGTTGCACCCCGCCGCGGTGGCAACTGGCAGCAGGCCTGGGCGCTGCGATCACTGATCCACTGATGCATCCGGTTTCCGGTCATCCGGCGTAAGCCCCCGTATATGGAAGGCAAACGCCAGAATCTCGGCAATCACCCGGTACAGTGACTCGGGGATTTCCTCATTGAGGGACAGACGGGCCAGGATGCTTGCCAGCTCGGCGTTCTCATACAGCGGAACGTTATGCTCCCGGGCAATGCGGATGATTTCCTCTGCCAGTTCGTGGGTGCCCGTTGCACTGATGGTGGGGGCTTTGTCACCATCGTATCTGAGTGCGACGGCGGCCCTGGTGTCTGTGTTATGCGTCTCTGAAGTCATGCCCGGGTATCCACCAGCCTGTGTTCAAGTCGGGTGACGCTGGCCTGGGGTGTTCCACGGCGGCATTCCAGGTCCGTCACTTCCAGTCCGAGGTCTGCCAGGCTCTGCCTCAGCGCGGGGAGTTCCTGGTTCACCCGTCGCAGCGTCGTCTGTTTCTCCGCCCAGACCCGGGCGCTGACCGCATGCTGTCGCAAAGCGACATCGAAATGAAGCGGGCCAGCTTCATCCAGGTCCATGGCCAAAGCCAGCCGCCATTCGGTGGTAGCCGGCGTCCTGGATTTCCGTTGCGACTCCTTCTCCTCCGAATACTGCTCAATTCGCAGTTGCGCCAGCCTGGGTTCGTTCTGGGGTGTCAGCCAGGGCAGATCCAGCAGCAACGTAGAGGTGGGCGCGGTGGCATCAGCGCCCCCTCGGGTTGTCAGCACCTGACTGTGCAACTGATTTACCGTGATGCGATTGAGCATCCCGGCCAGCAGGCGAAGCATTTGCCCGACACTGGGAGGGTCGCCATCGCCGGGCGCCTGGGGCGTGGCCAGGGGTTGGGGGAATTGCAGGGGGGCCTGCATTAATTCCGGTGTCGATATGGGCGTCAGGCGGTTGAACTGTTCCGGAGTACTGCCCTGATGCGCCAGCAATGCGGTAATGACCCTGCCAAGGGCCAGTTTTAGATCCGGGAGCTGGGCAGTGGGCGTCTGGGCCAGGCGTGATTCCGCAAACAGGCCGCTTTCGGACAGCCACTGGCGGACTTGTTGTGGGGGTGCACTCTGGGCGCCGGAGCCTGGTGCGAGGCTGGTTCCCGAGGGCAGTCTGGCTACCAGTTGCTCGATCGCCTGCCTGGCGGCTTCCGGGAGAGGGTGGGGCAGCCGCGATGAAGGTAATTGCCCGGGCACCGGATCCTGTTTGAGCCCCTGGGTCAGCGTCCCCATTAGCCTTGCCAGTCCGGTGTCCAGAGTTTGCTGCCAGGGCAGTCGCTGGGCCAGGGCCCGGGCAATGCCCGCTTCGGGAGCCGGCGCCAGCTTACCCATTAGCTGAAGCTCGTTGCCTGCCCGCATCACCTTCACCCAGTCGCCTGTCGAGAGTTCGGTTTTACCAATCGTGGCCTGAACCAGAAGGGATTTGCCGCGAATGTCCAGTAACACATCGGCACTGCTTCCACCTTGCCGGTTCACGATCTCTGCAACCCGGGCCAGGGTGGTTTCCCGGTTTGCCAGCTGGATCTGATCCAGCAGTTGCCTGGCAGATGCGGCCACGGGCTCGCGGCTGACTTCTATGGTGCCCGTTGGCCGTGCCGACTGGGATGCCGGCTGAGCAGGAGGGTTAGGAGGCTGTTGTCCGCTGGGTAGTTTCATCGTCACTGATTTGATGTTGGACAAGAGTAATCCGAAGGCACTTTCGTTATACTACGCCGCGCCGGTCGGTCATGCGCGAAATAGGGCGCATCCGCCGTCTCTGTCACGAATACACCCGATGCCGTCCACGCGCGCATCGTCCTGGTTACGGGGCCCTGATGTCTGAGCCGCTATTACAGGCTGTCGATCTGCAGTGCGAACGGGACGAACGGATCCTATTCCGTGAGCTGTCGTTCTCCATACTGCCCGGTACGGTTACCCGTGTCGAGGGCCCCAACGGCTCCGGCAAGACCACCCTGCTGCGAATGCTGGCTGGCCTGAACGATGCCTGGTCCGGAGAACTTCTATGGTGTGGCACATCAAGGTCCGCCCAGCGGGAAGAATTCCTCAGAAATACCCTGTACCTTGGCCATCGGCCGGGCATCAAATCATTGCTGACGCCGATGGAGAATCTTCGGGCGTTAACGTCTGCACGACGTCCTGTGCCAGACCCGGTGCTGCGTCAGGCACTTGAGGGCACTGGCCTGGCCGGATTTCAGGACGTGCCCTGCCGGCGCCTGTCAGCCGGCCAGCAGAGGCGGGTGGCCCTTGCCAGGCTGCTGATCGCTGATGAACCCCTCTGGTTGCTGGATGAGGTCTTTACCGCAATTGATGCGGACGGCGTCGTCGCCATAGAGCAGCTGCTGCAGCAGCGCGCCGCCGAAGGTGGTGCCGTGGTTGTAACGACCCATCATGACCTCCGGATGCCCGGAATGCAGCGTATTGTTCTGGGTGGAGGGTCAGCTGATGAATGCTGACGTCCGACCCATTCTGAAGTTGCGGGATGATACAGTAGGAGTCGTGGCAGCAATGCGGGGTGTGTTTGCCCGGGACCTGAAAGTGGCATTCCGGCAACGGCAGGATTTGCTGAATCCGCTGTTGTTCTTTGTCATGGTTGTAACCCTTTTTCCCCTGGGGGTTAGCCCGGAAGTGTCATTTCTGCGGGAGGCGGGTGCCGGTATCCTGTGGGTGGCTGCGCTGCTTTCGGTGTTACTGTCGCTGGATCATCTGTTCCGGCACGATTTTGATGACGGCACCCTGGAGCAACTGGTGCTCCAGCCCCAGCCCCTGTTTCTGCTGGTGTTGGCGAAAACCATGGCGCACTGGGTGCTAACGGGATTGCCACTGGTGATACTGACGCCGGTTCTTGGCGTAATGGTTCATCTGGACGGGAACTCCATCGGAGTTTTGTGTCTAACGCTGCTGATCGGTACACCGGTGCTCAGTCTGATTGGTTCAATTGGTGCGGCCCTGACCCTGGGGTTACGGTCGGCCGGGGTGCTCTTGTCCCTGTTGATCATTCCGCTGTACATTCCTGTCCTGATTTTTGGTACCGGGACAGTGGCCGCGGCAGCGGAAGGGGCTCAGGTTGGTGCCTATGTGGCCCTGATGGGGGCATTTCTGGTGCTGGCGCTGACACTCGCACCCTTTGCATCCGCTGCAGCGCTGCGTATCAGCCTGTCTAACGGCTAAAACAAGGTAACGGTAGGACGGTGACCATCTGATGTGGCAATTTTTTCACAAGCTGGGTTCTCCCAAATGGTTCTTCGGGATCGCAACCCGGCTTATGCCCTGGCTGCTGGCGGGCGGCGTGCTGCTTTTGATGGCGGGCATTGTCTGGGGGCTGGCATTCGCACCCAAGGATTACCTCCAGGGCAACAGTTACCGGATTATCTTCATTCACGTGCCCACGGCTTTTATTGCCCAGTCGATCTACATCATGATGGCCGTCGCGGCGGTGGTCACCCTGGTCTGGCGCATGAAGCTGGCGGATGTGTTCGTCAAGGCCGTGGCGCCAGTGGGGCTGGTACTGACCTTTCTCGCGTTGTTCACCGGCGCTGTCTGGGGCAAGCCGACCTGGGGCACCTGGTGGATCTGGGATGCCCGGCTGACCTCGATGCTGATCCTTCTGTTTCTATATGGTGGCGTGATTGCCCTGGACAGGGCCATCAATGATGAAAAGTCGGCGGCCCGGGCGGTGGCGATTCTTGTATTGGTCGGGGTGGTGAATATCCCGATCATCAAATACTCCGTGGAGTGGTGGAATACCCTGCACCAGCCGGCCACCTTCAAGTTGACTGAAAAGCCCTCAATGCCGGCGGACATGTGGGTGCCGTTGTTGCTTTCGGTCCTTGGCCTGTATCTGCTGTTTGGTTGGCTGGCCTGTTTACGGATGCAGACAGAAATTCTGTTCCGCGAGCAACGCACTCGCTGGGTGAAGGATTATGTTATGGCTGGAAGAGGTTGATCGATGGCGTTTGAATCCTTTTCGGCATTTCTGGCGATGGAAGGTCACGGCCCCTATGTCTGGGCCTGTTATGGTGTCTTCTTCCTCCTGATGATTGCGATGATGGTCTGGTCTTCACACCGCCGCAAGGTAGCGATTGAATCCTGCCGGCGCGGTTATGAGTTTCAGGCTGGCAGAAGTGAACAGCAGGCAGCCCGTGGCGCTGCGGCTTCCTTCACCCGCGTAAATGTTTCCCAAGACTGAATGGCAGGTATCTGATGCATCCGATCCGAAAAAAGCGCCTGACGATTGTCCTGTTCCTGCTGGTGGGGCTGGGCATCGCTGTAGCATTGACAACCTACGCCCTGCGCCAGAACATCAACCTGTTCTATGACCCCAGCCAGATCTCCGGCGGTGAAGCGCCGGTGGATGTCAGAATCCGGGCTGGCGGAATGGTTGAGGAGGGATCGGTCGTGCGGGATCCGGACAGTCTCACGGTAGAGTTCCGGGTCACCGATTTCAACGCTTCGGTGCCGGTTGAATACACGGGGATCCTGCCGGACCTGTTTGCGGAAGGGCAGGGCGTGGTTGCCATGGGCAGGCTGGATAACAACGGTCGCTTTGTGGCCGATCAGGTTCTGGCCAAACACGATGAGAATTACATGCCGCCGGAAGTTGCTGATGCCTTGGAAAAAGCAAAGCAGGGCAAGAACACGGCCAGTGAACGCGCGGACACCGTATCCTACTGACGATTTTAACTAACAGCCTGGTTTCTGGAGGGCACTGATGTATCCCGAACTCGGACAGCTTGCACTGATTCTCGCGCTGTTATTGGCAGTGCTCCTTTCCGTAGTACCCCTGGCGGGATCCCTGACTGGCAGGGACAACCTCCAGGCATTTGCCAGGCCTCTGGCGGCCGGCATGTTTGTCTTTGTTGGTCTTGCCTTTGCTGTCCTGACTCACGCGTTTTTGACAGACGATTTTTCTGTGGCCTACGTTGCCAACAACAGCAACAGCTTGCTGCCATGGTATTTCAAGTTCAGCGCGGTATGGGGCGGCCATGAGGGCTCACTGCTGCTCTGGATACTGATGCTTTCCGGCTGGACCCTGGCGGTGGCGATTTTCAGTCGTCGACTGCCTTCGGTGATGATTTCCCAGGTGCTTTCAGTCCTGGGCATGGTGGGAGTGGGATTCCTGTTGTTCATTGTGGTCACGTCCAACCCGTTTGATCGCCTGCTGCCCAATGTGCCTGCAGACGGGGCGGACCTTAATCCGTTGCTCCAGGATGTGGGTCTTATCATTCATCCTCCCATGCTCTATATGGGGTATGTGGGGTTTGCTGTCGCCTTTGCCTTTGCGATTGCGGCATTGATCAACGGCCGCCTTGATGCTGCCTGGGCACGCTGGTCGCGGCCCTGGACCACTGTCGCCTGGGCCTTCCTGTCCTTGGGTATCGCGCTGGGCAGTTGGTGGGCCTACTATGAGCTTGGCTGGGGAGGCTGGTGGTTCTGGGATCCGGTCGAGAACGCATCCCTGTTGCCGTGGCTGTCCGGCACTGCACTGATGCATTCCCTGTCAGTGACTGAAAAGCGCGGCGTGTTCAAGAGCTGGACCGTGCTGCTCGCGATTGTCACTTTCTCCCTCAGCCTGCTGGGTACCTTCCTGGTGCGTTCCGGAGTGCTGACGTCCGTTCATGCCTTTGCGTCGGATCCCGAGCGGGGCACCTTCCTGTTGGCACTGCTGGCGGTCACTATCGTAGCCAGCCTCGCGCTCTATGCGGTCCGGGCGCCGGTGGTTCATGTCCGTTCCCGGTACGGGTCACTGTCCCGGGAAATCTTCCTGTTGCTCAATAATGTGCTTCTGGTATCCGCAACCCTTCTGGTAGCCGTGGGCACCCTTTACCCACTGGTTCTCGATTTCCTGGAAATGGGCAAACTGTCGATCGGTGAGCCGTTCTTCAACCTCACCTTCAGCCCGCTGGCGGTGGCAACAGGTCTGCTGATGGGGGCCGGGATTTTTTCCCGCTGGAAGAAGACCGACGGTGGCTGGCTGGCGCGCAAGCTGTTGTGGCCGCTGGCGGTCAGTCTGATTGCCAGTACGGCCGTAGTAATCGGTTACGGCGGATTCAAGCCCTGGGCCTTTCTCGGGGTATTTACAGCCATGTGGGTGACGGTTGCCACGCTTTGGGACGTATGGGACAAGTCGTCTTCCAGGAAAGGTCGAATCCATGGGCTCAAGCGCCAGTCCCGTAGCTATTACGGCATGGTACTCGGCCATCTGGGCCTGGCAATTACCATGGCGGGAGCCACGGTGGTGTCCAATTACGGTATTGAACGGGACGTTCGCATGGTGCCGGGCGATGTGGCAACGGTCGGCGACTATCAGTTTGTATTCAAGGACATTGGTGCGCGTAATGGAGCCAATTTCACGGCCCAGTACGGCAGCTTTGACGTGATGCTGGACGGTGAGCGCATTGCCGAGCTGCACCCTGAAAAGCGCCAGTACTCCGTCGGCATGAGCGTGATGACAGAAGCAGACATCGATGCCGGGCTGTTCCGGGACATTTTTGTCGCCATTGGTGAACGCATTTCCGACAACGCTTGGGCCATTCGCCTCCAGTACAAGCCACTGGTGCGCTGGCTCTGGCTGGGCGCGATTTTCATGGCCGCCGGTGGCTTCCTGGCCATTTCTGATCGCCGTTACCGGATCCGGGACCGGGCGGAGGAGAAGGCAGACAGCCGTGCGCCTGTTGCGGATGCTGGCTCGGCACGCTCTGCAGGAGTCGTATCATGAAGCGGTTTCTGCTCTTCCTCCCGTTACTCGTTGCCGTCGTGATTGGCATAGTGCTGTTTGCGGGTATCGGCAAAGACCCCACCAAACTGGAGTCCGCGTTGGTGGGCAAACCGGTACCCGGGTTCAGCCTGCGGGATCTGCATAATCCCGATGCCCTGCTCGATCCGGGTCTGTTCCGTGGCCAGGTTTCGCTATTGAATGTATGGGGCACCTGGTGTCCGTCCTGTCGGGATGAACACGATGACCTGATGTGGCTGGCCGAGGAAAAGGGCGTGTCCATTATTGGCCTCAATTACAAGGACAACCGTGAAGATGCCCTGGTTTGGCTCGACCGGCTGGGCGATCCCTACCGGAAGACCATCTACGACCCGAAGGGAACCCTGGGGTTTGATCTGGGGGTCTATGGCGCCCCGGAAACCTTCGTCATCGATGCCGATGGGGTTGTTCGTTACCGCCATGTTGGTGTGATCAACGAGGCTGTGTGGGAGCAGACACTGTTGCCGGTCATCGACGACGTCCGGGGGAATGGCTGATGGTCCGGATCGCGTTAATGACCCTGGTTGTTCTCCTTGCCGGCCCTGCAGTAGCCGACGTTGCGGATATTTATGACTTCGAAAGCAGCTCCCAGGAACAGCGGTATCAGAACCTGATCTCCGAACTGCGGTGCCCAAAATGCCAGAACCAGAACATCGCCGATTCCAACTCCCCCATCTCGAAGGATATGCGGGACGAGGTCTACCTGATGATGAAGCAAGGTGCCAGCAATGAAGCAATTGTCGAGGCACTGGTCGCCCGTTTTGGCGAGTTTGTCCGCTATAAGCCGGAATTCGAAAGCCGCACGTTCTTGTTGTGGGCAACTCCGGCCATCGCCGTTTTCGTTGGGCTCCTTGTGGTTGCCGGCGTGGTTATACGCTCTCGGCGGGCCGGACCCGATGCCCCGGCGCTGAGCGAGGAAGAAAAGGCTCGAGTCGATAAAATGCTGGCTGCTCAGGAGCAGGACAGAACCTCCTGAGTCATTCGAAGCCGGCCCTGATGTTCACGCTGCTACTCCATTTAATTCTGAACCTGTGACTGGAACTCCATGACTGAAACCTTCTGGATTGCCGCAACGGTATTGATCATTCTTGCATTGGCATTCGTGCTTTACCCGGTCTTTTTCCACCATACAGGCGCCAGGAATCAGACGGACATGAACAACCAGAACCTGTTGGCTTATCGCTCCAGGATGAAGGAGCTCGATGACGAATACGGGGCCGGCATTCTTGATGACGAAAACTACCGCCAACTGAAAGAAGAGCTGGCCGGCGCCATGCTGGACGATGTGCCGGAAAACGAGCCGATGAAGCGTCTGGTCAAGGGCCGGAGGAGCGCCATGGCGGTCGGTCTGATGTCGATTCTTTTGATACCGGCGGCAACGTTCTTTCTGTATCAGCAGTGGGGCGCTATGGACCGGGTCGAGCAGTTCATCACCATGCAGGAAATGGGGTCCACGGATGCCTCCAGGCTGGAACAGATGACGGAACTTTCAATCCAGCTCCGCGAGCGACTGGAAGCCAGTCCCGACAATCCGGAAGGATGGGCCATGCTGGGCCGAACTTACATGCGGCTGGAACGTTATGACGATGCTGCCTGGGCCTTTCGCCAACTGGCAGGAAGCGTCTCTGACGATGATCGCTCCGAATCCGTTGCCTATGGCCTGGCGGCCCAGGCGTTGTTCTTCGGCAGCGAGGGCGCCATGACTGAGGAAGTCACTGCTGCCATTGACCAGGCGCGCAAACTGAACCCGGATGAAGTGAATGCCCTTGGTTTGCTGGGGATCAACGCGTTCAGCCAGCAAAATTATCGCGAGGCTATTGAATACTGGGAGCGTATAGGGACCGTGGCCCCGGATCATCCCCAGATCGCCTCCATCCGTGAGGGAATACGTGAAGCCTACACCCGGTTGGGAGAAGAACCGCCGAAACTGGCTGCTGAACCCGAAGCTGACGGAGTAGGGGTAACGGTACAGGTAACACTGGCTGAAGCGTTCAGGGATCAGGTGCCTGCGGATACCACTCTTTTCGTGTTCGCCCGCCGGGCGGGAGCCCAGCAAGGGCCGCCGCTGGCAGTGGCAAGACTGACGGCGGGTCAGTTGCCTGCCGAAATACGCCTGGACGACAGTTATTCCATGTCACCCCAAGCCAGAATTTCCGGTGCTGAAGAAGTGGTGGTGACTGCCCGGCTCAGCCGGTCCGGAAGTGTGAGCGCCCAGCCGGGAGACTGGCAGGGGGGCTCGGAGTCACCGGTTGCGGTGGGCGATGCCGAAAAAGAGCCGGTATCTATTGTGATAGACCAGCAGCTGACGAATTAGCCTGACGGTACACCGGGCCTAGGCCAGACCCTGGGGATAGAGCGGCGGCAGGTCAGCCTGGCCTCCCGGCTTTGAGGTCGCTTCCCTGATCTGCTTCAATGCCTGGGCCAAGGCGCGTCCATCCCAGTCGTCCATTCCCTGACCGGGTGCGAAGAGCCGAGCCTGCAGTTTTCTGATCTCCGCAGTTAGCACCTCGTTCCGGAAATGGCTGATAACATCTGCTGCAGAATGAAAGCCGTGTCCGGGCGTGTGCAGGTTGGCCCACTCCACCAGTAGTTCCGGCGTTGTCGCAGAACCGTCCCGGGCAGCCTTGATGAGCCGATCAAAGGCGACCCGATCATTTCTGTTTTCGCGTGAAACGGGCCGTTTTCCCGGCTTCTTCTGTGACCGCCACCAGGCTAGCAAAGTGCCGCCCCATAAGACCGCCAACACCAGGCTGAGCCATTGCCAGAGGCTGATCTTGTCCGGGGTCTGGCTCTCCGTGGAACTGGACTCTACCGTTTTTGGCGGTGCCTCCTCGTCCGTTTTAGCTGTGTTCTCCGGCGGCATTGCGCCGGCGGTGGCGGTCGGATCGGTGACCGTCAGAGTTTTTTCCGGAAGCGTGGCAGTACGTTCCTGATCGGCTTCCGTGTCCCACCAGTGTATGCGAATGGCTGGCAGGGTCATTGGTCCGGCTTCAACAGGCACCAGGGCTACTGACTGCGTCAATGATGAGGTAAGGCCGTCAGGCGTTGTCTCGGTGGTTCGCTCGGGTTGTTCCGGGTAGCTCCTCAAACCCGGCGGTACTGCATCGGGCAGCGGCGGCAGCGTCTCCGAGGGCAGGTCGGTTGCTGTCAGGCGGATTTCCCGGGTGATGTTTTCACCAGTATTGACTTCAAGAGTCGGCGGCAACCCGGATTCAGTCAGGCTCACGCCGCTTGCCGGCAACCAGGTTTTCCCGGTGAACTGAGATGGGACCTCCTTGACCGGCAATTCAAACAGCTCTTCGCTGTCTCTCAGGAATTTCAGTTTGCCCTGGGCGTCCCGGGCTTGTCCCTCAAACTGGATCGGGGCAAGCCTGAGGTTGCCCGCACGCTGGGGAAACAGGGCATAGCGGCGTTCCACCACCCGATAGCGCACGCCGTCACGGTACCGTGAGAATTCCTGCTGCCTGCCAAGTGGTTCGATAACGACATCTGGGTGCTGGGGTTCCGAGAGTTCGCCCCGGATCAGGTTGCCGCGGAAGAACAGGCGAACGGTCAGAATCAGTTGCTCCTGCACGTAAACCTCGGCCTTATCGGCAGACAGTTCAATAAAACTGTCACGGCCGGTGTCCGCCTGATCCGGCGGCGTGCCGTCCACCACTTCAACTGTGACAGGCTCGGAAACAGCGCCATTGAAGGTGAGGGCGGGAATGGTCAGTTCACCGCTGGTTGTCGGGGCAAGCTGGTAGGTCCAGGTGATCTCTCCCACCATCTGGTTGTTGATGGTCTGGATGCTGTACTGCTGATTCTGCCCCAGGATCTCGAAATCCGGCTTTACCTTTTCAATATCGGGTTTGGGCAGGCTGGACATGTCAAAGTCGAACAGGTTGCCCAGGTTGATATCAATTTCCATGCTGCCCTTGACAGTAAGGGTCAGTACCTCGCCCTCATACAGCCGGGTTCTGTCGGGCTCGACTATCAGCTCCTGCGCCTGGACTGGCAGCCAGATTGCCGTCAGGAGAAAAAGACAGACAGCCGCTGTTATCAACCGTTTTACCATGGTGTGTCGCCCTCATCAGATGGAGTCTGGCGCTGTTGATACTGTTGCAGGAACTTGCGTTGTAACAGGCCGCCGGGGTTGTCGGGAACACGCCTGAGCGATTGCTCCTGGCTCTGCGTCAGGGGTGTTTCAGAAATTGGCGCCGGAGCCTGGGCCTGGTTCGTCTGGGGCTCCTGCGCTGCCGCTGCCTGCGCCTGAGTCTGCCCCTTCTGTTCATCGCTCGGCGTATCGGGTTCGCGGTTCTGTTCGCCTGAGTCTTCGCCGGGGGAGCGCTGGCTGTTCCCGGCGCTCTGCTGCTCGTTGCCCGAGTCACCGGGCTTTTTATTGTTGCCGGGTTGGCTCTGACTATCCTGCGGTTTGTTGCCTTCACTGCCCTCGGATTCAGACGGGTTTTGCTGCTTATTGCTCTGACTGTCGTCGTTGCCCTGATTTTTCTGCTTCAGTAATTCCTCGACCAGCTTCCGGTTGTGACGGGCATCTTCCATGTTCGGATTTGCAGCCAGGGCATTGTCATAGGCCGCGAGTGCTTCTTCGAGTTTGCCAGCTCTGGCCAGCGCATTGCCACGGTTGTAACTGGCGCGAGGCCCTTCGGCCCGGTCAAAGACCTGGGCGGCCGCATCAAACTGACCAGACCGATACAGTGCGGAGCCTTTCCACTCGGGATCATCCAGCCGGGCGGCTGCCTGCTCCGGGTCGTTCTGGATCAGTTCGGTGGCTCTCTGATCCTGACGCTGCCAAAGGTCGGCCCAGGTCATGGCTGCGGCCGGTTGAGGAAGCGCCGGCAACAACACCAGGGCCAGGGCAGTGAATGCGCCCCGGCGCCACCCCAGCAAAATCAGTGGGACCGCCAGCCAGAGCAGCCAGTAACCGTCATCCTGCCAACGGCTGACAGTCAGCCCTGCTTTTGTTTCCTGCCAGTCATCGGAGTCCCTCGGACTGAGTTCGAGGGACTCGATATCGGAGTTGTTGAGGGTCAGCTCATGGCTCTGTCCCCCGGTGCTCCGGGCAAGCTCTGACAGGGCGTCGGGGGTGGCGCGGCTGATCACAATGTCACCACCTTCACGAATGAATCCGCGGCGGGCGAGGGGGATGGGCCCGCCTTCTTCGGTCCCCACAACCAGGGTGTTGAGTGCATAGCCGGCGCTGGACAGGGTGTCCCGTATTTCAGGCCAATAGCGTTCACTGATCTCATCGGTGATTACCAGAATCCGGCCGTTACCCGGCGCCCCCTGTTTTAATAGATCGGCCGCCCTGGCGACGGCAAGATCAGTGCGATTGCCGGTGGCTGGCATGATGACCGGATCAAGCACGTCCAGCATGCCTTCGATGGTTCTGGCGTCATCGGTCAGCGGTGTGACCACGTGAGCATCACCGGCGTAAACGAGCAGTCCGGTCAGGCTGCCCTGCCGCACGGCGAGAATATCCCGGATTTTCCGTTTAGCTCGGGTCAGGCGGTCTGGCTTTACGTCGGTCGCCAACATGGAAAGTGAAAGGTCGAGTGCAATCACAAGGCTGTCTCCCGGTTGCTTCAACGGGGTAGGCGCCTCCCGCCAGGCCGGTCCGGCCAGGGCAATGGCGAGGACGACCAGGGCAATGGCCGCCGGCAGCATAGGGGATTTCGGGGTTTGGCCTGAGGTGCCTTCGTGACGAATGACAGGCGATAGCAAGCGAGACGGAATGAGCCGGGACCAGCCACTGTCCCCCAGACGTAACTGGCGAAAGGCCAGATACATTAATGGCAGCAGGAGAACCAATGCCAGCCAGAGCGGGCGCAGGAAGTGAAAATCAGCCAACATGCGGTTCCCCCTCCTTTTGCTGGCGGCGCTCGGACATCAACTGGCCCATCTGCCGGTACAGAAACAGCATGGCCCACAAGGCTGCTGCGAGACCGGCGGGCCAGGCGTAGAGTTCGGTGACAGGGCGGTAGTATTTGCCTTCGAGTTCGATAGGCTCCAGCTGATCAATGCTTTCGTAGATCAGCTCAAGCTCAGGCAGGCTGCGGGCGCGGAAATATTCACCGCCGGTCTGCTGGGCCATTCGGGTCAGCAGGCTCTCGTCCAGATCCCGTGACGGGTTGACGCGGCGCGACCCCAACAGGCCGCGTTGCACCATGGACTCCGCGCCGATACCGATGGTGTAAATCCGGATGCCGGCGGCAGCGGCAATCTCCGTGGCCTTTTCCGGTGTTATTTCGCCGGCGGTGTTGGCACCATCAGTAAGCAACACCATCACACGCTGATCTTCTGGCCTGTTCCGGAGCCGCTTGGTGGCAAGGCCAATGGCGTCACCAATGGCGGTGGCCCGGCCTGCCATACCCAGGCCGGCTTCCTGCATCAGGGTTCTGACGGTTTCAAGGTCAAAGGTCAGGGGCGCCTGTACGTAGGGTTCGGTGCCAAACAGGATCAAGCCCAACCGGTCGCCCTGGCGGCGGGAAATGAAGTCATCAAGGACCCGCTTTACAGCTTGCAGTCGGTTAATGCTCCGGCCCTGAAGCACCATGTCCTGCTCATCCATACTGGGCGAGATATCCACCACGAGCATCAGGTCACGGCCGGAAACCGGCATCTGCGTTTGTTCGCCAACGTGCTGCGGCCTCGCCAGGGCGGTGACCAGTAATACCCACATCAGGAACAGCAGCAGTTTCCGCCACAGAGGCATAGCATTGCCGCGGCGGCTTACGCCGGGCAGGTCTGACAGCCAGTGACCAACCGGCAGAACCGGCGCATCCACCGACTGCCCCTGAGGTTTGCGCCACTGGAGAAGCAGGGGAATGACTATCAGGGTCAGCACCCAGGGCCAGGCAAGGTTCAGCATTTCTGGCCTCCCAGCCATAGCCTGGCAAATGCCAGTGCCTGAGCAGGCTCCGTTGACACCGAAGGCCGCCAGGCGCTTTCTACCAGGGCTTCAGCCACCGTTCTCGAGGCAACCCGGTGTGAGGGGGCTGTGGCTAACAGGAATTCCACCCAGGCGTTGCCGGTCAGGGCTTCGGGGTGCGATTCCGGGTATCGCTCCCGGGCGGCCTGCTTCAGAAGCGTATTCAGCTGCACAAACCACCGGGCATCCGCGGCCGCCGAACGCTCGAGCAGGGCCAGTTCCGACCGTGCCGACCGGAACCAGCGGTTCCTCCTTCTGCGCTTGAGAATCAGCCAGGTCAGTGCAGAGATAAGAGTGATCGCCAGAATGGCCAGGAGCCACCAACCGGGTGCTGGCGGCCAGAAGCCTCCGGGATCGGGCAGGTGAATGTCTCTGAGCTGGCTGAGGGGATCTTGCGGGTTCACCCGATGCGCCCTCCTGGTCCGAGCAGTGATTTCAGAGCCACCGCTGGATCCTCTCCGGTCGAGACAGTTGCCGCAATAACGCCCGAGGTTCGGAAGCAGTCTTCGAGCTGCCGCTCATGATGGGCCACCTTCTCATGCCAGGCCCTCTGGAAGCGCGGGTTGGCGGCATCAAACCAGACCGGACCATCCGGGCCAGCCACTGCGAACCGGCCGGCTTTAGGCAATTCCTTTTCCAGGGGGTCGACAACTCTGAGTGCACTGACCGCATTATGGTGGGCCAGGGCACCCAGCAGTTTGCCGGTCTCAGGGGAGATCTCCAGAAAATCGCTGATAACGAAAATCCTGCTGCCGGTATGGGCAACCCGTCGCGCCTCGGTCAGGGCCGTATCCAGCCTGGCCTGCCCCGTACCTTCCCTCTGCGCCAGGTCGCGACTCGTTCTGTGTTGCTGCTGCGCCAGAGTATCCAGCAGCCGTAGTACCGATTTTTTGCGCCTGGCCGGGCGCTGAACATGGAGTGTTTCACCGTTAAAGACAATGCCGCCTACCTGGTCGCCGGACCAAAGAGCCAGCCAGGCCAGAATGGAGGCCAGCTGGGCGCATCGCACTTGTTTGAAGGCGCCGGTACTGGCGAAAAACAGGCTGGGGCCGAGGTCGCACAGGAGTAGTACCGGCCGCTCCCGTTCCTCCTCGTAGAGCTTGGTGTGCGGTGCCTGCCGTCTCGCGGTTACCCGCCAGTCGATACTGCGGATGT
>AZIH01006525.1_pt1 | contig 19133 bp, 14 predicted proteins | sample 359041 | NCBI WGS metagenome assembly AZIH01 (sample SAMN02429716, study PRJNA222664) | marine sediment metagenome | biome: Sediment sample; isolation source: enrichment culture of sample MGS-ANC(UA) from oil contaminated site at the... | place: Italy: Ancona | collected 2012-02-14 | depth 6 m m
CCCCGGCCCCACCCCGTTGGCCATGATCGCCAGGGTTTCCCTGCGCAATGGACGCATACGGGTGAGGGTTTCCAGGGCATCGAACATCTGCCCCAGGCCATCAACCCTCAGCACACCGGCGCGCTGAAGCATGGCATCGTAGATGGGGTCGCTGCGTTTCAGACCGGCAGGCAACTGATGGGGGAACCACTCCGATTCCGGCACGCGGCCGGATTTCACGGCAATCACCGGTTTGGTGCGGGAGGCAACCCGGACCGCCGACATGAAACGCCGGGCGTTGGGGATATTCTCTATATGCAGAAGAATGGCCCGGGTCTGGGGGTCCTGGGCGAGATAGTCGATCAGATCGTCGTGGTCGATGTCCATGCCATCGCCGAGGGTCAGGAAATAGGAAAACCCCACCCCCCGGGCAAAAGCCCAGTCGATCACCGAACTGGCAATGGTGCCAGACTGACCAACGAAGGCGACCTTTCCCGGAATCGCACCCATGTGGGCATAGGTGGCGTTCAGACTGCGGGCCGGCACCATCAGGCCAATGGTGTTGGGGCCAAGGACCCGGATACCGGTTTCGCGGGCGGCTTCCCTGACCGAATACATCAGAGGCTGCCCGGTTTTACTGTGGGTACGGGACATGCCACCGGTCATCACAATGGCAGTGCGAACACCAGCCTCACCGAGCCGCTTGATGGTCTTGGCAACGGTATCTGGCGGGGTACAGACAATCGCCAGATCCGGGGAAAACTCCATTTTGGAGACTTTCTTGACGCAGGGTACCCCGTGAACATTGTCGTAATCGTTCTGGTTAACCACCAGCAATCGTCCGGGATAACCACCCCCCATAAGGTTCCTCAGCACCATGCCGCCAAGGTTATCTCCCCGTTCCGACGCACCGATCACCACAATGGATGCGGGGTTGAACAGGCTTTCCAGATACCGGGTGCTCAAGCTGACTCTCCTTACTGTCCGGCCCAGGGCCAGTCGGGTAATAAACGTAATAAAACAGGTTACTTATGGGTGCATCCCTTATCTTAGGCGCTGATCCGCCGATGTGAAATGACTATCGCCCCCATAAGACCAAAGAAACACGGCACCCTGTGGTTTTCCCTGATAAGCTTGGAGAAAATATAAGCATATCGAAGGCAGCCAGAGACGTATGACCACGGCATTCTTTTCCCACGATGACTTCATGAGACACAACATGGGCCCGGAGCATCCGGAGAGCCCGGAGCGACTTGCGGCCATCATCAGTTATCTGGCCGATACTGGCCTGGATCAGAAGCTCGACTGGGTTCGCCCGGAAGAAATCACTCGTGATCAGTTGCTGATGGTGCACCCCGAGAATTACCTGCACCAGCTTGACCTGATGCAACCTACCCGGGGCCGGGTGTTTACTGACCCGGACACAGCCATGATGCCAGATACCCTGCGAGCTGCCCGCCTGGCAGCCGGTGCCAATGTGCAGGCTGTGGATATGGTGATGAGCAGCCAGGTCACCAATGCGTTTGTCTGCGCCCGCCCACCCGGCCATCATGCCGAGCGCACCAAATCCATGGGTTTCTGCTTCTACAACAATGTCGCCCTCGCGGCCATGCGCGCCCTCACCTTCCACCACCTTGAACGGGTCGCGATCATCGATTTTGATGTGCACCAGGGCAACGGCACGGTGGACATTGTCAGTGGCGATGAGCGAATCCTGATGTGCTCCAGTTTCCAGCACCCGTTTTACCCGCACTCCCATGTGCACCGGCAAGCGGACAACATTGTAAATATTCCGATTGAAGCGAATTGTTCTTCAGAGGAGTACCGGAAGCGGGTGGAGGCGGGCTGGCTGAAGCGCCTGAACGACTTCAAACCCCAGTTGATTCTCATTTCGGCGGGCTTTGATGCACACCGGCTGGATCCGATGGCGGAACTGAATCTGGATACCGAGGACTACCGCTGGCTGACAGAGATGATTGTTGGCGTCGCCCACGAGCACAGTAACGACCGGATCATTTCAACGCTGGAAGGCGGGTACCACTTGCGAGCCCTGGCTGAGAGCGTGAATGCCCACCTGGAAGTGCTGGATTCGGTTTACTGATCCCGCCTATCCCAGCGGATCCCCGCCGTATCCGTTGGCCTGCTGCAGCTCCGGCTGGTCACCGGCCCTCTGCAGGCGAATGTTGGTGCGGCGGTTGTCCGCAGGGCGGTTAGAGACCGGATACTGGTCGCCATGGGCCCGGACCGTAATCATGTTTTCATCAATCCCCCGGGCCTTGAGATAATCCGCCACCACATTGGCCCGATCTTCCGAGAGGGCCCGGTTGTTGATCCGGCTGCCAATACTGTCACTGTGGCCATCCACGAAAATCCGTTCTACTGTCGAATCCGCCGTTACATACGCCACAATATTGTCCAGCAACTTCCGGTCGCCATCCGACAACTGGGTACTGCCGCTGGCAAACGGAATGCGTGAGCGGCCGATCTGATCAAAGTTCACCGGCAGGAGGTTGGAAGTACAACGCTGATAACGCTGATACTCGCCGGAGAAATTGATGTTGGACACGTGTACCCGCACCGGCCGGCCGTCAAACCAGGATTCCCGGGTAACGGTGGGGCGCATGCCATCAAGCAGCCCGCGGGCCAGCACAAAGGCCTGGCGGGTATCCAGAGAGACCTGGCGGCGACCATCCGAGACGTTCACCGTTCCCAAGGGCCGCGGCGCCACACCCGGGCGCCAGGATGGCGCTTCTACTACCAGGCTACCCCGCCCCGGGCGCATCAGCGGCGATTCAGACTCCAGAAAGAACGACAAGCTTTCCCCGGCTCGATGATAGAACACCGCTCGCCCATAACCCGGCACTTCGTGCACCAGGCGACATTCGAAAACCGACTCAGCCAGGTACCACTGGCTATTTTCGATACCAGCACCATAACTCGCAGCCTGCCCACTCACGGGCAGGAACGCGCCCACAAGGCAGGCAGCCAGCAAAGTGATCGGATTGTTGCGGGGGCGGAATCCCATATCGGTTGCCATCGGTATCAGGGAGTTAAACGGCTTTGAGTATTTAACGGCCTTGCCCCGTGTTTCTTTAGCCCACAGGCGAAAACAATCGCCGACACCTTCTGGTATAATTCGGCAAATTTTTTCAGGGTCTTTTTTTCAGACCCGTTTTCGGCTCCGGCCTCGCCAAAGGTATTTCGGACAACTGCCATGACTGACCAGCTTACTCTCATCCGACCTGACGACTGGCACCTTCACGTTCGGGACGGCGATGTCCTCAGGGATGTCGTACCTGCCACTGCGGCCTGTTTCGGGCGAGCCATCATCATGCCCAACCTGGCTCCACCGGTGATAACCGCAGCGGATGCCACCGCCTACCGGGAACGGATTCTCGAGGCCGCCAGCGGTACCGATTTTGAACCACTGATGACGCTTTACCTGACTGAAAGTACTTCACCGGAAACCATCCGGGAGGCCAAATCGGCCGGTATTGTGGCCGCAAAGCTCTATCCGGCCGGCGCCACTACCAATTCCGCCTCAGGCGTGAAAGACATCCGCAACATCTACCCGGTACTGGAAGCCATGGCGGACTGCGGCATGCTCCTTCTGGTGCACGGCGAGGTAACCGATGCCGACATCGACATCTTCGACCGTGAGAAGGCTTTTCTGGAGCGGGTTCTGGCCCCGACCCTGGAGGCGTTCCCGAACCTGCGAGTGGTACTTGAGCACATCACCACAGCCGATTCTGCGGAGTTTGTCAGGCAGCACAGCGGCGAGAACCTTGGCGCCACCGTGACCCCCCAGCATCTGATGTACAACCGCAACCACATGCTGGTCGGTGGTATTCGTCCGCATCTTTACTGCCTCCCGATTCTCAAGCGCAACCGCCATCAACAGGCCCTGCGGGACGCCGTTGCCAGCGGCGACAAGCGCTTCTTCCTGGGCACCGATTCGGCGCCCCACGCCAAAGATCGCAAAGAAGCGGCCTGCGGCTGTGCCGGGTGTTACTCCGCCTACGGCGCCATCGGCCTGTACGCGGACATTTTCGAGGAATTGGGCATCCTCGAAAGACTTGAGGCCTTTGCCAGCTTCAACGGCGCCGATTTTTACGGCCTGCCACGCAATACCGACACCATCACCCTGGTTCGTGAGCCCTGGGCCATGCCCACAGAACTGCCCCTGGCGGATGGCACCATTGTGCCGCTAAAAGCCGGTGAAACTGTTCATTGGCGGCTGGCGTAAACATAGCTGATTCCTTCTCACACACGGCCAAGACCGGAGCTTGAGTGACTGACGAAAACAAACCACCGCACCCTATGTCCCGCCGATTCCGCGGCTTTCTGCCCGTTGTTGTCGATGTGGAAACAGCCGGCTTCAACCCCGAGCGAGACGCGTTACTGGAAGTGGCAGCCGTTATCCTGACCATGGATGACGATGGCTGGGTGCGCCGAACCGAAACCCACGTGCAGCAGATTGACCCCTTTGAGGGCGCCAACCTGGAGCAGTCGGCCCTGGACTTTACCGGTATTGACCCCTGGAACCCGGAACGGGAAGCAGTGCCCGAGCGGGAAGGCCTGAGCGAAATTTTCAACCCGATCCGTAAGGCCGTTAAAGACCACGACTGCAAGCGAGCGGTGCTGGTTGGTCATAACGCCACCTTTGACCACAACTTCATATTTGCAGCCGCACTGCGCTCCGACATCCGGCGCAATCCGTTCCACCCCTTTTCGACCTTCGACACCGCTACCCTCGCGGGCCTCGCCTACGGCCACACTGTGCTGGCCCAGGCCTGCAAGCTGGCCGGTATTCCGTTCAATAACAAAGAAGCCCACTCAGCCGCCTACGATGCCGAGAAAACGGCAGACCTGTTCTGCGGTATTGTGAATCGCTGGAAGGAACTGGGCGGCTTTCCGCCTCCCCTGATCCCCGAGGAGACGGAGTAACAGCCACAAAAAAACCCGCCTCGGCGGGTTTTTTTGTTTCAGGGCATATCCCGTTACCAGTATATCCCCCGCATGATGGCAGCGAAGGCTACCTGCTCGGAAGACACCCTGGGGCGCTCGCCGGACTTGCTGCCCGCGGCAGATGGTGAATCCGGGAACATCCGGTAACCGGTGTTCATGACAATTTCGCCCATCTTCGGCGCCAGAGCATGCAGCACCTGGGCAAAAATACCCAGACGAGTCGCAATGCGCTTCGGCCGGTAAACGATCGCGTCGGCCACCATAGTGGCCGCCTCATCCGGCGTAAGGGTTGGCACCGAATCGTAGATCTTCGTTGGTGCGATCATCGGGGTTTTCACCAGCGGCATGTTAATGGTGGTGAAGGTTACGTTGCGGTCGGACCACTCAGAAGCGGCACAACGGCTGAACGCATCCAGCGCGGACTTTGAGGCGACGTAGGCGGAGAACCTCGGCGCATTGGTCAGTACGCCGATGGAGGAAATGTTCACCACGTGGCCACGGCGACGCTCCAGCATCTTCGGTGCAAAGCCCATGATCAGGCGCACAGAACCAAAATAGTTCAGCTGCATGGTCCGCTCAAAATCGTGAAAACGATCGAAAGACAGATCCAGTGACCGGCGGATGGAACGGCCGGCGTTATTCACCAGGACATCCACATGGCCGTGGTTATCCAGAACGGTTTTTACGAACTCGTCGCAGGCTTCCATATCCGAAAAATCGCACGGATACGGGTGAACGCTGGCGCCACGGGACTCCAGTTCCACAGTGACTTCTTTGAGGCGCTCCCGTTTACGGGCACCGATCACAAGAATCGCGCCGGCGTCGGCCAGTTTCTGGGCCGTGGCCAGACCGATACCGGAGGTTGCGCCGGTCACAACGCACACGCGGCCCTCAACCGTTCCCCGCAGCGTGCGGTCCTTGAACAGGTCCGGATCCAGGTTGCGCTCCCAGTAGTCCCAGATAACCGCCGCGTAATCCGTCAGGCGCGGCACTTCTATACCGGTATCTTTCAGAACGCGTTCGGTTTCTCGGGCGTCGAAGCGGGTTGGGTAATTGATGAAAGACATCACCGAAGGCGGAATGCCCATATCGTCCAGAACCGCAGCGGTCAGGCGCTTCACTGGTGGCAGGTTTTTCAGGCTCTGGCGGATGAACGGGGGGATAAAGCCGAACATACGGGAATCGATACGCATGCCCATCTTGGGAGCGTGGCCGGCCTCGCTGAAAATATTGAGAATCTCGCCAACCTTGTAAGGATCTGTATCCACCAGGTGGAAACACTTGCCGTCTTCACCTTCAAGATGAGCAATGTGGTCCATCGCATTGACCACGAAATCCACCGGCACAATGTTCAACCGGCCACCTTCAATACCAATGGTGGGAACCCACTGTGGCAGTGCGTGGCGAATTTTCTGGATCATCTTGAAGAAGTAATAGGGACCGTCCACCTTGTCCATTTCGCCAGTGGCGGAGTGACCGATGACCATGCCCGGGCGATAGATGCGAAACGGCACCTTGCACTCCTCACGCACGACTTTTTCGGACTCGTGCTTGGTGCGCAGGTACGGATGGTCCAGCTTCTCCGCTTCCTCGAACATGTCCTCACGGAAAATACCCTTGAACAGGCCGGCCGCCGCGATGGAAGACACGTGATGGAAGTGTTTCGCGCCCATGGCCTCGGCCGCATCGACCGCGGCCCGGGTACCTTCAATGTTGGTTGCCTGCTGGGCCTCTTCATCGGCGCCCATGTCGTACACCGCCGCCAGATGGAAGAAATGATCAATCTTTCCCTTCAGGTCCTTGAGCGTTTTGGCATCGATACCGAGATTTTTACTGGTCAGGTCGCCAATAACGGCCTTTACCTGGGTTTCATCCGCGCCCCAGCGCTCGCGCAGTTTTTCGAGTTTATCCTGGGACTGCTCACGTACCAGCACATATACCGTGCCGCCGCGTGCCAGAAGCTTCTCCACGAGAAATCGGCCAATAAATCCGGTGCCACCGGTCAGGAAATAATTCATCAATCTTCCACCCTGCTTGTTGCTCAGTTGTTGTCTATCCATGCCGGCACCCATACGACTAAAGTCTTAGGTCAATCCGGAAACGTCGGCATTGTACTTAATTGCAACCTTCATGTATCGAACTTTTTTAGAGCTTTTACTCTGCAAGCCTTTGTTTTTAATAGAGCCATTACTCTAGATTTTCGTGCCGGGGCCTTTCTCAGGCCTGTCCGGTTCACCGACATAATGTTTTTGAGACTAGCACAGGAATGGCTGCCTGCCTGCCCAATTACAGGATTACCACAAAGCAATGAAACACCCCGCCAGCAATGACATAATCGGGAACTTATTGCGCCTTTTGGCATCTCTTCATTTCACAGGACAACCGACCTCCGGAATCCCGATCATGCAAAAAGACAACCCCAACGCGGAACGCTACATTTCTATTGCCCGGGCCTGCCTGAAGGCTATTAACGATACGGCTGATAACGCCGGGTCCCGCGAGCAGAAAATTCAGGCGGTTTACGAAGCCATCGACAGCGCCTTTCAGGCCGAGTTTTCCGATTACCGACAGTCCGTCGCCATTATGGCAACCGTCCTTGAACGTATCGCCTCCGGTCAGCTGGACGGTGAGAAAGCCGCGGACCTGGCTCGTAAAACCCTTGACCAACAGCCGGAAAGTACTCGCAAAGCCCTGATGCACTGAACCCAGAACACATTCACCGGATAACAGAGAGCCTATGAGCACCCGCATCGCCAGGAAACACCCAATGGAAAGTCAGATGATTCGTCTGTTTGCCCTGCTCACAGTCCTGCTGTTCAGCACCTTGACCCTTGCGGCCCAGATTCCTGAAAAAAGCCCCAATGATGATAACCAGTACCGGTTCCTCGAACTTGAGAACGGTTTGAAGGTGATCCTGGTTTCGGACAAGGAGGCAGACAAGGCAGCCGCTTCGATGAATGTGGCGGTTGGCAGCGGCGACGATCCTGAAGATCGCGAGGGGCTCTCCCACTTCCTGGAGCACATGCTGTTCCTGGGCACCGAAAAGTACCCGGCGCCCGGTGAATACCAGCAGTTCATCAAGAGCCACGGCGGCCAACACAATGCCTTCACCGCGTTCCAGGACACCAACTATTTCTTTGATATTCAAGCTGAATTTCTTAAGCCTGCACTGGACCGGTTCGCCCAGCAATTCGCCGCACCGCTGTTCACTGCTGAACTGGTGGACCGTGAACGCAATGCCGTCCATTCGGAATTCAGCGCCAAACAGAAAGAGGACGGCCGCAGGTTCTATTCCGTTAAAAAAGCGGTCAGCAATCCGGAGCATGCCTTCAGCCAGTTTGCCGTTGGCAACCTGACCACGCTCGAAAATACCGACGACAATCCCTTGCGCCCGGACCTCATCGAATTCTGGAAGCAGCACTATTCCGCCAACCTGATGTCCCTGGCGGTTTACGGCCCGCAACCCCTGGACGACCTGGAAGCCATGGTGCGTGGGCGCTTTGACACCATCGAAAACCGCAACCTTGAGCCGAAGCGACACATGGCCAGCATTTATACGCCAGACGCGCTCCCGGCCAAGGTCACGGCGGAAGCACTCAAGGATGTTCGGAGCCTGTCGCTCACTTTTCCTATTCCTTCACAAGAGGACAACTACCGCACCAAACCGGCAAATTACGTGGCCAACCTGCTGGGCCATGAAGGGCCAGGCAGCCTGTTCGACGTGCTCAAACGGGCAGGTCTTGCCGAGAGCCTGTCCGCCGGTCTTGGCATGGATACCGGTGAAAACGCCACTCTGGAGATCAGTATTTCCCTGACCCCGGAAGGCCTGAGTCGCCATGAGGAGATCCTGCCACTGGTGTTCAATTACATCGAAAAAATTCGCCAGAAAGGCATCAGCGAGCAACGCTTCCTGGAGATGCAGAACCTGGCCCGCATTGATTTCCGGTTCCGTGAACAGGGCAGCCCACTTCATGAGGCCATGCGCCTGGCGAGCCAGCTCATGGATTATCCGCCGGAAGACCTGCTCCGTGCTCCCTGGCTGGTAGAGCGCTATGCGCCGGAACAGTACCGGGAAATTCTGAACCGGCTGACGCCGGAAAATGTGCTCGCATTCGTTCTGTCTCCAGACCCAGGACTGGAAAATCCGAATCGCACCAATTGGTATGAGGCGGCCTGGACCCGCGAGGCACTGGATCCGAAAGCGCTGACTACCCCCCAGCTGCCGGAGCTGGCCGCCCAGCTGCAATTGCCGTCTACCAACCCGTTTGTACCGGAAGACCTGGAAATGGTGCCGGGCCCGACCATGGCAAAGCCCTTATTGCTGGGTTCGGCCCAGGGTATGGAAATCTGGTTTGCCCGGGACACCCGATTTGATACCCCCAAGGCCAACGTGTTCATCAGCCTTCGAACCCCGGCCGCCCGGGCATCGGCCCGCAGCAATGTACTGACCCAGTTGCTGGTGGACTCCATCAACGCCAACCTCAACGCGTGGGCCTACTCGGCCAGCCTGGCGGGCCTCGATTACAGTGTGTATCCGCATCTGCGCGGCATTACGGTGCGTGTGGGCGGTTACAACGACAAACTGCACACCCTGATGAACCGGATCCTGCTTCAGGTGGCGTCACCGGAGCTGACCAGACAGCGGTTCGACATTGCCCGACAGAATCTGATCGACGGTCTGCAGAACAAGGCTAAAGACCGCCCGGTTGAACAGACCTCTGAATTTGTCCAGACCTCCCTGATCGAAGGAGCCTGGAGCACAGACGACAAGCTCAGAGCGGCCCGGGAAGTGACATTCGAAGAACTGCTCTCTTTCTCTGAAGCGGCGTTCTCGCAGGTAGACCCGGTGATGATGGCCCACGGTAATCTCACTGAAGCTTCAGCCCTGAATCTGGCCTGGCAGATCGAGGCATTCGTACTGAGAAACACCGAAAACACGCGGGTGGAACGCAGCCAGGTGCGCCAACTGCCGGAAAGGGAAACCGAAGTTTCCCTGACCGTGGACCATCCCGACACCGGTTACACTCTATACATGCAGGGGGACAACACCAGTTTCGAGGAGCGCGCCCGCTTCCAGTTGCTGGCACAGATCATCAGCAGCCCCTTCTACGAAGAAATCCGCACCACCCGCCAGATTGGCTACATTGTTTATGCCACCCCCTATGAAATGCTGGAGACCCCGGCACTGGCCTTTGTGGTGCAGTCACCCTCCGCTTCACAAACCGAGATCGACCAGGCAGTAGCGGCGTTCTCGGCAGAATTCGCGAACACGCTGGCCGGGCTGACCGATGAGCGGCTGAACCAGGAAAAACAGGCCGTGATCAGCAAACTGCTGGAACAGGACCGGCAGCTGGGCGAGATCTCCAGCCGCTACTGGCGGGAGATTGATCGTGGTGCGGAACGTTTTGACTCCCGGGAGCGGCTGGCCGAAGCTGTGAAGAATGTCAGTCTGAAGACCCTACTGGACACCTTCCGGAAGGCCGTACTTGAGCGGGAACAGTCGCTTAGGGTGGTCACCGGGGGCAATGGCCTGCAAGCAGACCGGGCCCTTGGCAAGTTGACCGAACTGCCACCTGTGCCTGCCGGCTGACGGGCTCAGCAGGAACGGAGAAAGCGCGCCCAGTCTTCTGGCTCGTCCACATCCCAGCGGGGCTCCAGCAAACAATAGCTGAGCCCCGCGGCATCCAGTCGCTCACAGGTCTGGGCCAGTACATCCGGCGTACCCCAGGCAATGTTATCCAGCATTCCCTCCTCTACCCGTGAGGCCCCAATGAGGACGTAACCGCCGTCGTCAGACGGCCCGAGCACGACATCATAATCCGCCAGACAGGCCACCGCTTTACGGGCGTAATCGGGATCAACCGATGGGCAGTCGCTGCCAACCACCAGGGCACGGTCATAGTCGGAAAGAGATTGACTGAGTGCCGCGAGCATTTTCTCTCCAAGAGTATCGCCCTGCTGCACCCCTTGAACCAACCCCGCTCCATCCACTTCTTCAAGAATAGAAGCCGCTTCCACGGGGTGATCATCCACCAGACGGTCCCACCAGAATTCCACCGGATAGCCGGTAGCGCACAGGTTGTCCAGCACCGCCAGCGTGAGTCTTATGTGGGCCTCAAGCGCACCAACCGGGCCCAGCTCCGGAATCAACCGGGTTTTGACCCGGCCGGCTTCCGGCCACTTGGAAAACTGGAGAAATACCGCCAAGGGAGAGTTACTTTGAGACATTGCGGATATCCGATCGGTAGATTTGGGCCAGAGACTCCGGCGATTCACCACGCCAATATCGCCAACGCAGCTGCCACATCAGGAAAATCGTCCGCCAGACACCGTGCTTTTGCCAGCGGCGGCTATCGGTAACGACAGGTTCTTTTATACAGAAGGGACGGGACACCAGGCAAAGGCGGCGAGAAAATTCCACATCTTCCATCAACGGCATCGGGTGGAAACCGGCCAACGCCTCGAACGCCTCCCGACGCACAAACATCGCCTGATCACCGGTGCAGATACCCGTCAGGCGGGAACGCTGATTCATGAACCAGGCAATCACCCGGAACAGCGGCCGCTGGCCACTCAGGCGAACATTGAACCGGCCCCAGGCGTGACGCGTGCGGGTAAATTCGGCGAGATGGTCCAGGGCGTTGTCCGGAAGGCGTGTGTCTGCATGCAGGAAGAGGAAGAAGTCGCCTCGGGCCACAGCCGCACCGGCGTTCATCTGGACCGCCCTGCCCTTCTCAGAGGCCAACACCCGGTCACACAGCGACCGCGCCAGTTTGGCAGTGCCATCGGTGCTGCCAGCATCCACCACAATCACTTCATGACCCCGGGCGCGAATCGGTTGCAGGGCGCGCAGGGTGTCGATAATACCCGCAGCCTCCATCCACACCGGAATAATCACGCTCAACGAGAAAGGTTCGGGCAAAACGCACTCCGTTAAATTCACCGGAACAGGGCTACACCTTGAGCCGCAGGGCTCAGGCCGTTATCATACCGCCCTTCTCGCGATAATGCCCCCGTAGCTCATCTGGATAGAGCGTCCCCCTCCTAAGGGGAAGGTAGCAGGTTCGAGTCCTGCCGGGGGCACCACCCTGATTTGCACCAAGATCCACAAAGCACAACAACCTCCTGTTTTTTTAAATAATCTATAGCCAACCCTTCGTCTATCGACGTCCGCTGACTCTTACTGCAGACGATTCAGGGTCAAGACTGTTGCCTGGGTCATTCGCCGCAACCCTTTTTCATAGCTCGCTACAGTTCCGCGGTGCTAAAATGAATTTTAAAATGAAAGGGTTCACGATCACCACCCGACGCAAGGAGCGCGACGCCATGAACCGCAAAAGGCTCTGCACCCGCTGCGTCGTTCAGTCACTCTGCCTGATCTGGCTGCTTGCCTTGTGCTTTGCAGCGATGGCTGCGAACACGGAACTCAATAACAAAGAAAGTGGTGAAGAGACAAGCGCTGAAGGCGTCAAGGCGGCCACTGAAGAGAAAAAAGAAAAACCCGAAGAAGCAAGGCCTGCTGTCCAGCCCGAACTGGAAGCGGACTCCCAAGGGCCGCCCCAGATCCAGCTTCCCGACACCGAGACGGCGGATATCCGCCAACAGATCCAGGCCCTGAGAATCTCTCTGGACCAACGCCTGATTGCGGTTGAATCGACACGCGACCGCCTCTCCTACGCGGAATCACTTCTCAAACGACTTCAAGACGAATACAACAGTTTCGAACTTCGTCTGGAAAAAGCCGGCCTTAACCTCACCGGCAACTACGCAAATCTTCTTCAGCAGCGGCTTGATCGGCTTCGGCGGCAAGGCATTGCAGAGGACCTGATTCGTGACATTGAAAACCAGTTATCGACAGCGCGCGAAGAACAGCTTCGACTGGAAGAGTTCGAAGCCGTCATCGATCCTGGTGATGATGCCCGCGACCAGCTGAGGAGCCAGAGGGCCAGCCTGATCCGCCAGCTGCACAAGGCCGTAACCGAACACATCCAGGCTCTGAATGAGTATTACAATACAGTATCGGCCCTGCAGGAGCGCGTAGAGGCGTACCAGACTCTGCTGCAGCAGCGCCTTTTCTGGCTGCCCAGTGCACCGGTTGTAGGCGTTGAAACCCTGACGGAACTGTTTGGAGCCGCCGGCTGGTTTGCCGGGCAGTGGCGACTTGAGCCGCTCAGTGACACCATGGGCGAATCCGTTCAGGCGCATGGTGTTTACATAGCCTTTCTGATCACCATTCTGGCACTGCTGCTGATCAAGCGAGGAGCCATCAAGCGTAATCTCAAGGCCAACAGCCGGTTCGTTGGAAACGTTGGCCATGATCGCATTGATTTTACTGTGTATGCGCTCGTCAACAGTGTTTTACTGGCCCTGCCCGGCGTGCTGGTGCTCGCTATCCTGTCCCTATTGCTGATGGAAGGCCCCGACTTTTTCTTCGCCCTGTCCGGGGGCTTGGCCACTGCAGCACTTGTCACCCTCTTGCTGGCATTTATCCACGCCGTGGCCCGTCAGGGCGGATTGGGGGACACGCATTTCAACTGGCATATTGACTCGTTGCGGGCCCTTCGCCGGGAACTGCCGTTTCTCCTGGCGGTAATCATCCCAATCACCGTTATCATGCCGACCACCGCAACACCCGACGGATCCGAATTTGTAGACAGCCTCGGGCGCTTGCTCTTCACCGCGGTCTCTGTCGCACTTTCGACGTTCGCGCATCGCATCATGAGCGCCGTCCGCGCCGACCGGCCAGAGAACAAGCGCCTTTTGGCCCTGCATGCATTGGCCGTTGCCACGCCCCTGGTGCTGGTGGTGGCGTCGCTACTTGGATACCACTACACCGCCCTGGAACTGGAGCGAAACCTGTTCATCAGCATCTGCTGGATAGCCTTCAACGCCATGCTGTTCTACATCGGACTCCGGGCACTTTCGGTCAGGGAACGTCGCCTGACACTGGCTCGGCTGCGTGAACGCCGCGAGGCTGAACGTAAGCTCGCCGAGACCAGGGAAGCCGCAGAATCCTCGGGCGAAGGGATACCGAAAATGCTCGATATGCCGGAAATGAATCTTAAGGATATCAGTCAGCAGAGTACCGCGCTCCTGCGGATCCTCATTTCCGTGCTTATCATCACTGGCCTCTGGCCGCTCTGGGCCAGCCTGATTCCGGCCCTACAGCTGTTCGATAGCATCACGCTCTGGACCATCGCCACCGACCTTGACGGCGGCGATCCGCTGCCCATTACCCTGGGGGACCTTCTGCTGGCGCTGTTCGTCGGCGTTGGTACCGTGCTCGCCGTCAGGAACCTGCCGGGCACCCTGGAAGTCATGGTGCTCAGCCGGATGAAGCTTGAGCCCGGTACCGGCTATGCCATTACGACCCTCACCACCTATACCCTGGTGTTAATCGGGGTGGTGGTTTTCCTCGGTGTGATCGGGGTGCAGTGGTCCAAACTGCAATGGCTGGTGGCGGCACTCGGGGTCGGTTTGGGCTTTGGCCTCCAGGAAATCGTTGCCAACTTTGTGTCCGGCATCATCCTGCTGTTCGAACGCCCGATCCGCGTCGGGGATACGGTCACCATTGATGGCATCACCGGGACGGTCTCACGTATCCGCATTCGTGCCACTACGCTGGTTGACTGGGACCGCAAGGAGCAGATCATTCCCAACAAGACCTTCGTAACCCAGGATCTGACCAACTGGACACTGTCTGACTCGATCACCCGCGTCATACTGCAAGTCGGCGTGGCCTACGGCTCTGATATCGACCAGGTGCAGGAACTGCTTACGGAGGTAGCTCAGAACAACGAACGGGTCGTGGAAGATCCGGCACCTGCAGTGTTCTGCGTCGGCCTGGGAGATAGCAGTATTGATTTCGAGCTTCGGGTGTTTGTGAAGGATCCCCTGGACATTATGCCTCTGTCCCACGAGATCAACGCGGCCATTATTCGCGCCCTGCATGACGCTGGCATCCAGATCCCCTTCCCTCAGCGAGACATTCACGTGCGAACAATTGCGGATAGATAAACCGTTAGGTAACGTGTGAAAAAGAGGATGGCGTGATTTCACGTCATCTTCGGCCTCATTTTAACTCTTCAATCAAATCGTAGCATTATTCATTTCCCTTCTTCTTGGCGTCGTCATTGATCTCGCCTAACACGGTTTCATCCTTGCCGCTATGCTTCCCGGGTTTACCCTTGTTCGGAGTAGTTTCCTCGTCGGCCGTCTTTTCGGCACCTTCCCTTGCCTTCCCTTTCTCGCCGCTCCCACTATCGTTGACCTGATTCGTATTCATGAGCTGATCTCCAGATGGTGGTTTCAGTTGGGCGCTGCCTCTAACCCTGAACGCAAAAACCATCAGGGTTAGGAGCCCAAGTCAGTGCTTGGCGTTCTCTTCAAACTCTTTAACCTGCTTTTCGGCTTCTTCTCTCGAAACACCGTAGGCTTGCTGAATCTCTCCCGCCAACTGGTCCCGCTTGCCGGCAATCTCGTCAAGCCGATCATCGGTCAACTTGCCCCACTGTTCTTTCACTCTACCCTTGAGCTCTTTCCAGTTACCTTCAATGGTGTCCTTGTTCATCTTTCTCTCCTTTGGCCTGATCGCTCTTTTAGTGGAATCGCTGGACGGAAATTCGCATAACGTAAATGTCACTCCGTCGCCCGCTCAGCTTCCCTTCTAACCAGGTAAGTGTCTGTGCGTTATCAGACACAGGCATATCGATTCGAGCCAGCCATGCGCTGCATCATCCTGGGTCACGAGGATTAACACACAGACATACACTGAAGCACCTATCAGCCATCAGCATTCTGTGTGCGCTGACGCACAGACGGCCGAGCGGCCAGGCAGCAATGCTGGGCGTGTGCATTCGCGTCGGTTGACTGCCGTAGTATCCGTCGCGTCACGATCCGCGCCAGGTATGCAATGGCGCCTACAGGAAATGCAATCTGAACAATGCAAGCAAGGAGCCTCTTATGATCAGATTCAAGACTGCGGCAATCACTTTCTGCCTTCTCGGTGCACTACCGATGGCAGTATCCGCACAATCCTCAGAGTTCGGCCCCGACAGGGGCGATCGGGAATTCTCCCTCTCTGGAACCGGCACTAACGACCGGGATTTCAATAGCGGTAGCTTCGGCGTGACCGGTGACCTGGGCTGGTATCTGCGGGATAACGTGATAGGCGGTGTTCGGCAAAGCATCAATTTCGCCGATATTGAGGGCGAAGGTGTCACTGATGATTTCTGGAACGGCTCAACCCGTGGCTACCTTGACTATCAGTTTCTTAACGATCGCGCGCGACCCTTCGTCGGTGGTAGCCTCGGCGGCATTTATGGCGACGGAGTCAAGGACAGCGCCTTCGCCGGCTTGGAAGCGGGTATAAAGTACTACGTGCAGACCAAGACCTATTTCCTCGCTCGCGCCGAATATCAGTTCCTGTTCAGCGACACAAATGATGCTACCGATGCGTTCCAGGACGACGGTATCTGGGCTTATACGGTGGGTCTGGGTTACAACTTCTGAACCCTGTCAAAGCGCTGGCTTGAAGAGATTGGAGTCGGGGCCATTGGCCAGTCGTTCGCCTTTGGCGCCACGCCCATAGAACCACTTAATGCCGCGAAGATCGCCGGGCTGTAGCTCGGCGAACGCTTCGGTGTGCGGCTCATCGCCATTCATCCCGAGACATTGGCGCACCGCCTACAGAAAGTAACTGGTTCACCGGCACGTTTCACACGAAACAGAGGTTCTAGGCTATCCTGTACGCAATAGCACAGGAGGCAATTATGGCCCACTCGCCAATAGTTAGCATGGACAGGCTACGCTTTTTTTTCAGCCGTATTAAAGAGCGTTTGTGGGTCAAGCCACTGGTACTTTGCGTGCTTTCGATCGGTGGTACTTTCATTGCCATGCTGGCTGACAATCTGGGGCTTTCGGGCGTTTTGCCGGAAGTTACGCTCAAATCCGTCGAGTCCCTGCTGTCTATCATGGCGTCCAGTATGCTGGTTATTGCCACCTTTGCGGTAGGCTCAATGGTAGCCGCTTATGCATCCGCCAGTACCGGTGCGACACCTCGCTCCATACCACTTGTTATTTCGGATGACGTCACCCAAAACGCATTGTCTGCGTTTATCGGTGCTTTCATCTTCAGTATTGTTTCCCTGATCGCCATCCAGAATGACCTTTTTGACTCTGCTGGCCGATTTTCGGTTTTCGTACTTACCATTCTGGTATTTGCGATTGTCATTCTCACGTTCGTTCGCTGGGTGGACAGAATCGCTCGTCTGGGCCGCGTAGTGAACACCATAGAGCAAGTGGAAAAGGCAACGTGCGACGCACTGGACCGTCGCCGCCATGCGCCCACACTGGGCGCATTGAAAGTCTCACCGCATCAAGCCCAAGACAAGGGCGTGCCCGTGTGCTCTTCGACGGTGGGTTATGTCCAGCATATTGATCTCGAAACGTTACAATCCCTTGCAGAAGCACTCCATTGCCGTGTGATAGTGACAGCACTGCCTGGCACCTTCGTGACCACATACCGCTCGCTGCTTTGCGTTGAGGGGGACATTGAACCGGGCTCTGAGGAGCGGGACGCTTTTACCAGCGCCTTCACGATCAGCTCAAATCGTACCTTTGAAGATGATCCCCGCTTCGGGCTTGTGGCCTTGTCGGAGATCGCTGACAAGGCGCTGTCACCAGGCATCAATGATCCGGGAACCGCGATCCATGTCATCGGCACCATGGTACGGCTCTTTACGCTTTGGCAATCCCCGGTTGAAAAGGACAACTTACGAAAGATCACCTATGACCGAGTAGCGGTGCCGGAGCTGGTGGTCGCCGACTTGTTCGACGATGCCTTTACCCCAATCGCCCGTGACGGCGCGGGGGTAGTTGAAGTTTCCATACGGCTTCAGAAAGCATTTTGTGCGTTAGCCGAAACGGATGACAATGCATTGGTCGCCGCCGCCAGAAAACACTCAAAAATGGCACTGGCACGCTCGGAGCGCGCCATGTCACTCCCGGAGGATATCAATGCTGTGCGCCGGGCTGCTGCCTTCTAATGTGTCGTAAAAACACATCCGGTTTGTACCGGATTCTTTGACTTTGTACATGGCATGATTTGCGGCTTGCAGCAGATCAACAGGAGAAGGTTCATCCTGAGGGCAAAATGAGACCCGGAAACAGTCGTCGCTTTGGCGGCCTGCTCGGACTCACTCTGCTGTCACTGTGCGTTACCGCACCGACCAGTCAGCACCTCACTGCATACCGTTGAGACGATTAAAATGCCACTTACGGATGCATCGTGTGGCATCCGGGAAAGGCTCAGGGTTAGCAAGGAGCAATAGCCATCAGAATGTTCAGGTTTTCGGCACGCACACGGACTGAGCTACGCCATGACCGGGATACCGAGTTGTTGCGTGCCGAGTTGTTCAGTATTGAGCAACTCAAGCGCCATGCGGTCATTCTGGCAGGCCAGCACAAAATCGACCCACACCCGGGAGGCGACAGGTTGCTGCCGCGGCTGGCAGACAATGCGCGTGTTTTGCTGGCTGCCTACGACGTCGTTACGGCTGCCGCTACGACGGGCCAGCGGATTGTGCCGACGGAAGCCTGGCTGCTGGACAACTTCTATCTGATCGAACAACAGATCAGCTTGGCACGTCGCCACCTGCCGCGCGGATACAGTCGGCAACTGCCGCGTCTGGCGGATGGCCAGTCGCCAGGTTTCCCCCGCATCTACGACCTTGCCCTGGAGTTGATCTCCCACATGGACGGCCGGGTCGACAGCGACAACGTTACCCAATTCGTCGCCGCCTACCAGACCGTGGAACCCTTGAAACTGGGTGAATTGTGGGCCTTCCCCATCATGCTCCAGCTCGCCCTGCTGGAAAACCTGCGCCGAGTCAGCGTGCGTATTGCCCAACGACGCGAGGAACGCGATGCGGCCATCAAGTGGGCAGACCGAATGCTTGCCGCGGCCGAAAGCGAACCGAAGCAGTTGATCCAGCTGCTGGCCGAGTTTGCCCATGCCGATGTACCGCTGACCGCACCATTTGTGGAAGAGTTTTACGACCGGCTCCAGGCTCAGGGGTCCGTCATGGCCTTCGTGCAAACCTGGGTAGAACAGAAACTGCTCGAACAGGGTGTTACCGCAACGAAACTGTCGGAGGCGGCCGGGCGGACGGACGCAGCCAACCAGA
>AZIH01001800.1_pt1 | contig 18425 bp, 16 predicted proteins | sample 359041 | NCBI WGS metagenome assembly AZIH01 (sample SAMN02429716, study PRJNA222664) | marine sediment metagenome | biome: Sediment sample; isolation source: enrichment culture of sample MGS-ANC(UA) from oil contaminated site at the... | place: Italy: Ancona | collected 2012-02-14 | depth 6 m m
TTATTGTTGAAGACATCGCCTCACACCCTCACTGGAAGGATTACAAGGAACTTGCCGCCAAGGCCGGACTGGCATCCTGCTGGTCGGAACCCGTGCTTTCCGCGTCCGGCGAGGCACTGGGCACCTTCGGTATCTATCGCCGTGAACCCGGGTTACCCGACGACCAGGAAATTGCCCTGATTGAAAGCGCGGCCAACCTGGTCGGCATTGCCATCGAACGACAGCGCGCCGAAAAGGAACTGCACCTCGCTTCATCCATATACAGCCACAGTGCCGAAGCCGTTCTGGTCACCGATGCGGACAATAAAATCATCGCCGTCAACCCGGCCTTCACCAGAATCACCGGATACACGCTGGCCGATGTACTTGGCAAAGATCCCTCCCTGCTTCGCTCCGGCCGGCACGACCCTGATTTTTATCAGGCCATGTGGCAGGACATTCTTCAACAAGGGGAATGGCAGGGCGAAATCTGGAATCGTCGGAAAGACGGTGAGACCTTCCCTGCCTGGCTCACCATCAATGCCATCCGGGATGAGCAGGGGGACATTCAACGATACGTAGCCCTGGGCTCGGACATCAGCAACAAAATCCGCTCCGACGAACTTATCTGGCGCCAGGCCAATTATGACTTCCTGACGGACCTGCCAAACCGGCATATGTTTCAGGACCGCCTGCAACATGAACTGAGGAAAGCCCGCCGGCACAAATCCCTGTTGGCGTTGTTTTTCGTCGACCTTGACCACTTCAAGGATGTCAACGACACCCTGGGGCACACCTCGGGTGACCAGCTACTGATCGATGCCGCGGAGCGAATCTCCCGATGCCTGAGGGAGTCTGACACCGTCGCCCGGATGGGCGGCGACGAATTTACCGTGATCCTGCCGGATCTGACAGACCCAGCAGATGCCGAAGGGGTGGCGACTCACATCATCTCCGCTCTGGCGGAGCCCTATGTCATCAACGGTCAGACACTCTATTTGTCCGCAAGCCTTGGCATTACCTTTTATCCCGAGGATTCAACCGAAGCGGACCAGTTGTTACGGAGTGCAGACCAGGCCATGTACTCTGCCAAGCACGCGGGCCGGAACTGCATTCGTTACTTCACAAAATCGTTGCACGACTCCGCCCAGAATCGCCTGACACTGATCAACGATATGCGCGTGGCCGTTGCCCAAAAGCAGTTTGAACTGCACTTTCAGCCCATTGTGGACCTTGGCACAGGCCGAGTCGTCAAAGCGGAAGCCTTGATCCGCTGGCACCACCCTGAACGCGGCATGATAAGCCCGGTCGACTTCATACCACTGGCCGAAGAATCCGGGCTCATCGTTGAGATCGGCGACTGGGTTTTCAGAGAGGCTGCGACATGGGCAAAACGATGGAACGACCTTTTCAAGAGCGGCATACAGGTTTCTGTCAACACCTCTCCGAGCCAATTCCAGAGCGATGCGTTCAATGTTCCGGAATGGCTGTCTTACCTGCAATCTCTCGACCTGCATGAGAAGTTCCTGAGTATCGAAATCACCGAGGGGCTACTATTGAACGCCAGCAAGCAAGTTACCGACAAGTTGCTACGATTCCGGGATGCCGGGATTCAGGTAGCGATTGACGACTTCGGCGTTGGCTATTCGGCCCTGTCTTATCTCAAACGGTTTGATATCGATTACCTGAAAATCGACCAGTCCTTCATTCGTAATCTCGGGACAGAAGACAACGACTTGGTCCTCTCCGAAGCCATCGTCATCATGGCGCACAAACTGGGCCTTCAAGTCATCGCCGAAGGCGTGGAAACCGAAACGCAACGCCGTCTCCTCCTGGATATAGGGTGTGACTGCGGCCAGGGATACCTCTTCTCTCGTCCCCTGACCGCCGAGGCGTTCGAGACCTTCCTTTGCGGGGCGGGCAAGGCCGGAGGCAATTGACGCCCTATTCAAAGCCCGAGCTTGTAGGTGGAGGATTTGTTGTCATTCTTAATAATGTGCCGCAACGTGGGAAGCGCTCCGCCTGGGGCCAGAAATCGCCACCGGGAAAATTCAGGCGACGGAACACATGTCTGAACATGATCAGGACAAACACAGGCACCAAGGCCTGAACCATTACTGGCATAACGAAAAGCTCCAGATCCTGAGAGCTAGGTGATGGAGTAAAGCCCAATCACCACTGAGCCGCGAAGAATATCAAAAGGGCCGGACTCACCTCGGGAGTTATCAAAGCTTCATGACGCCTCAACAAGGGTTCCAAAACCGTCGACAACGCACTTTGCAGCCGCTTAACACCCTGCTTTCTCGGGTGTCGAGAAAATAAACACGTTCGGAGTACCTGATTTCAGAGGCAACCCCTAACCAAATAAAAAAATTGGAAAAAACACTTACTGGCCTGCGCATTGCTCCATTTAATCAAGGTCTTGACGGCCCCGCTAGCACATAGAGGAAACTCGGTGACAGTTTACAAGGCTTTAAATAGGTCTAAATGGAGAGAGACAACATGAAATTGAAACTTAAGCTATTAGCAGCGATATCATTATCCACATTGGCTTTATCCGCCAATGCGGTGCCAATTACTTACATTGCGGCCGACGACAATGTGTCTTCGCTTGCGGACATGGTGAATTCTCAGGCGGCGGCAAGTGATTTCCTGTCTGTCGCTGGCGCTTTGAACGTATTCGATTTTGAATCACCGGTGCCAAGCAATCTCACCATCACAGGGGGAAGCACGGTCAGTGGATCCTCCTGTGGGGCATTGTGCGGCTTCAATACGACAGCGGGAGGAGCTTTTCACCGCGAACTCTTTGGTGGTTCGGTCACCTTCAGTTTCGCCGCCCCCGTTGACGCATTTGGCTTTTATGTCAACGGCCTGCAAACAAACCTTGTCTCACAACAGACGATCGAATACGTTGACGGTTCTTCAGCAACTCAAATTATCGACTTTCCGTCAGCAATTGATGGCGGAGGGGCTTTCGTTGGTTTCATTGATTTCGGACAACTGATTTCAAGTGTTACCTTCAACGCGACCAACGATATTCTGGGGTTCGACGACCTTCGGTTTGGACGCTCTGAGAATAATCCCGGCAACCCTGTGAATGTCCCAGAGCCAGGCTCTATAGCTCTATTGGGCCTTGGCCTGCTTGGTCTAGGCTTCGCGCGGAAAAGGAAGCAGGGCAGCCTCGGCTGATTTTTTGCGCCTTAGTTGTTACGGCCGACCATACCGATGAATGTTGACCTAGCAACAGAAAAGTTGAGCTGCTCCTCACAAATTGCTTTTTTCTTGGAGCAGCTCCTCTAGTCACGTTCGTGAATCTTTACGCCTACACGTTCGGAGTTGGACCCAATGGCGCGGCGTCCCCAATCCGAACACTTTACCTATTGGTTTTGTTCCCGGCGGTGCTGCTCGCTAGTACACAGCTTCTGCCTGTATGGCTGATGATCAGTTACAATGGAGCTCTATCATTCAGTCTAACTCCTTTCAGGCACTCAATGTATCGAGACGCAAACAAACAATCCGATAGCCACAGCGATGTTACAGTTTCCGGGGCGTCTAACGAACCCTCTCGCCGCTTCTGCGTGGCCCCGATGATGGATTGGACCACCAGTCACTATCGTTATCTCGCGCGGCAACTGAGCCGGCATACCCTTCTTTACACCGAGATGGTGACCACTGGGGCATTGATCCATGGCGATACTGCACGTTTTCTGCGCCACGACGAGGCCGAATACCCGCTGGCCCTTCAGCTCGGCGGCAGCGACGCCGGCGAGCTTGCCCACTGCGCCAGGCTGGCGCAGCAATACGGGTTTGATGAGATCAACCTGAACGTCGGTTGCCCCAGCGACCGGGTGCAGAACAACATGATCGGCGCCTGCCTGATGGGCCATCCGGATAAGGTGGCAGATGGTGTGCGCGCCATGATTGAGGCAACCGACCTGCCAGTGACCGTGAAACACCGGATCGGCATTGATGGCCGTGAGTCCTGGGATAATCTGTGCGAATTTGTTGAAAAAGTGGCTGAAGCCGGCTGCCGGACGTTCATCGTGCACGCCAGGATTGCGATTCTTGAAGGTTTGAGCCCCAAGGAGAACCGGGATATTCCGCCGCTCAAGTACGACTGGGTGTATGAACTGAAAGCCAAATACCCGCATCTGGAAATCATCATCAACGGTGGCATCAAGACCTTTGATGAGTGCCATGAGCACCTCCGGCATACTGACGGTGTGATGCTGGGCCGGGAGGCCTATCACAACCCCTGGCTGCTGGCCGGCGTGGATCCGGAATTCTTTGGCACCGAGGCTCCGGTCCAAAGCCGGCACCAGGCAATGCGTGCCATGCTTCCGTTTATTCAGAGTGAACTGGAACGCGGGGTGTTTCTCACCCATATGTCCCGGCACCTTCTGGGCCTCTTTCACGGCCAGCCGGGCGGTCGACAGTTCCGTCGCTACATCAGCGAAAACGCCCATAAATCCGGCGCTGGTCTGGAAGTCATCGAGACGGCGCTGGAGAAGGTCCGTGAACCGGCAACGCCAGAGATTGCGGAAGCTTAATCGCAGGCAAGTGCTACCATACCTTTTGTTGTCTTGTTCCTGTCAGAGCAGCCCGTTATTGTAGGCATATAGCCAGCGCCCGGGATTCGGGCGCATCAATAACAGATCAACCGGGACGACAGGACGAATGACCAGCAAGCTTGACCAACTGAAAACCATGACCACGGTCGTGGCAGACACCGGCGACATCGAAGCCATCGCCAAATGGCGGCCGGAGGATGCCACCACCAACCCATCGTTGCTGCTCAAGGCAGCGGCTTCCGAAGCGTACCGGCCCATGCTAGACAAGGCCGTTGCAGAAGCCCGCCGGCAGGGCGGATCGGATTCCGAGCAACTGACCATGGCCACGGACATGTTGGCCGTGCTTGCCGGCCGCGAAATCCTGGATTTGATCCCCGGCGTGGTGTCCACCGAGGTGGATGCCCGGTTGTCTTTTGATACTGCAGGCACTCTGGAGCGTGCCCGCCGCCTGGTTGAGCTTTATGACAAACAGGGGGTCGACACCAGTCGTGTGCTGATCAAGATTGCTTCCACCTGGGAAGGCATCCGGGCCGCCGAGCAACTGGAGAAGGAAGGGATTCGCTGCAATCTTACGCTGCTGTTCTCCTTCATTCAGGCCGCAGCCTGCGCCCAGGCCGGGGCGTTCCTGATCTCGCCCTTTGTCGGGCGAATTCTGGACTGGCACCTGGCCAGCACTGGCCGGGACAGCTACCCGGCCGCGGAAGATCCGGGAGTGCTTTCGGTCTCCCGCATCTACAATTACTACAAGGCCAACGGCTTTAACACGGTGGTGATGGGTGCCAGCTTCCGAAATACCGACGAAATCGAAATGCTGGCAGGCTGCGACCGGCTGACCATCAGCCCTGCCCTGCTGCAGGAATTGCAGGACGACCAGGGCGATCTGCCGCGCCAGCTGGCTGCTGACAGGGCCAGCTCACCGGATCGCTTTGGCACCATCGATGAGAAGCTGTTCCGCTGGGAATCCAACGAAGACGCCATGGCTACCGAGAAGCTGGCTGATGGCATTCGCCGGTTCACAGCCGACCAGATTGAACTGGAAAGCCGGGTCCGGCAGCTGGCTAGGGCCGCCTGACGCCACGTCTCAATTTGAACACAGGAGTATGACTGTCCAATCATGATTGAGCGCCTGAAAAAACTGTTTGCGGAACCGGAAGCTGAGAACCAAAAGCCTGACAACCAACAACTGGCGGTGGCGGCTACTGCGCTGATGGTGCAGCTGTCCCGGGTTGATCAGCATGAAGATGAGCGGGAATTACAGGCCATTGTCGACGGAGCAGTGAAAGCGCACCAGGTAACCCGGGCGGAAGCCGAGGAGATCCTGGCGGATGCGCTTAGCCACGCCGATGATGCCACCTCGCTTTATGAGTTTACCGGTCAGATCAACGAACACCTCGATCAGCAAGGCAAACAGGCATTGCTGGAAAGCATCTGGCGCGTCGCCTTTGCGGATGGGCGCATCGACAAATACGAAGAACACCTCATTCGCCGCATGGCGGACCTGCTGCACCTTAACCATCGGGAATACATGCAGGCGCGGCACCGCGCGGAAGACGCCGGTTCTTGAAAAGGAGACAACATGTTAGCCATCCTTCACCCCAATACAGCCATGGACAGCGAAGAATATCGCCAGACCATGGATTATCTCGAGAATCTGCCAGGCGTGTCTGTCCGGGTGCACGAGGTTCAGGGCGCCACTCAGCGACTGACCGAGATCTACCTGCTGGGCGACACCAAACCTCTCAACAAGGAAGAGATCGAGGCACTTCCGGCGGTTGAACGAGCCATCCGTATCTCAGACGATTACCGGATTCTCGGTCGTCACAAAGATGATCGGAGACAAAGTGGCTTTACCTACAATGGTGTTGAGTTCAATCAGTCCAACCTGAACATCTTCGCAGGTTTGTGTGCCGTCGACGTTCCCGAACACGTCGACATGATGATGAAGGCTCTGGAGGACAGTGGCGAATTCTGTACCCGGATGGGCGCCTACAAGCCTCGCACCAACCCCTATTCCTTCCAGGGCCATGGCAAGGGATGTTTGCCCTGGGTGTTTGAGAAAGCAGGCAAGCATGGCATCAAGGTGATCGCCATGGAAATCACTCACGAAAGCCACATTGAGGAAATCGACACCTGCCTGGAAAAACTCGGCCGGCCCACCGGTGTCATGCTGCAGGTGGGCACCCGGAACACCCAGAACTTTGAGCTGCTGAAGGCCATTGGTCGCCAGAGCACCTACCCCGTGCTGCTGAAGCGTGGTTTTGGCATCACGCTGAACGAGTCCCTGAACGCTGCGGAGTATCTGGCAAGCGAAGGCAATGCCAACGTGATCTTCTGCCTGAGGGGCATGAAAACAGAGGCCGGCCAGCCCCATCGCAACATGGTGGATTTTGCCCATGTGCCAGCGGTCAAACGCCTGACCCGAATGCCCGTGTGCGTGGATCCTTCCCATTCGGTCGGGACCCGTGAGCAATCGCCGGATGGCATCCTTGATGTCATGCACGCGACAGCCCAGGGCGTTATCGCGGGAGCCAACATGGTGCTCGTGGATTTCCACCCTAAACCGGAAAAAGCCCTTGTGGATGGCCCACAGGCCTTGCTGATGCACGAATTACCAGCTTACCTGGAAGATATCCGTCTCTGCCATGAAACCTGGAAGAAACGCCAAGCTATTTATCAACGCCTGAAGGAAGACGCAGCTGAATGATTGTGTACGGACACAGAGGCGCCAAGGGAGAGGCTCCCGAGAACACCTTGCCCGGATTTATTCACGCTTATCGCCACGGTATCCGGAACTTCGAGCTGGATCTGGTGTTGTCCAGGGACGGCAAACCGGTTCTGGTGCATGATCTGTCGGTAGACCGAACCACCGGCCAGAAAGGCAGCATCAGTAAATACACCGCCGCCGAACTGGCGGCCATGGATGCGCGGCGCAACACCAGCTCCTGGCCCAGACCAACCGGCATACCAACGCTGGAAGACCTGCTGGATCAGTTCGACGACCTGGAACATCTGCAACTGGAAGTCAAAAAAGACAGCCGCCAGCGGCTCAACATCCTGTGTAACAGGCTGACCGAGGTCATACAGCACCGCAATCTCTATCAGACTGCGGCAATCACCTCCTCCGACACCTGGTTTCTGAAACAAATCCGACGGCGCAACAGGAACATCCGTATTGGTCTGGTAACCGAACGAAAGTTTCCTCGCCCCCTGAGCATTGCCAGCCGGCTTGGGTGTGAGTACCTCTGCATCAACTGGAAGTTGTGCTCAAAAGAGCTGGTGGAGCAAGCACACCGCCGCGGTATGCACGTGTCCACCTGGACGGTGAACCGCATTCACGACATGCTGCAACTGGAAGAAATGGGAGTGGACAGCATTATCAGCGACTACCCGACCAGCACCCGGATGTTCTTTGATAACCGGGCCCGATCCCTGTTATCCCTTCCGCAAAATCAGGAGGGTGTTTCGGCTGGCAGCGAAGTGCTGTCCACCGGGTGAAATCGTGAATCTGGGGTCAGACGAAGGCATTCATCTGACCCCGAAACTCAGAAGATCCGGTTCAGACCGTTCAACGCCGCTACCCGGTAGGCTTCGGCCATGGTCGGGTAGTTAAAGGTGGTATTGATGAAATAGTTCAGGGAGTTCGCCTCCCCTTCCTGATTCATGATCGCCTGGCCGATGTGGACGATTTCCGCCGCCTGGTCGCCAAAGCAGTGAATGCCCAGAATCTGGCGCGTCTCACGGTGGAACAGGATTTTCAGCATGCCTACCGCTTCACCGGTAATCTGCGCCCGGGCCAGATCCTTGAAGAACGCCTGCCCGACTTCGTAGGGCACTTTCGCCTCCGTCAATTCACGTTCGGTCTTACCAACAGAGCTGATTTCCGGAATGGTGTAGATACCGGTCGGCACATCGGAAACAAACCGGAAGTAGGCATCCTTAACGATGTCCGAGGAAGCAGAGCGGCCCTGATCGTAGGCTGCGCTGGCCAGGCTCGGCCAACCGATGACATCCCCCGCGGCATAAATGTGCTCTATTTCCGTCCGGTAATGCTCATCAACGGCAAGCTGGCCACGGCCGTTCGGCACCAGCCCGATGTTCTCAAGCCCCAGCTTTTCCGTATTGCCACTGCGGCCATTGCACCACAGGAAAGCATCCGCACGGATCTTCTTGCCGGACTGCAGCGACAGCACAACGCCGTGATCGTCGCCCACAACCGACTCATACTGCTCGTTGTGGCGCACCAGAACGCCGTTATTGCGGAGATGGTAGCTCAGCGCATCAGAGATTTCGTCATCAAGGAAATTCAGCAGGCGGCTGCCAGGGTTGATCAGATCCACCTTCACACCCAGGCCGGCAAAAATGGAGGCGTACTCCGAACCGATAACGCCGGCGCCATAGATAATCAGCGTGCGGGGTGTGTGGGACAGGTTGAGAATGGTATCCGAGTTATAAACCCGGTGATGACGAAAATCGACATCGGGTGGAAGATAGGGGCGAGACCCGGTGGCAATGATGGCCTGCTTGAAATGCAGGGTTTCACTGGATTTGCTTCCGCGCACCTCAATTCGGTTCTGGTCAATGAATGCTGCGCGCCCATTGATCAGATCAACCCGGTTGCGGGAATAGAACTGGGTTCGAAGCTTGACCTGCTTGCCAATGACCTTCTGGGCATTCTGCAGAACCCGCGGGAAGGAGAACCAGCGCGGCTCCCCGATATCCCGGAACATCTGGTTGGTGTTGAAGGTGATGATCTGCTTGACAGAATGCCGTAGCGCCTTGGAAGGAATCGTCCCCCAATGGGTGCAGTTGCCGCCAACCGTGGGCTTGTCCTCGATGATCGCGACACGTTTGCCGTGTTTCGTCGCATTCATCGCCGCGCCTTCGCCGGACGGACCAGCTCCGATAACGACGACGTCGTAATGATGCTCTGCCATGCGCGCAGTAACTCCTTATCTACGTCGGGAAAAAATGATTGTAATTATCAGGAACAGAATCAGATCAATGCTTGCTGGTCTTGCTGGCGTCATACGCCAGCGCCTCAGGCTCCTTGCCTTCACTGGCCAGCCGCTGATTCTCTTCCTCGCACTTCTGGGTATTGCCACCACAAATGTCGCAGGACTGGTTGATACCCAGGGCGCCAATGCCGCCACAGGTTCCACTGATCGGCTTACGCCCGAAAATCACACCGATGGACATGGCCGCAACCAGCAGCACCACAATAAACAGAACTAACAGAAAGGTACCCATTTTGCCCTCCCCCTATTGAGTCACGTAAGACGAAAAGGCCGGCGTCTGATGCGTCTCGAAGCCCTGATCCGTTCTTACAATAAAATAGACCGGGATATTTTCCCTCACTGCGAGCGCACTGGCCCGCTCATAGCCCATTACATTAAATCCGGTTGCCAGGGCGTCTGCGGTCATACAATCTTCCGCAATCACAGTCACCGACGCCAGATTGTGCGATATCGGCTCACCGGTCTCAGGATCTATTGTATGGGAGTAGCGGCGCCCTTCCGATTCGTAATAGTTACGATAGTCGCCGGAAGTTGCCATGGATTGCGATTCCAGTGCCACAACCCGATTGACCTGCCGCCCCTCGGATATCGGCTGCTCAATGGCCAGCCGCCAGGTGCTGCCATCCGGCTTGCGACCGTTAACCCGAACCTCACCCCCGATTTCGACCAGGTAAGCCCGCACGCCCTGGCTATCGAGATATCGGGCCACGGCGTCGACCCCGTAGCCCTTTGCAATTGCAGACAAATCCACATATTGAGACGGTGTCGCCCTCACCGAAGGCGGATCCGACTTTAACTCCAGTTTGTCGAACCCGGTCGCAGACAAAAGCTGTGTGAGTTCTTCGGCTGAGGGTATTGTTTCCGGTCGGGCCTGTGGCCCGAATCCCCACAGGTTTACCACAGGCCCGATTGTTATATCAAAAGCACCGTCAGTGAGCGTCGAAATCTCAGCAGCTTTCTGAAGAACCTGGAATAACCCATCTGAAACCGGAATCCAGTCTGACTGGTCCTGCCGCTGATTGAAGCGGGATAATTCCGAATCAGGGCGCCACGTCGACATTGACGCATTAACCCCCTCCAGCACCTCTTCGATACCGCTCGCCAGAGTCTCAAGCCTTTCCGGATCGTCCGTCAATACCACATTGATATGGTAGGTGGTGCCAAAAACGGGACCCGATATCTCCCAGACCTTTTCTTCGGGCTCAAACGAACAACCCGCCAGTGCGACAATGGCCAGCGCTAGAAGAGCGCTGGCCAGGGTCACCCTGGCGGGTCGTAACATGCGAAATGTCATCAGGACTGCTTAGCCTCCGAAGTCATCCAGCATGATGTTTTCGTCCTCTACGCCCAGATCCTTGAGCATCTTGATAACCGAGGCGTTCATGATTGGGGGCCCGCACATATAGAACTCACAGTCCTCAGGAGCCGGGTGGTCCTTGAGGTAGTTCTCGTACAACACGTTATGGATAAAGCCGGTCGGCCCTTGCCAGTTGTCTTCAGGCAACGCATCGGACAGCGCTACATGCCACTCAAAGTTGTCGTTCTCGTCCTGGAGCATGTCGAAATCTTCGACGTAGAACATCTCGCGGACACTTCGCGCACCATACCAGAAGCTGATCTTGCGCTTGGAGTTCAGGCGCTTTAGCTGGTCGAAAATATGGGAGCGCATGGGTGCCATGCCGGCACCACCGCCGATGAATACCATTTCGGCGTCGGTCTTCTTGGCAAAGAACTCACCGAACGGCCCCATCACGGTGACCTTGTCACCCGGCTTCAGGTTGAACACATAGCTGGACATTATGCCAGGATTGTGGTCTGTGCCCGGAGGCGGCGTGGCAATCCGGATATTGAACTTGAGAACGCCTTTCTCTTCCGGGTAGTTCGCCATGGAATAGGCCCGGATGGTTTCTTCCTTGTTGATTGCCTTGTAGCGCCAGATGTTGTGCTTGTCCCAGTCTTCGTGGAACTCTTCCTCGATATCGAAGTCCTTGAAGTCGATCTCGTACGGAGGGCACTCAAGCTGAACGTAACCACCAGCACGGAAATCAACCTCTTCCCCTTCCGGCAGCTTCAGTATCAGTTCCTTGATGAAGGTAGCCACGTTGTGGTTGGAGACAACCTCGCATTCCCACTTCTTGACGCCGAAGAACTCTTCCGGCACTTCCACCTTCATATCCTGTTTGACAGGGACCTGGCAGGACAAACGCCAGCCTTCTTTCTCTTCACGGTTGGTGAAGTGCGTCTTTTCCGTCGGTAGCATGGCGCCACCACCGTCAAACACCTTGCACTTGCACTGGGCGCAGGTACCACCGCCACCACAGGCAGACGACAGGAAAATACCATTATTTGCCAGGGTACCGAGCAGCTTGCCCCCGGCTTCCGTTTTTACCGTGTGTTCAGGATCGTCATTGATCTCAATGGTCACATCACCGGTGCTTACCAGCCTGGACCGGGCCGCAAGAATCACTGCGACCAGGGCCAGAACGATAACGGTGAACATGACCACGCCGAGAATAATTTCTGTATTCATGGTCTCGCCTTTTCGTTAAACCGAATCACCGGGTGAGTTACAGTGAAATACCGGAGAAGGACATGAACCCCAGAGACATCAGACCAACAGTAATGAAGGTGATGCCCAGGCCTCGCAGGCCTTCCGGAACGTCACTGTACTTGAGTTTTTCGCGGATACCCGCCAGAGCGATGATGGCCAGTGCCCAGCCCAGGCCGGCACCGAAGCCATACACCACACTCTCGCCAAAGGTGTAGTCCCGCTCCACCATGAACAGCGATGCACCGAGGATGGCACAGTTCACCGTAATCAATGGCAGGAACACACCCAGAGCGGCGTAGAGCGCCGGGATATACTTGTCCAAAACCATTTCCATGATCTGGACGATGGCCGCGATTACACCGATATACGTCAGCAATCCGAGAAAGCTCAGGTCTACATTCGGCAGGCCTGCCCAGTCCAGCGCGCCTTCACGAAGAATGCTGTTGTACAGCAGGTTATTCACCGGCACGGTAACGGTCAGCACGACCACGACAGCAATACCCAGACCTGTGGCAGCTTCCATCTTCTTCGAGATGGCAAGGAAGGTACACATCCCCAGGAAGAACGCCAGCGCCATGTTTTCAACGAAAACAGCCTTTAGAATCAGACTGATATAATGTTCCATCAGAAGGCCTCCTTGGCGGTATGACGTGACATTTTGTAATCCGGCTCTTCAACCTGCTCAGGCTTCCAGGTACGCAGACCCCAGATCGCCAGACCGATGATGAAGAAGGCACTCGGCGGCAACAGAAGCAGGCCGTTCGGAATGTACCAGCCACCCTCGTTAACCACCGGCATCAAAGTAACGCCGAACAGTGAGCCGGCGCCCAGCAATTCCCGGAAGAACGCCACGAAAATCAGAAGAACCGAGTAGCCCAGACCGTTACCAATGCCGTCCAGGAAGCTGAGCCACGGGCCATTCTTCATCGCAAAACCTTCTGCACGGCCCATTACGATACAGTTCGTGATGATAAGGCCAACGAACACTGACAGCTGTTTACTGATCTCATAGGCGTACGCCTTGAGAATCTGGTCAACCACGATTACCAGCGAGGCAATAATGGTCATTTGCACGATGATCCGGATACTACCGGGAATCTGCGCACGAACCATGGAGACCGCAAGGTTTGCGAATGCGGTAACCGCAGTAACCGCCAGGCACATAACCAAGGTTACGTTCATGCTGGTGGTTACCGCCAGCGCCGAACAGATACCGAGGATCTGAAGGGCGATCGGGTTATTACTGAAGATCGGTTCAAAGAGAACCTGTTTGGCTGATGCATCTGCCATGATCAGACCTCCCCTTGGCGAAGTTTCTTGAGGAAAGGCGCGAAGCCGCGGTCACCCATCCAGTAGTTAACGAGTTGCTGCACGCCGCGGCTGGTCAGTGTTGCGCCCGACAGAGCATCGACTTTGTGCTGCCTGTTCGGCGTGTTGGCACTCACACCGCCTTTCACCAGCCGGATCTGTGGCTCGGTTTTATCCTCGTTGTAGAGTTCCTTGCCCGTCCACTGCTGCTTCCAGCGCGGGTTGTCAACTTCGCCACCCAGGCCCGGGGTTTCTGCATGCGCATAAAAGCCGAGACCCTCAATGGTGTTCAGGTTACCCTCAAGAGAAATAAAGCCATAGAGCGTGGACCAGAGTCCATATCCGTGAATAGGCAGCACCACACGCTTGAGCTCGCCGTTCTCGCTGAGGGTGTAAATCTTGGCCACATCCGGACGACGCTTGATACCGGCCTTGTCCTCGGAAGCCGGAATGTCGGTCGACAATTCCGGATTCGATGCCGCCTTGTACATGTCGTATTTCATCGGATCCTGAACCCCCACGTATGAGGGCTCAACGAACTCACCGGTTTTCAGGTTCACCAGCCGCACTTCAAATTGTGCGAAGGCTTCCTCGATCGCCTCGGCGGTGGGACTGTCCGGCAGCATCCCCGCTGCTGACAGAATATTGGTCTTTATGTCCAGGTTCTGATTCTTGATCTGCGCCGGCTTGAGCATTACAGCAGCAGTAGAGACCACCACAGAGAACACGATACTCAGCACCAGCGCAACAATCAGCGTACGGGAGACAGTTTCTTTAGCTTTAGCCACGTGCAAGCCTCCGTTTGATATTGGCCTGAACCACGTAGTGGTCCATGAGCGGTGCGAACAGGTTGGCAAACAGGATGGCCAGCATGATGCCTTCCGGGAAGGCCGGGTTGATCACACGAATCAGAATCGTCATCACACCCACCAGAATGCCAAAACACCAGCGCCCTGTGTTGGTCATCGCGGCCGATACCGGGTCCGTCGCCATGAACATCATGCCAAAGGCGAACCCGCCCATCACCAGATGCCAGTGCGCCGGAACGGCAAACATCGGATTGGTTTCAGAGCCAACAATGTTCAGCAGCAGGGACATCCCAATCATGCCAATCAGCACACCACCAACGATTCGGTAACTGGCGATCTTCATGGCCAACAGGATCAGGCCACCTAATAGCACCGCGACCGTTGATGTCTCGCCCATGGAACCCTGAATCGTGCCCACGAAGGCGTTCATCCAGCCAATCTGCGTTTCCAGGGCTTCCAGACCACCGCTGGCGGCCCAGCTCAGGGCGGTTGCGCCACTGAAGCCATCTACGGCGGTCCAGACAGTGTCGCCGGAGATCTGCGCCGGATAGGCGAAGTACAGGAACGCGCGGCCGGTCAGGGCCGGGTTCAGGAAGTTCTTGCCGGTACCGCCAAACACTTCCTTGCCGATCACGACACCGAAGGTGATACCCAGGGCCACCTGCCACAGCGGAATGGTTGGCGGGCAGATCAGCGCGAACAGCACAGACGTTACGAAGAAGCCCTCATTCACCTCGTGGCGACGCACCGTGGCGAACAGCACTTCCCAGAAACCACCAACCACGAAAGTCACGAAGTAAATGGGCACGAAGTACGCCATACCGTAAACGAAGTTATCCCAGGCGCCTGCACCTGCTCCGGTTACGGCAAGTGCCTGGATAAAGGCCGTCCGCAGGCCACCGTCGGCGACCATGGCATCCGGATTGGACGCCAGGAACGTGTTGGCCTGAAAACCGATGTTCCACATGCCGAAGAACATTGCCGGAAAAGTACACATCCACACGGTGATCATGATGCGCTTGAGGTCTACACCATCACGCACGTGGGCCGTTGTGGAAGTCACTGTACCGGGCGTGTAGAAAATCGTATCTACGGCTTCGAAGAGCGCATACCAGCGCTCGTACTTACCACCCTTTTCAAAGTGATGCTCGATTCCATCGAGAAACTGTCTGATAGCCATCGTCTTAGCCCTCGATCTCGATTCGGGTCAGGTTCTCGCGGAGAATCGGACCGTATTCATATTTACCCGGGCACACGAAGGTGCACAGCGCCAGATCTTCTTCATCCAGTTCGAGTGCGCCGAGCTTCTGGGCCATCTCGGTATCGCCGACAATCAGCGAACGCAGCAACTGGGTTGGAAGAATGTCCAGGGGCATGATCTGCTCATAGGCACCCACGGGAACCATTGCCCGCTCACTGCCGTTGGTGGTGGTGGTGAAGTTAAACAACTTGCCACCGGCCAACTTGGACAGATAAATATTCAATACCGAGAATTTATTCGGGCCCGGAGACAGCCAGCCCATAAACTCACGTTTGTAGCCTTCTTCCAGAACAGAAATCTGATTGGCAAAACGGCCAAGATACGCACAAGGACCATCGCCTCGGCGACCACCGAACACAGAGCCAGAAATCGCCCGTACTTCGCAGTCGGTGGCAACCTCACCGTCGAGAAGTTCCGAAAGACTGGCCCCCAGGCGAGTGCGGACCAGCCGAGGCTTCTCCGCCTTGGGACCGCCGATAGCCACAATCCGTTCTACCGGAACTTCCCCGGACCCGAACAGCTTGGCGATATCGATCACATCCTGATAGTTGATGGTCCACACGGTCTTGCTGCCGGATACCGGATCCAGATGGTGGATATGGGTTCCGACGTTGCCTGCCGGGTGCACACCATCGAACTGGTGGACTTCGATGGCATCGGACTTGGGAACGGCAACATTGGATCCCGGTTTCCCGGTGACAAAGACCTTGCCGGAGGTCAGTTTGGTAAGGATCGTCAGGCCTTGCTCGAACGCCTGGCTGTTCTCGCCAATAATGACAGTCGGGTCCGCTGCCAACGGGTTGGTGTCCATCACGGGCACGAAAATGGAATGAGGGGCAGAATCAATCTCGGGAACCTTGCTGTAGGGGCGCGTCTTGAACGCTGTCCACAGCCCGGATTCCACCAGATTATCAACGACCTGCTGGCGCTCAAGGCCGGCAAGGTCCGCTTCACTGTAGCGCGCAAAGGTCTCAGCCTCATCGCCATCGATTTCGATAACGATCGACTGGAATACACGACGCTCACCACGATTGATCTCTTTCACTACGCCGGCGGCGGGTGAAGTATAACGAACGCCTTCGGTCTTCTTGTCCGTGAACAGCAGCGTACCGCGTTTGACACGGTCCCCTTCTTTCACAGCCATCGTCGGCTTCATGCCGTTGTAGTCAAAACCGATCAACGCCACGTGGCGAACGGGTTTGCCGTCTGTAATGGTCTGTTCGGGAGCGCCGCTGATGGGAAGATCCAGGCCTTTTTTGATCTTGATCATTAGCCTCGTCCAATCAGTAGAAACTATTCAATGGATTTGTAACGTCCGACCTCTGCGGCCCAGAATAAAGATGAGAAACGGAGTGCCAGACATACCCAAAATCGCGCCAATTATAGAGATTAAGGAATTCTATTTCCACCAGAAACCAGAACAGGTTTGTGCCTGAACGTAAACCGCTCAACCCACAAGCCAAAAAATAAAAACCCCGGGAGCAAACACTGCCGGGGTTTTTGTACCTTTGACGTCACAAGAAAAGTGCGATTTGATCAGTCTCTGGCACGCTTGGGGAAAATCGGGTAGTTGATGCCGGCCATCTGGTTCACCACACGAATGACCTGGGCGCTGTAACCGAATTCGTTGTCATACCAGACGTAAAGGATCAGGCGCTTGCCGCTGGCGATGGTTGCCTGGGCGTCAACAATCCCGGCATGGCGGGAACCCACGAAGTCGGTGGAAACGACTTCCGGAGAGTTCACGAAATCGATCTGCTTCTGCAGCTCGGAATGCAGCGCCATTTCACGCAGATATTCATTCACACCTTCGACATCGACCTCTTTCTTGAGATTGAGGTTCAAAATCGCCATGGAAACGTTGGGAGTCGGCACACGGATGGCATTACCCGTCAGCTTACCTTTGAGTACCGGCAATGCCTTGGCAACCGCCTTGGCCGCGCCGGTTTCAGTAATAACCATATTCAGGGCCGCACTGCGCCCACGACGGCTACCCTTGTGATAGTTATCGATCAGGTTCTGGTCATTGGTGTAGGAGTGGACGGTCTCAACATGCCCGTCTTCGATCCCGTACTCGTCCTCAATGGCCTTCAGGACCGGGGTAATGGCATTGGTCGTGCACGACGCCGCCGACAGGATCTTGTCGTCGTCAGTAATCCAGTCGTTGTTGATACCATACACAATGTTCTTGATATCGCCCTTGCCCGGCGCAGTCAGCATTACTCGGCTGACACCTTTTGACTTGAGGTGAAGGCCCAGTCCGGCCTCATCCCGCCAGATACCGGTATTATCAATGACGATCGCGTTGTTGATACCGTACTTGGTGTAATCCACCTTGTCCGGACCGTCGGAATAAATCACCTTGATGTAGTTGCCATTGGCAATCAGCGCTGATTCTTTCTCATCGACGGTAATGGTGCCGTCAAACGGACCATGAACGGAGTCACGGCGCAGCAGACTGGCACGCTTCTCAAGATCATTCTCGGCACCGCCCTGGCGAACCACAATGGCCCGCAAACGAAGGTTGTTACCGCCACCCGCTTTCTCAATCAGGATGCGCGCCAGGAGGCGACCAATACGACCAAAACCGTACAGCACCACGTCTTTGGTGTCGTTGTTGGCGTCTTCCTCAGACTGGGCGGGGTACTGACCAACCACCGGGCCAATTTCACGCTTCAGGAACTCAGTCAGATCGCCACCTTCGGCCTTGAACTTGACCGCAAGCTTGCCGATATCAATGTGGGCGCGGCCCAGCTCCAGCTTGTCCATGACCTGGAGAAGCGGCAGGGTGTCGTGAACAGAAAGCTCGCTATCTTCAACCTGACGTACGAATCGATGCGCACGAATGATGTCGATAACAGACTGGTTAATAATTGCGCGGCCATAGACAGATGTAACCACGTTGTTCTTGCGGTAGAGGCGGCCGATCAG
>AZIH01011147.1_pt1 | contig 18080 bp, 17 predicted proteins | sample 359041 | NCBI WGS metagenome assembly AZIH01 (sample SAMN02429716, study PRJNA222664) | marine sediment metagenome | biome: Sediment sample; isolation source: enrichment culture of sample MGS-ANC(UA) from oil contaminated site at the... | place: Italy: Ancona | collected 2012-02-14 | depth 6 m m
ATGGCCGTGATTACCGGTGTTGGGTTTTTCATTCATCTGTTCGCGGCCTGGTACATGGCGGGAGAAGCAGGCATTACCCGGTTCTATGCCTGGATGAACCTGTTCGTCTTCAGCATGCTGATCCTGGTGCTCGGGGATAATCTGTTGCTGCTGTTCCTCGGCTGGGAAGGGGTTGGTCTGTGCAGTTACCTGCTGATTGGCTACTACTACCAGAACAGCGCCAATGGCAGGGCCGCGTTCAAGGCGTTTGTGGTGACCCGGATCGGCGATGTGTTTCTGGCCCTGGGCCTGTTCCTGATCTTCCGGGAGTTGGGCACCCTGGATATCCAGCAGGTGATGGCGCGGGCGTCGGAGATCTGGGCACCCGGTGATCCTGCTGCCACTCTTGTTGCATTGCTGGTGCTTGGCGGTGCCCTGGGCAAGTCTGCCCAGGTGCCGCTGCATACCTGGTTACCAGATGCCATGGCCGGCCCCACCCCGGTATCGGCCCTGATTCACGCGGCCACCATGGTGACCGCCGGGGTCTATCTGATTGCGCGCCTGAACGGGCTGTTCTTGCTGGCGCCGGATGTCCTGTGGCTGGTGGGTGTGATTGGCGCCGTCTCGTTGTTGCTGGCGGCGTTTGCCGCCCTGGCCCAGACCGACATCAAGCGGATACTGGCCTATTCCACCATGAGCCAGATCGGTTATATGTTTCTGGCCCTTGGCGTCGGAGCGTTTGATGCCGCTATATTCCATCTGGTTACCCACGCCTTCTTCAAGGCGCTGTTGTTCCTGTCGGCTGGTGCCGTGATCACCAGTTGCCACCACGAGCAGGACATGGCCAGGCTGGGAGGGCTGAGAAAACGCCTGCCGGTGGCCTATGCCGGCTTCCTGGTGGGGGGATCGGCGCTGGTCGCCCTGCCGCTGGTGACGGCAGGGTTTTACAGCAAGGATGAAATCCTCTGGCAGGCCTTGGCGGCTGGCAACCCGGGCCTGTTGCTGGCGGGCCTGCTGGGCGCTCTGCTGACCTGCCTGTACACGGTGCGGCTGATTCTCGGCACCTTTCATGGCAAGTGCGGCAGCGACAAGGCCCGGAACGCCGAGCCCGGCACCCAGCTGCTGACCCATCACCTGCCTCTGGGGGTGCTGGCGGTGCTGTCCACCTTCGTGGGCGCCTGGCTGTACCCGCATCTGGGGGATCTCTTCCCGGCGTCCCCGGGAGACAGCACGGAGACGGGCCATACCCTGATTCAGGTACTGGCCATCGGCACCGTGATTGCCGGTCTGGCGTTGGCGGGTTGGCTGTTTCTGGCGCGTGCCGGTTGGTTGCGGCAACAGGTCAGCCAGGGGCCGGGCGCAATGTTGTGGACACTCTGGCACCGGGCCTGGGGTTTTGATGCGTTGTACGACCGGCTGCTGGTGAGGCCCTGGCAGTTTATGGTCCGGATGCTGCGGCACGATCTGGTGAATCTCACGGTCAACCTCCTCGCGCTTCTGGCCCGGTTGCTGAATGCCGGCCTGGTTCGCGCCCAGAATGGCCGGGTACGCAGCTACGCGACTGTCATGATCCTGGGCGCGACCGTGATTCTGCTGGCTCTGGCCATAGGTCCGGGAGGTGTTTCGTGATCCTGTTGTGGCTGATCGTGATTCCGTTTCTGGGGGGACTGCTGTGCTGGCAGGCTGATCGGTGGGGCGAACAGACGCCCCGCTGGATCGCCCTGGGAACCATGCTGTTCGTCCTGGTGATCAGTCTCTGGCTCTGGATCACCGGGGACTTTGTCCTGCCCCAGGGTGGACAGAGTCAGTGGCTGCTGGAGTGGCGTGTGCCCTGGATTCCCCGGTTTGGCATCGAGATCCACCTCGCGATGGATGGCCTGTCGTTGATCCTGGTGGCCCTCACGGGTTTCCTCGGCGCCCTCGCGGTACTGTGTTCCTGGCACGAGATCGGTCACCGCATCGGTTTCTTCCACCTCAACCTGCTGTGGATTCTGGGCGGTGTCGTGGGTGTTTTTCTGGCCCTGGACCTGTTCCTGTTCTTCCTGTTCTGGGAAATGATGCTGGTGCCCATGTACTTCCTGATTGCGCTCTGGGGCCACAGTGGCTCTGCCGGCCAGACCCGGATTCGCGCCGCCACCCGCTTCTTCATCTACACCCAGGCCAGTGGCCTGCTCATGCTGGTGGCAATCCTGGGCCTGGTGTTTACCCATTTCGGCACCACCGGCCAGCTATCGTTCAGCTACGAAGTACTGCGCCAGACAGAGGTGCCGGAGGCCATTGCGCCCTGGCTGATGCTCGGGTTTTTCGTGGCGTTTGCGGTCAAACTGCCGGTGGTGCCCCTGCACGGCTGGCTGCCGGACGCACATGCCCAAGCGCCTACCGCCGGCAGTGTTGATCTGGCGGGGATACTTCTGAAAACCGCCGCTTACGGCATGCTGCGATTCGGCCTGCCGCTGTTTCCGCAGGAATCCGCGGCCTTTGCCCCGGTTGCCATGACCCTTGGCCTGGTCAGCATCATCTACGGCGCCGTGCTGGCCTGTGGCCAGCAGGACATCAAGCGGCTCATCGCCTACACCAGTATTTCCCACATGGGCTTCGTGCTGATTGCCATCTATTCCGGTTCGGAACTGGCGATACAGGGCGCCGTGGTGCTGATGGTGGCCCACGCGTTCTCCTCCGCCGGACTGTTCATCCTGAGCGGGCAGTTGTACGAACGCATCCATACCCGGGATATGCGCACCATGGGCGGTCTCTGGGGCCGGATACCGGCGCTGCCCGGCTTCACCCTGTTTTTTGTCGCCGCCTCCCTGGGCATGCCGGCCACGGCGAATTTCGTCGGGGAGTTCATGATCCTGTTCGGTACCTTCCCGAGTGCGCCGGTGGTTGCGGTGATTGCCAGTTCCGGGCTGGTACTGGCTGCCATTTACTCCCTGATCCTGATGCAGCGGGTGCACTTCGGGCCGGAATACCGGAGTGGAATGCTGGCGGGGCCGGACTGGCGCGAGTATTTTATGATGCTGACCCTGCTGGCCCTGGTGCTTCTGGTCGGGCTCTACCCCCAGCCATTGCTGAACACGACCGCCGGCCTGTCTGGCCTGACCGCTGAGCTGTTCGCCGGCGCTCCCGGTGAGCCGCTCGTCGAGCTGTCCGGAGAGGTGCGCTGATGCTGACCGCTGCCCACCTGCTCACGTTATTGCCGTTGATCGTTGTCGGTGCCACGGCAGTGGCCGCCATGCTGGGGATTGCCTGGCGGCGTCATCACGCGGGCACTGCTCTGGTGTCGGCGGCAGGTCTGATTGTTGCCCTGTTGGCACTGGCTCTCACCTATCCGGCAGCGAGCTCTCCGCCGCTGATGCAGGTAGACGGGCTGGCGGTCATGGCGGGCGCCTTGATCCTGCTCTCGGCGCTGGTGACGGTGATTCTGAGCCACCATTACCTGACCGGCTATATTGGCCCGAAAGAAGAGTTTTACCTGTTGTTGCTGTGCGCCACCGCCGGCGCCCTGGCACTGGTGGCCAGTGACCACCTGGCGATGCTGTTTATCAGCCTGGAACTTCTGTCCATGCCGCTGTACGGCATGCTGGCCTACAGTTTTCGCGCCGAGCGGTCACTGGAAGCGGGGATCAAATACCTGCTGCTCTCTGCCGCGGCCACGGCGTTCCTGTTGTTCGGCATGGCGTTGATCTATGCCCGCACGGGGTATCTCGATCTGGCTGGCCTGACCGGTGCCCTGGTCGATGTACCCGATGGATGGATGCTGGCCGGCGCGGCTCTGATGGTGGTGGGGCTGGGCTTCAAACTCTCGGTGGTGCCCTTTCACCTGTGGACGCCAGACGTCTATCAGGGTGGCCCGGCACCGGCCACCATCTTTCTGGCCACGGTCAGCAAGCTGGCGGTGTTTGTGGTGCTGCTGCGCCTGGTACTTGCGGCGCCGGTATTCAGCAGCGAGTGGCTGCAGACACTGGTCACGGTGTTGGCCCTGCTGACCATGCTGGGGGGCAACCTGCTGGCGCTGTTCCAGGCCAACCTCAAGCGCCTGCTGGGCTATTCGTCCATTGCCCATTTCGGTTATCTGCTGGTCGCCATCGTGGCCGGCAACGCCCTGGCGACGGAAACCACCGGGGTCTACCTGATCACCTATCTGGTCACCACCCTGGTGGCTTTCGGCGTGGTGACCCTGGTCTCGAGCCCGTTCGGCGGTGAGGACGCGGACGGGCTGCCCCTATACCGGGGCCTTTTCTGGCGCCGGCCCTACCTGGCGGCCGTGATGACCGTCAGCTTCCTGTCCCTGGCGGGTATTCCGCTCACCGCGGGGTTTATCGGCAAGTTCTACGTGATCGCCCTGGGCGTCGCTGAAAGCCGCTGGTGGCTGGTGGGGGGCATAGTCGCAGGCAGTGCCATCGGGCTGTACTACTACCTGAGGGTGATGGTGACCCTGTACCTGCCGGAACCCGGCATGCGCCGGCGGGACGTGACCAACGACTGGGGCAGCCGCATCGGCGGGATCACCCTGATGGCACTCGCTGTAGCGATACTGGTACTGGGTATTTACCCGGCCCCCATGATTGACTGGGTGCACCAGCTCCATATTGGCTAGTGCAGCTTGAGCCTGGGATGCATGGCCCGGCTGATCCGGTCCATGAGCCAGATGATGCCGGTGCGGAGCATGCCATGCAGTGCGACCTGGTGCATCCGGTAGAGCGACAGATAGAACAGGCGCGCGACCTTGCCTTCAACGTACATGCTGCGGCCGGACAGGTTGCCCATCAGGTTGCCGACGGTGGTATAGCGGCTGAAATTGATCAGTGAGCCGTGATCGTTGTAGACAAACGGGACCGCCTTACCCTTCTCCAGCCGGTTGCACAGGGTCTTGAACAGGGTGTCGGCCTGCTGGTGCGCAGCCTGGGCCCGTGGCGGGACGGGCCGGTCGGAATCCGGCTGCGGGCAGGCAGCACAGTCACCTAGGGCAAAGATGTCGGTGTCCTGGGTGGTTTGCAGGGTCTGCTCCACCACCAGCTGATTGCTTCGGTTTACTTCCAGGCCGCCCAGTTCGGCCAGGAACGCCGGCGCCTTGATGCCGGCTGCCCAGATGGTCATCTCCGAGGGAAGTTCAGTGCCGTCTTTCATGATGATGCTGGTTTCCCGGACTTCGCTTACCGGCTGGCCGGTGAGGACCTGTACTTTTTGCCGTTCAAGCTCGCGGGTGGCCGCCGATGAAAGCCGGCCTGGCAGGGCTGGCAGAATCCGGTCCGCGGCTTCGATCACGGTTATCGAGACGTCTGAGGGCTGCAGGTGATTCATGCCGTACACCGGCAGTTCCCTTGAGGCCAGCCGCAACTCGGCGGCCAGTTCCACCCCGGTAGCGCCGGCCCCGATGATGCTGATATTCAGGGTGTGCTTGGCGCCCTGCAGTGCTTCATGGTTCTTGCGCAGGAAGGCGTTGAGCATAAGGTTGTGGAACCTGCGGGCCTGTTTCAGGCTGTCCAGAAACAGGCAATTGTCCTGGGCGCCGGGGGTGCCGAAATCGTTGGCGGTGCTGCCCACGGCAATCACCAGGGTGTCGTAGCTGATGTGGCGCTCGGGCACTACTTCAGCGCCTTCTTCGTCGTGAAACGGTGCAATAACCAGCTTCTTGGCGCTGCGATCCAGCCCGCTCATGCGCCCGAGCTGGAACTCATAACGGTGTTTTCGGGCGTGGGCGCGGTAATTGATCTCGTTGGCGTTGGCGTCCAGGGAGCCGGAAGCGACTTCGTGCAGAAGGGGTTTCCAGACATGGGTCAGCCCGGAATCCACCAGGGTGATACGGGCTTTGCGCTTCTTGCCCAGTTTGTTGCCCAGGCTGGTGACCAGTTCAAGACCACCAGCGCCGCCGCCGACCACAACAATATGATGAAGGTTTTCCATAACAATCCGACCTGTAAGTGAAGAGAGCCAAGCGCTCTTCCAGGAAAGCGCTTGGCTGTCCTCACTGGGAAACGTCAGGCGCCACTAAAAGGTAGGGAGCTAATATTGCCACACTGGCGACATGAATAGTAACGCGGGGCGGGTAGCCGGCACAATTCTACGGAAGTGCCGCTACGTTTAACCCCGATGTTTGGCATCGGGGTTTCGGGGAGCGGGCGGGTTCAGTGCTGGGTACGAACGCCGTCCAGAATAGCCGCCATATCGTCACCAAGATCCCGCATGGCTTGCGGGCCCAGATTCCGTTCACCCATGGCTCTGAGGCCCATGATCTGGGCCTGGAGCAACCGGGCAAGACGGCCGCAATCCACCGATTGAACCAGTTCGCCCCTGGCTTTGGCCTGGTCCAGCAGTTCCGTAATGGACTGCTCAATGGCGGCGAGAATGCTGTTGGCCTGGGCGGCCAGGGCCGAGTGTGTGTTGCTGGATTCCAGCAGCGTTTTCACGATCATGCAGGCCCGGGAGGGCGCTTTGCGCTCACCATCACAACTGCTTGCGATGCCGCGCAAATAGTCCTGTAACCCGTCAACGATGGAATCGTAGCCTTCCAGGTGGGCTGACAGTTCACGGCCGCCTTCTTCCGCGTAGGCCGCCAGGGCTTCCGAAAACAGGCCATCCTTACTGCCAAAGGTGGCGTAGATGCTCCCCGGACGCATGTCGAGTGCCTGCTCAATCTGTTTCATTGAGCTGCCGTGATACCCCTTCTCCCAGAAAAGACCAACGGCCTTACCCAGGGCGGTTTTTCTGTCGTAGCGTGCGTGTCTGGCCATTACAACAATTCACCAAAGTCGTGGTTTGAATGACTGCTCAATTATATCTTGAATGAACGCTCAATAACAGTTAGCCTGAAGTTGAAATTGAGCAAACGTTCAAAAAGGAGATCGTGATGACTGACTTTCCAATGCATGATGTCGAATCTGCCCCGGAAAAATCCAAACCGCTTCTTGAGAATTCCCTCAAGGGCTTTGGCATGATTCCTGGGCTTCACGCCGTGATGGCCGAAGCGCCAGGAGCGCTTGAGGCGTATCAGAAGCTGCACCAGTTGGTTCTGGACAGCAGCTTTGATAATGACGAAAAAACCGTGGTCTGGCAGACCATCAACGTGGAAAACGCCTGCCACTACTGTGTTCCGGCGCATACAGGCATTGCCAAGATGATGGAAGTCTCCGATGACATCATCGATGCGTTGCGGGATGAAACACCGTTGCCGAGCGACAAGCTAGAGGCGCTCAGGACCTTCACTCTCGCCGTGATGCGCAAGGATGGCAACGTCAGAAAAGAGGATCTGAACGCGTTCTACAAGGCGGGTTACAACCACCGCCAGGTGCTTGAAGTGATTCTTGTGCTGTCCCAGAAGACCCTGAGCAACTACATCAACCACATTGCCGAAACGCCCGTTGATGAGCCGTTCAAGAAGTTTGAGTGGCAAAAGAAGCAGTAATTCAGCTCTCGCTGGCGAGTGGATGCGGCTCAGCCTGCATCCGTTGCCAGTATGTTCGCCAGCCTTGACCGTTTTTTATTCTTGAGCCGTTTGTCGACGCACTGGGTGTCGTCTTCGAGGATAACGACGCATTCCAGGCACTGGATGCACTCGTCGTAATCGATTCGGCCATCCTTGCGGATGGCATTGATACCGCATTCGTTTTTGCAGTGCTGGCAGGGGGTGCCGCAGAGCTCAACCCGGTCCAGCCAGCTGAACAGCCGGAATCGGCCAAGCACCGCAAGGCCGGCACCCAACGGGCAAAGGTAGCGGCAATAGAACTTGTGAATGAACATACCGAGCACCAGCAGGCCAACGGCATAAAGCACGAAGGGCCAGTGGCGAACAAAGAACAGGGTAATACTGGTTTTGAAAGGCTCAACTTCCGCCAGTTTCTCGGCGACGGTCAGGGAGTAAAACGCGGCGCCCACCAGGCCCGCCAGTATGGGATATTTGAGCAGGATCAGGCGCCGGTGCCAGTGCTCGGGCACCTTGATCTGGCGGAATTTCAGCTTTTCGCCAAGCCAGGCGGCCATTTCCTGCAGGGCGCCAAACGGGCAGAGCCAGCCACAGAACAGGCCCCGGCCCCAGATGAACAGGGTCACGAAGGTGTAGATCCAGAGAATGAAGATAACCGGATCCAGCAGGAAGACATTGAGGGAGAATCCGTCCCAGATAGCCAGGAACAGAGTATAGATGTTAACGACCGAAAGCTGGCCCTGGGCGTAGAAGCCGATAAAGAACAGAGTGAAAAACAGGAACCCCCAGCGGAACCGGTGCACCAGCTTCGGGTTCCGGCTCAGGGTTTTCTGTCTGGAGAAGAACACGGTCAGAACGGTCAGACCGAGTACCAGCAGTGAGATCTGCCACCAGCGTTCTTTCCAGAGCCCGATCCAGACCGGTTGCCGGGTTTCCTCCGGATTGGGGGCAACCTCGACGGCTTCGAACAGTTCGTCGTTGAATTGAAGCGGGATATCCAGGGATGTTCGATCTACGATGAGGTGATTGCGGGCCAGCTCGACATTGAGCTTCAGCGTGGCCTCGGCGCCGGGATTGAAGCCGGCATTGCCTCCGACCCGGAACAGATGCCGGGCATCAAACGAGGGCATGCCGGCGGCGCGGAAATCGAGATTCTGATCCAGCAGGTTCAGATCGCGCATTTCCACCGCCAGGTTGTTCTGGATAAGGCCGACACGGTCGGGAGAACTGCCGGGAACAAACTCGCGGGAAACATGGGGAAAGGCGCCGCGGGACATCACAGCCAACACCTGCGCACCGTCATCGAGTCCTTGCATCAGGCGTCGGTAGCCGTCGTCTCCGAGCAGGTTGCGCCCCACCATGGGGGAATTGATATAGCCGAAGAACAGTTCGGAGAAGGGGTCGCCCTCCGGCGGCTCGATGTCCATGGGGTAGTCGGATAGCGGCCGGCCGAGTTCAGCCTCGATGGCCTCACTGGCAATCTGCCAGTGTCCGATGTAACCGCGGTCCACCAGCTGCTGCCAGGACAGCGGCTGGTAGAAATCCGGCTTCGCCCGTGTGGCCGCGCTCTGGGCAAAGCCTTCAAGTTTTTGGCGGGCCACTTTCAGGGCGGAGGACAACACGGTGTCGTTGATGATGAGCACCGATACGGTGGCCTTGCTGACACCATCAAAGTGAATCACGCTGCCGTCACTGGTTCGTCCGGAACGGCTGGAATTGGAGGTACTGACAATAATCTGCTCTCGAAGCGAACGCCCTTGGTATTGATCTACGAATTCGAACAGGGGTTCTTCGCCAAGGCCGTGCAGAAACACCGGCTCGTGGTGGTTCAGCACTTTTATGCCGGTAAAGCGCCCTTTGGCGTCGAGGCCTATCAGCATACTGATAGGCTTGCCGGCAAAGCCCTGGAGGCGGCTGTGGTCTATCGTCTCGTAGGCATAGCCGAGCAGCTCCTGGAGTTGATACACCGGATACACGGGGAAATCCGGCAACTTGTCCTCAATGACCGTTGCCGAGGGGAACAGCTCCTGGATCAGCGCCCGCTTGCTGCCTGACAGCTCGGCCTGAACCGGGGGCAACACAAACAGACAGGCAAGAAGGAGCACAATGCGCCCTGCCATGGGGTACTCCTGTGGTTCTTTTTGTTTGATCTTCCATGCTAGAGTTTTCGGCCCCGGGCTCAATGCGACCTCGGAGCCAGCTGACTGCTACTTTGTGAGGAGAAATGCCATGACCGACGCTACCTACACGCCACCCAAAGTCTGGAAATGGGACTCCGAAAGCGGAGGCAGGTTTGCCAGTATCAACCGCCCGATCGCCGGTCCGACCCATGACAAGGATCTGCCGGTCGGCAAGCACCCGCTGCAGCTTTACTCGCTGGCGACGCCTAATGGCGTAAAGGTGACGGTGATGCTGGAGGAACTGCTGGAGCTGGGTGTTGAAGGGGCCGAGTACGATGCCTGGCTTATCCGCATAACAGAAGGCGACCAGTTTGGCAGCGGTTTTGTAAAGGTGAACCCGAACTCCAAGATCCCGGCGATGATGGACTACAGCGTCAAGCCATCCATCCGTCTGTTCGAATCCGGGTCGATCCTGCTGTACCTGGCGGAAAAATTCGGCGCGTTCCTGCCCAAGGACATCGCCGGACGCACGGAAACCCTGAACTGGCTGTTCTGGCAGATGGGCAGTGCGCCCATGCTCGGTGGCGGCTTCGGGCATTTCTACGCTTATGCGCCGGAGCACTACGAGTACCCGATCAACCGCTACGCCATGGAGGTAAAACGTCAGCTGGATGTGCTCGATCGCCAGTTGGCAAACAACCGCTACATCGCCGGTGATGAGTACACCATTGCCGATATGGCGATTTGGCCCTGGTACGGCGCGTTGGTGAAAAACAAGGTGTATGACGCGGCCGAGTTCCTTGAGGCCCACACCTATACCAACGTGGTGCGTTGGGCCGACGAGATTGCCCAGCGGCCCGCGGTCAGGCGCGGGCGCATGGTGAACCGTACCTGGGGTGAGCCGGAAAGCCAGCTTCACGAGCGCCACGATGCCAGCGATTTTCAGAACCGGACCCAGGACAAGATCGGGGATGGCGAATGAGGATTGCGGTCTATTGCGGCTCCCGGACTGGCAACGATCCGATCTATGCGGGCAAGGCCCGGGAGCTGGGTGATTATTTCGGTCGCAATGGCATTGAGCTGGTGTTCGGCGGTGGCCATGTCGGCCTGATGGGCGTAGTGGCCGATGCGGTATTGGCCGCCGGCGGCAGGGTTCACGGGGTGATTCCCGAGCATCTGCGGGACCGGGAGTTGGCCCACTCCGGCCTGACCGAGTTGCACGTGGTGAGGAACATGCACGAGCGCAAGGCCCTGATGGCGGATCTGGCAGACGGTTTTGTCGCGTTGCCGGGTGGCATTGGGACACTGGAAGAGCTGTTTGAAGCCTGGACCTGGGGTCAGTTGGGCCTGCACCAGAAGCCCTGCGCAATTTACAATGTGAACGGCTTTTTCGACCCTCTTCTGGCCATGGCTGAAACCATGGAGCGGGCCGGATTCCTCAAGCAGGAATACATCGACATGCTGATCCGTACGGACCAGCCCGGTGAGCTGCACCGGGCGCTTCAGGCTTATCAGAGCCCTGGCGAGAAGTGGTTGTGATTACCGGCAACCCGGTGCCACCGGGTTGCTATTCCTTGTCGGCCTTGGCCTTCTGGATGGCCTCCAGTTTTTCGTGCAACAGGGCCTCAAGCTTGATCAGCTGTTCCCGGTTCTTCTCGTTTGGCCGGTTGGTGTACAGGTCAACGTAGGTTTTGGTGACTTCGCTCAGCACAGGGTGGAGCTTTTTGTAGTCTTCCTCGCTCATATCATTACTCCCTATATTACTACCGAAAGGTTGTCGTGAGTTCCTTACTACTAACTATGGTGCATACTCACCAATCCTCAAGGATCCAGATCAAATCCCGGGCAGTTTACGCTCACTCCAGGCGGCTGACCTTGGTCATAAGCTGGCGCCAATCGATGGGTAGCCGGGTTTCCAGCTCCACCAGAATCGGGTCTTTTGAATGGACTGACTGGAAGTGCTGTTTACTGGCGTAAATGACCGTGTTGTTGCTCTTGCTTTTGAACATCAGTAGCACCGCAAAGTGTTTCTTCAGTTGCCTGAAATACGGCCCTTCCACATCCGGCGTTCGATGGTAGTTCAGCACCAGCCAGCCATCGCTGCCAAGCACTCGGGCACATTCATCCACAAAGTGGCGCTGAGCCTGGGCCGGGCTCATGCGGTCGGCGTTATAGAGATCGGCGAGAATCATGTTGGTGCTGGCCTCCGGCATCTTTTCGAGCGCATTCCGGGCATCGGCGATGGTGACTGTGAGGCGTTCACTGTCCGGCAGGCCAAAGAATTCCCGGGCGGTATCCAGCACCGCCTGCCGGAGTTCCACGGCGTGGATCCGGCATTCCGGGTAAAGGTGGTGGAAAGCGCTGGCCATAACGCCCCCGCCGAGGCCGAGGATGGTGATATGGCGGGGGTTGGCAAAAGCCGCTGGCAACAGCATCGCCCGGTTGTATTCGTGCACCGGGAGATGCGGGTAGCGCCGGTCGATCTTGCTCTGTTCAAACACCGAATTGAATGTCAGTACCCGGTGTTTGCGGTAATCGATCACCAGAATGCTGCCAAGGGCATCCCGGGTGTGGTGAATGATATCGCCCTTGTTGAACATGGCGGGTTACGGGTTCGAGTCGCTGATCAGGCTCCGGACGCTGTCCGTTTTCGCCAGTGTGAGCGCAGTGTCGCCCTCGTTGTTCCGGGCCTCGGGATCGGCTCCTTTTTCCAGTAAAAGACGGACCGTCTCCGTATGCCCGTTCCGGCTGGCCAGCATCAGCAGGCTTTCGCCCTCACTGGTGCGCATGTTTACCGGTACGCCTGCATCCAGCATCACGCTGAGTGGACCGGCACCGCCATTGCGGGCGAGGTCGAAAATACCCTGGGCAAAGGCAACGGCGTCCTCATCCTTCTGGTTGGCGGGTTGTTGCGGCTGGCCGGGTTTCTGCTGGCTCATCTGGACTCCATGGTCACGTCAGTTGGTTTTATGTTACAACCTATTATCACAGAACGGGCTCATTCCAGACACAGTCAGAGAGCCAAAGGCCAATGATCAACAGGAGGCGACACCGTGAAACTGAAGGTTCAAGGCATTGAAGAGGGCCAGCCGATTCCGGAGAAATTCGCGTTCGGGGTCTACAGCGAAGAGGATCATATGAGCTTCGGGCCCAATCGCAACCCCGAGATTGTCTGGGAAGATGCGCCCGAAGGTACAAAGAGCTTTGTGGTCATGGTGTTTGATCCGGATGTGCCCAGCGTGGCGGACGACGTCAACCAGGAAGGTAAAACCGTCTCCAAGGACATTCCACGGGTCGACTTTTTCCACTGGCTGCTGGTGGATATCCCGGCCAGTGTTACCCGGATTCCCGAAGGCGAGGACAGTGATGGTGTCATTCCCAAGGGCAAGGAAACCGGCCCGGGTCCCATCGGCATCCGCGGCGTGAACAATTACACCCAGTTCCTGGCCGGCAACCCCGACATGGCAGGCACCTATGCCGGGTACGATGGCCCCTGCCCGCCCTGGAACGATGAGATTATCCACCACTACCACTTTGAAGTGCATGCGCTGGATGTGGACAGTCTGGGCCTGGAAGGCGAGTTCGATGGCAACGATGTTCGGGAGGCAATGGCAGGCCACGTGCTGGCCAGCGCCCGGGTAACTGGCACGTACACTCTGAACCCGGACCTGCGCTAACGGAACATAGACACCGGTCAGCGGTGTTCCGGTAACCCCACGGGTTACCGGATTGTCCCGACTTATGCTCCCGTGACTCCGCCCTGAAAGTCACAGAACTGTCTCCTCATTGTCATTTCCCCGTCACCGCACCTTGCCAAGGTGTCAGCATTCGGACTGGTTGAAAGACGGAGGACGACATGCGGAATTACCGGAGCGTATTCATATCCGATGTGCACCTGGGCACGGCGGACTGTCAGGCTGAATACCTGCTGGACTTCCTTACCCATGTTCGCTGCGAAACCCTCTATCTGGTCGGGGATATCGTCGATCTGATTGCGATGCAGCGGCGGGTGCACTTCCCGGACTCCCATCAGGCCGTAATTCACAAGCTCATCGAACTGGCCGCTACCGGCACCCGGGTGGTTTATGTGCCCGGTAATCATGATGATTTCCTGCGCCGGTTTTGCGGCCAGACCATTGCGGGTATCGAGCTTCTTTACAAGGCGGTGCACACCACCGCTGATGGCCGTCGATTCATGGTCTGCCACGGAGACCAGTTTGATCAGGTGGTGCGTTGCAGCCCGCTGATGCTTCTGGTGGGTGATCGTGCCCACGGTGTCCTGCTTCGCCTGAACCGCTGGTTCAACGCCTGGCGCCGGCTCAAGGGCAAGCCCTACTGGTCGCTGGCGGCCTGGGTCAAAAGCCGCATTGGCAAGGCCCGCACCTTTATCCGTCGATTCGAGCTCGCCGCGCTGACCGTGGCGGAAAAGGGCAATTACGATGGCTTTATCTGCGGCCACATCCACTCCGCCGGATTTCTGCGCAGCGAGGAAGGCCTGTACTGCAATGACGGCGATTGGGTGGAACACTGCACCGCCCTGGTGGAGCAGGAAAGTGGCAGGCTCGAGTTGCTGCACTGGTCCGAATCCCCGGTCGTGCTGGCGGTAGAACCGGATGCTCCGCATCCGGATGTGTGCGGGGATGCCCGGCCAGTAATTGATAGCTTGCCGGCGGCCTTTGTTGAGCAGATGAATCGCCAGTTGGTGAGATAATCATCTGGCAAAACCGGGCTGAATACGTGTTCTGTTCTGCCAGTTGCCCTCGTGGCGGGTAGAATAGCCCGATGAATCAATCACCGTGGCTTTTCCGTCTCTCCTTCCTGGCAATCGTCGCGTTGCTGATGGCCGGCATCTGGCTGCTGCTTCGACAACTGGGTATGCCTGCAAGCCTGGCACCCTCAGCCTTGTCCGATTGGCTGGTCAGTCAGGGCCCCCTGGGGCCACTGTTTCTGGTACTGATGATGATCCTTGCTGTGGTTGTCGGGCCGATTCCCACGCTGCCGATCAGTGCCGCCGCCGGCCTGGTCTATGGCATGTTTACCGGCACCGCCATTGCAGTGGCCGGGGCTCTGGCAGGCTCTCTTATTGCGTTTTATCTCGCGCGGGTGCTCGGGCGGGAGGCCATCCAGCGCAAGCTGGACCATAACCCGGTTTTCTCTGCCCGGGGGTCCCAGCGTTTTCTTTTCATCGCGGTGCTTCTGACGCGGCTTATTCCCCTGTTTTCCTTTGCCCTGATCAGTTATGCCGCCGGAGTCACCGCGATACATGTGTGGCGCTATGCCCTGGCGACAGCCGTGGGCATGCTGCCCATGACGTTCGTGTTTGCCGGGCTGGGTCACAGCTTCGAACTTAACCCGGTGCTCACGGTGGTCGCCGGAGCCACTATTCTGGTGGTCATGAGTACCTTGCCGCTGTACCTTCGACGCCGCCCTCACTCCAGACTAGCCCGCTGGATGCAACTGGATGGCCAGATTTGAGTTTCCCTGTGCTCCTGTGACAGTTTAAGTCAAGGCGCCAGAATCATGCCTCCGGGCCATTTATGAGTGCCTCAATATCTGTGAGGATAGCCGGGGCGTCTGTCACCCGGGCCAGCCAGCTCAGGGGAATGCCGCACTCGCCACCAACGCCGTGAATTGCTGCCATGGCCGGCCCGAGAATCCAGGCCCGGCCGCAGGAATCGCCCCCACATTGAATATTGGCGCGAATGGCCTCGGTGAAGCTTCTGGCATGATTCAGGATATGAAAGATCACCGGCATGGCTTCGTGCAGATAGCAGGTTCGTCCGTAAGTGTCGCCCGCAGCGATTGCGTTCAGCGAGGAACCGGATTCGGCGTTGTTCAGGCTGTGCTTGTCCGGCGCTTCATTTTTGGCGGCTTCCAGGGCGTCGGGCATGGAGTCGCCCTGGAAAAGATGATCCAGAAGACGTGCGGCGCATTTTGCCCAGGCCACGGCTTCGTCGTTGTGATTGGTCACCCGGACAGCCGCTTCAGTGAGCTCCATCAGCCTGTCGCTACCGCAATAGCAGGCCACCAATGGTGGCAATTTGGAGACGGCTGGCAGTTGCATGTCATCGGCGCCGCTCTCCGGCAGCAGGTTACGGTCGATGCTCTGGGCGAGGTGAACGCCTGCCTCCTGTATCTCGCGCTCCTGGTAGGTAAGGCTGATCGCCTTGCGGACCGGATCAGCCAGTTGCTCGCCGCTCAGACGCCGGGTGTAAGGCAACACCTTCTGCACCAGCACCCTTTTCTGCTTATCGGTCAGTTCGGCTGTGGTAGTCGATAGCGCCTGTTCAATGGCTTTCTGCTCAATGGTGTTCAGGTTGGCCAGAGTGACCCGGGTCGGGTTGTCGATATAGCCTCGCCAATGACCACCAGGACCAAAGAAGGCACGGAAGCGCCGCTGATAATCGCGGATATCCAGGGTGCCGCCATTGGCCAGCAAACTGTCCATCAGCAGCCCTGTGGCAGCGCCATAGTGACTGAGATCACCGGGCTGTTTACCTTCATGAGCAAAGTAACCGAATCCACCTTTGAAATAGTCGGCCTTCGGCGGAAGAAATTCCGGTGCCTGGCCGCCAACCTCAAGGATGCGCTGACTGTCATAAAGCCAGTGCAGGCCGAGGCTGGCCGCATCGGCAACCCAGCCTCCGGCAAGGGCGGCAATTATTGCGGCTTTTCTGTCATTGGGCTGGTTGTTGGTCATTGCAAAGCCTCGTTGGTCAGGTTCAGCGTTCGGGATCAGGAAAGCGCACTCCTGAAGTCAACTTTACGCAGCTGTCTGCTGCCCAGACGTTATAGCAGATCAATTCCGAACCGCCTGGCCACAACTGCCAGGAGGCCAAAACAGGTTACGGTGATGGCGGCGCTGGATAACAGGGATAACCAAAACCCGAGTCTGGGCAGCAGGAAGGGAAAGATCAGGAACATTGGCAGCGTCGGCAGTACGTACCAGAAAGTGTACCAGGCGTGGTTACCGATCTTCTCCGAAGACTGGTCTTCCACGTATAACCAGATCATGGCCAGGACCGTCACCGTTGGTAATGCCGCAATGAGCGCCCCCAGTTTGTCACTGCGTTTCGCTACTTCGGAGATCAAAACCACAAGTGCAGCGGTAATTGCATACTTGGTGATTATCCAGGTCATTGCATGGTTCCTCTTTGCCGGATTTTTGAGGCCGATTAATTCTGAAAATTGGTGTAATAGTTCCGGAACTCATGTGTCTCTTTCCTGACCGCACTTCCGTGCGGTCACGGGCTCCGAGGGCCCAACCCATAATTCCATGATCAGGGAGAGAGACAATGTCCACAATACATCCTCTGAGAAAAGCGATTCGTACTTCGTTCGAACATCGACGTACCACCTGGTGGTCTGCCGCCCTGGTAACCGCCATGCTGGGTACCGGCGGACTGGCAGCTGCAGCCTGTGGCCCCTGTTCGCCGTGCAAGAACAAGTGCAAGGCGGCGCAACACTGCAAGGCGGGCTGTAAGGCCGGGTGCAACCCCTGCGCCGCCAAGAACCCCTGCGCTGCCAAAAACCCCTGTGCCGCCAAGAAGGTCACCCGACCAGCCAACTATCAACCCTATGAGGGCAATACCTGCAAGCTGTTGGCTCTGGGGGAGAAGCTGTTTAAGGATCCTTCCCTCAGCAGCAACGGCCTGTCCTGCGCAACCTGTCACAACGATGGCGCTGGCTACAACGCAACCTTTGCCAATGCCTATCCGCATTCTGTGGCCATGGCCAGGGACATATTTGGTATGGATTCAGTACACCTGGATGAGATGGTCCAGATCTGCATGGTCCAGCCCATGACAGCCCAGCCTCTGGAATGGGGTGGTGAACAGCTGGCGGCTCTAACGGCGTACATGGGCAAGGTCCAGGAGCAGCGTGCGGGTAATTAACTCGCACATGAATCTGAAGAGCGCGGCTTCCCGAAACTCCCGGAGCCGCGCGGGAAGGAGATAAGAGACAATGACGGAACTTCGTATCCCCAAACTGGCCAGTCTCACGGATAACCAGCTGTTGACCAGTCTGGCGGCCGTTGACGACATCCGGGAGTGCTACCGGGTGCTGGAGAAAGGCGGGTTGAATGTGGTTGGTGAGGTGCTCAAGGGCCAGGGTCCTTTTTATGAGATGGACCACTACCCCAAAGAGGACGTCTACGATAGGGAAACCTCATCCCAGTATTACTATCATGCCCACAGGGAGGGTCACGCCGAACACGGTCATTTCCACCTGTTTCTTCGCAACGCGGCATTGCCTGAAGGGGCAGAGCCGGTTATGGGGGCAACGGGTGAGGACAGGGTGGCGCACCTGGTCGCGGTTTCCATGGACGCCTGGGGTTACCCTACCGATCTGTTTGCCGTAAACCGTTGGGTAACCGACGAAAGCTGGCTGCCAGCTGAATTGACCGTTCGGGCAATGGATCATTTTGCCATTGATCACGCCTACCCCAGTTGGCCGGTTAACCGCTGGCTGACGGCCATGGTGCGTTGTTTCCGGCCCCAGATTGAGGCGTTGCTGTATCACCGGGATGAGGTTATCCATCAGCGGCAGGCGCGGAGTCT
>AZIH01007794.1_pt1 | contig 17719 bp, 17 predicted proteins | sample 359041 | NCBI WGS metagenome assembly AZIH01 (sample SAMN02429716, study PRJNA222664) | marine sediment metagenome | biome: Sediment sample; isolation source: enrichment culture of sample MGS-ANC(UA) from oil contaminated site at the... | place: Italy: Ancona | collected 2012-02-14 | depth 6 m m
TAGCAAACCGTGCAGCCACATCAGGCCCGGTCGCTGGGGCATCAGGATTCTTACCAGGGATGCCAGGACGTATACCGGCGCCCACAGAAGGTTGATGGGCGCCCGCAACATGTCCCATCCCAGCGCTTTCCTGTTTGTCGCGATGGCGCCGGGGTAATGGAAATGACGGTCAATAAACGCCGGCACCCGCGCCCGGCAGTCGTCAAAATAGCGCTCGATGCCTGTACGGATTGCCTGCTCTATCTCAATCTCGGAGACAGTTTGTTCGGGCGATGTGACAGTGTGCATAATGACCTGCGTGACCATTGGCTCGGACTCGGTGATACTTGATGGTATCTGAACATCACTGCTTTTCCGAAGGATGGTAACCATGTCTCTTTTTGCGGCCGACAACGGCGAAAATGATCTGTTCATGTCACGAACGGACCCAGAAAACCCATTGGGAACCCATATTCCCTTCAGCTTTGAGCTGGAGGGCAAGGTCTGGCCCACCCTGGAACACTACTTCCATGGTATGAAATTCACCGATGAGAATCGGCAGGAAAAGGTAAGGGCAGCGGATACACCCGCCAAGGCTGGGAAGCTCGGTCGCAAGCGCCACAAGAGTCTGCGGCGGGATTGGAAGCAGGTGCGTGAAACCGTGATGACGCGGGGGCTTTACGTGCGTTGCCGTGCCAACCCAAAGCTGGCGCAGGCGCTGCTTGATACTGGTGATCAGAAGATCGTTGAAAACAGCAATTATGATTACTTCTGGGGCTGTGGCCGTGATCGTCTGGGTAAAAACCGCTATGGGCACGTGCTGATGAACGTGCGGGCCAAGTTGCGGGAAGAGCTGGACGGGGGTGACGGACCGGTTTTCTGAAAACGTGGAGATGATCCCGGTTTCGAAGCGAGCACGGCATTTCAGGGGATAGGCATCGGTCGTTTCCAGGGATGACACGTTGCGAGCCAGAGATACTTCAGGTACCAAATGCCAAACGGGTAGTTCCGTCGGTCCTGCGGCGCCAGCAACTTGACGAGATCAAAGTGATTCGTGAAGGCCTCACACGGCGGCTTCACAAAAACCGGCCGGCCCCCGATATGAGACATGATGGACTTCGCCACATGGGCATAGGCCCATGGCGTTGATGTATTGGTGTCGAGCACGCCCGGTGCCAGCAGGAAGAGGTTGGGAGCATCGGAAGAGAGGAAGCCCGAATAGCAGCGACTGCCGATCTCGTTGAGATTTTTTGCCTTGTTAAGCGCTTCCAGTCCAAGGAAACCGAAGTCTACGCCATACCCGGTCCCCCAGAGCAGAAGATCGGTTTCCAGCTGTTCGCCGTTTGAGAGCCCGATGGTCTTGCCATGGAGTGAGCGCACTTCGCCGCGATGGCGCTCAATGTGGGGAAAGTTGGTGATCATGCGCGGCCGGCCCGGGATGAGCTGGTCGCGACGGATATCGAAATCGACATCTGGCAAAATCTCGTTGATACCCGCTTTCGCGTACCTCGCCCGCAGATCTTTATTGGTCATTCGGTGGACCATGCTCGCCGGCAGGCCGAGCATCTGATACTTGGCCAGGACCCGCATGTCGATTCCAAGGTGTTTGATTCGGCGTGTTGGCCGCATCCACTTGGTGGAACGATAGATCCACGCGACACTGCGCGCGCCGTGGGCGAAGCAAAGGTCCAGAAGATCGTACGCGGAAGCACCGCCTCCCACCACGGTGACGCGCTTGTCTCTCAACGCCTCGGGATCGCGTAAGGCGGAGGAATGATATTCAGCAATCGAAGCATCGATCCGTTCGACGGGCGGGACCGTGGGGCGATTGTGTCCCCCAGTGGCGGCGATGAGCCACTTCGCTTCGTGCGTTGCCGTATCTGTGGTTATATGCCAGCCGTTTTCGCACGGCCGCGCACTGGTCACAGCCGCATTCAGGCGGATATGGGGGGCTAGTTCAAAGCGCTCGACCCAGGCTTCGATGTTACCCAGTATGTTGGGCTGGTCTTCCCCTGCGAGAGGAAGATTACCGAGCGTCCAATCTTCCTTGCGGAACTGAATGTCCTGCCAGGAGGGGAGGTCGCGCCACAGGCCACCGATGCTCTCACCTCGCTCCAGAAGAAGCGCGTTCAGTCCGGCGTCTTTGGCATACTTCAGGCAGATGATGCCGCCAATGCCGCCGCCCACGATAACCAGATCAAGGTCAACACTGGTGTTCATGAAGGGCGGCTTGGTCTAATGCGTCGAATCATTGGGGACTCCTGCAGATGCGGTGACATCCCGAAGATAGTAGGGGGTGATCGACGCATTGCGTTCAATTATTAAGCTACACCCTCCTGACGCCCAGTGCCACAGAAAATCCGGACCTGTTTCGGGACACGCGGGGCGGCGGTGGAAACTTTGGTATTGTTACTCGATTCGAGTTCTCTGACAGGTGGTCCCGGCAGGCTGCTATCCGGCGAGTGTGTCGGAGATCCGGGTGTCACTTGCCAGGACGCGACGCAATGTCGACAACCTGTCCGTCTCTCAGGGTGACCACCTGTCGAAACTGATTACGTGGGAAGTCGTACAACCACTCCTGAACCAGCACCGGTTGCAGGTTGTGCCAGGATTCTGAATGTCTCTGAATTGAAGGAGTCTGCCATTCCACCCGCTTGGATGCGGGCTCGCCGCAGCGGGCGATCAGTTCGTATTCGGTTTTGGCGTGCCTGAGGGTGCTGAGATCGCAGCTGGGGGAGTCAGAGACGTGGAATCCGTAGCCCAGGTTGTCAACGCGAGCGAGCTTGCCGTTGCGAAAGACCACACGCCGGATAAAGCGCTGAGGCCCCGGGTTGTAATACCAGTGTTCTTCCGTTTGAACCACGCCCAGCCCGGGAACCGTCGCCGTCGGGTATGCCGCGACGTAGTCCGGCGGCCCGCAGCTTTCCTTTACCTCGATAGGCCAGGCACCTTCGCTGACCAGCGAGCTGCCGCAGCGGAGCGCGCCCTGGCTGGTTTGGGCCAGGGCGACGAGAGCAATCAAGGTGAGTAGCTGTTGAATTTTCGTCATTGTCTGCCTTTGCGCAGATCCAGGCCTTGATGGATTAACCACGAAAAGGGGAAGACAAGGGCCTATTTTGTGCCTTGGAACTGCATGGCCACCTTCTCGTTATGGGCTGCGAATACCATTCGCATTTGCTGCTCTGCCACCGGGCCGAAAAAGCCGACGCCGGAGTACTCCCCATTGCGATTATCGCTGTTGCAATTGGACATTGTGTAGGTGATGTTAAAGACGTTAACCGAAGCATCGGGCACTGAGAGGGTTTCGATTCCTACGAGTTGGCAACCAGTCGTCCCCGTATAGTACTGAGCGTCCACTGTGCCATCGTTGCCCACTGTCAGGGCTACCTTGGACTCACCCGTTAAAGGATCTACATAAGTATAAGTGCCAGAAGCTCTTTCCAGAGAAATGGCGAAATCGCTGAGAGTGCTTCGCTGAAGTGTGACGTTCGTATTAACTTTGCCCGCGGCGTCGGTGGTAGAAAACGTAGCAGACCGTTGCGAGTTGATGGTCCCGTTTATCGTCCCCTCCTGAACACCCTTATCTTCGACAAAGCCTGTAGGGTCCGGCTGGTTAGGGTCCAGCTGGCGATAGTCATTGCTGGTCCCGCTTATGTTGGCCCTATCAAATGCGAGCTTCCCAAGCGAAACCCCTGCGCTTCCTCCGAAGGCAATTGCTAACTTCCCTGTCGGACTGAGATAAGTGGTCGCGGTTTGTGGACGGGCACCATTAACGTATATTATTTTCGCCTCATACAGACCGGCTTTCAGGGTGGTGGCATCCCCACTCGAGCTACTCAAGCTACTCGAGCTAGCCGAAGCACCTGAACCTCCCCCACCGCCACAGGCACTCAGAATTAAACTGACGCATAGCATTGTTGCTGCAAGACCTTGATCAAGACTCCCTTTAAACATTCCGCACCTCCTCGAACCGAAACTCGGGCAAGCGTCCGAGAACATTCGTTCTGAATGAGTACCCGCAATATCGGAGCCAAGGCGAGGTATTGCCTTTTAATTCCGTGCCCTGAAAATTTCGTTTACAGGTTAAGAACAAAGGAGTGCAAAATTTCTCGACACATGTGTTAAAGATTCTAAACAGTTAATCTGGGAAAAATGACGCAGCTAAACTCATATACGATGGGCTCAATAAGAATGCAGCCTATTTCAGGCCAGGGAAACTGAAACCTGAGAAATCAAAAACGTCAGTTCGGTGTCTAGCAGCTCAACACCTTCAAAGTTGTCCGCAGGAATTCTACTCAGGCAAAATCATATTTTCCGCCCTTTTCAAGCGCCTTCTGGTAAGCCGGTCTGGCGTGCACGCGCTCTACCCAGGCGGTGATATGCGGCCGGTTTTTGCCGACGATGTCTCGAGCTACTGAGGCTTCCAGCGGAAAACTCATCTGAATATCCGCCGCGCTGAGGTTATCCCCAAGAAACCAGGTGTTTTTCGACAGATGGGATTCGACAAAGTCCAGGTGCGTTTTGATCATCGGGCCGATAAAGGTTTCATTGGTTTTATCGGCAATGCCTTTGGCCACCGGCTTGACAAAAAACGGCATCGGGCTGGTTTTTACCTTTTCAAACACCAGACGCATCACCAGCGGCGGCATCAGAGAGCCTTCGGCGTAATGCAGCCAGTAGGTGTAATCCAGCCACGCCTGGCCACCGCCCCCGGGCAGCATGGTGTCTTTGCCATAGGTATGGGCAAGGTATTCAATAATAGCGCCGGACTCCGCCACCACCAGATCGCCATCGGTGATCACCGGTGATTTACCCAGCGGGTGTACTTTTTTGAGGCTTGCAGGCGCCAGCATGGTTTTGGGATCACGCTCGTAACGCTGGATCTCATAGGGTACTTCCAGCTCTTCCAGCATCCAGAGAACGCGTTGTGAGCGGGAATTGTTAAGGTGGTGAACTGTAATCATGCAGAAACTCCGTTCGCACAAAAAAATGAGCAGGACTGAAGAGTAGTCTTCAAATGGCTTTTTGGTTCACCACCATCGTGCGCTGAGTCGCTTTTTGGCAAAGTCGGGAGCGATGATCACAATTGGTAGAACCGCAGAATGGCGTCCAGCAACCGATCCACATCTTGCTGGTTCACATCCAGATGGGTCACGAAGCGAATGGGTTCTCCCGCTGTGATCAGTATGCCCTGGCCGTCCAGGTAATCGCGCAGTTGCTCGGCCTCGCCAGTCCGGCAGCGGGCGTAGACGATGTTGGTCTGGGTGCTGTCGGGGTTGATCTCCAGTTGCGGAATTCCGGCCAGGCCGGCACTCAGGTAGTTGGCGTTATCATGATCCTCAAACAGACGGAGCGGCCCCCTCTCGAGGGCGATTCGCCCGGCAGCGGCCAGTAGGCCGGCCTGGCGCATGCCGCCGCCCACCATTTTGCGAAGGCGTGTTGCCCGGTCGATAAAGGCTTTTGATCCTAGCAGCAGGGATCCGACCGGCGCCCCAAGTCCTTTCGAAAGGCAGACACTGACCGAGTCGTAGTGCCCGGTTATCTCGGTCACGTCACAGTTGGATTTCACCGCGGCATTGAATATCCGGGCACCATCGAGGTGCAGAAGCAGCCCGTGGTCATCGCAGAAGGCACGGGCCTGGCGCTGGTAGTCCAGTGAGAGCACTCTGCCGCCGATGGTGTTTTCCAGCGAGAGCAGGCGGGTCATGGCGAAATGGAAGTCATCAGCCTTGATGGCTGACCGGGCTTTTTCGAGGTTGATGCTGCCGTCCGGCTCGTTCTCGATCGGTTGCGGTTGAACGCTGCCCAGTACGGCGGCACCACCGCCTTCGTAACGATAGTTGTGTGCCGACTGGCCGCAGAGGTATTCATCGCCCCGGCCGCAGTGGCTCATGATCGCCAGGAGGTTGGCCTGGGTGCCAGTGGCGGTAAACAGGGCTGATTCGAAGCCCAGCCGTTCGGCAGCGTAGGCCTGCAGGTTGTTAACGGTTGGGTCGTCACCGTAAACGTCGTCTCCCACTTCGGCGCTGGCCATGGCCTGGCGCATTTCCGCGGTAGGGCGGGTAACGGTATCGCTGCGGAAATCGATCATGATGGTGGTGCCTTGTGAGTCAGTGAAAGATCAATCCGTTCCGGTTTTCAAGTTGAGCGCTTAAGGTGTTTGAGAATCTCGGGCACCTTGAAGGGCAGCAGTTCCCTGGCCCCTTTTATAAGGCTAATAACCACATTCATCCGCTTGTACCAGAGCACTCGGCGAATCTTTTGCTTCATGGGGTGGTAGCCTTCCTTGTACAGCTCTTCTACACAGTCGGCGTTGTTGGTGAGGCTGTAACGGCTTAAATCCAGCGGCACCGCTATGTCCGCCTTTTTCAGCTGTTTGCGGGTATTGAAGTCGATACCAATGTTGATGGCGTTGCTGATCACATCAAGCATGTCTGTCGGTTTCGGGTACCGGCCGACATGGCTCAGATCAACGGCCACGGTAATGCCCGCACCCATTTTCGCCAATGGCGATATCGGGACATTTTCGACCAGCCCACCGTCTACCAGAATCCGGCCGTCAACCTCCACCGGCACAAACAGGCCGGGCACAGCCATGGACGCACAGACGGCATCTGCCAGGTTTCCTTTCCTGAAGATCAGTTGCTCGCCGGTTTCGATATCCGTTGCACAAATGGCCAGGGGAATGTTGGCATCTTCGATCCGGCAGTCCCCGAGATCCCGACGGATCATCTCCCGAATGGCATTGGTACTGAACAGGCCGCCGCGCTCCAGGGTAAAGTTGATAATCTTCGACAGATTCAACGTGGAACAAATGGATAAAATGGACTCTGCCGGGCGGCCAAAGGCGTGATAACTGGCGACCAGTGCCCCCACACTGGTTCCCGAAATACAGTGAATCCGGATGTGCTCTTCCTCGAAGGCCTTCAAAACACCAATGTGAGCAATACCCTTGGCGGCGCCGCCCCCCAGGGCCAGACCGATTCGGGTATTAAAGGGGTTGAGTTTCATGGATGGGCGCCTGATGATGTTTCACAAGGGAAATTTCAGATTGATGTTAACAGAGGTCGACCATGGCGGAACAATCACTTAAGGAACAACTGAATACCGCGGTGAAAAACGCAATGCGGAACAAGGACAAAACCCGGCTTGTCACTCTGCGTATGGCTCAGGCCGCGGTCAAACAAATTGAAATCGATGAACGCCGCGAACTTAATGACGAGGACGTTCTGAAGGTGCTGGACAAGATGCTCAAGCAGCGCCGCGATGCCGCCAGTCAATACGATGATGCCGGTCGCCAGGAATTGGGCGACAAGGAGCGGGCGGAAATGGTGATTATTGAGGAGTTCATGCCCGCAGCCCTTACCGAGGATGACCTGGACGCCCTGATTCGTATGTCAATCAGCTCAACCGACGCCCAGGGCATGCAAGACATGGGGCGTGTGATGAACGACCTGCGCCCCCAGGTGCTTGGCCGTGTCGATATGGGGCATCTGAGCAAGAAGGTACGGGCTGCGCTGACGGGTTAACATCCAGGGATTGTTTTACCTATAGCGATGCAGCTGATCGAGCGGCCTCATCGTAGAGCCTTGAGATGCCTCGCAAAAACTGGCGATCGAACCGAAATCGGTATTTGAACAAAAAACCGCAAAAAACCGGGACAGGTTTATTTGCTGGTGAACTCGCTCAAATAAAAGCAGTGGTTCTCTCTCTTTGTCATCATTGTCGAGGCCGATGTGTGCGGCTGTATGTGGAACGCCGGGTAACGGCTCCTCTGCAAAGAGGAGAGACAGGTAGCATGGTGAGCTGAGAGGTTCCCGCCGAGTTTTGAGAGTAGCCGGACGTGCTGTTCTCACGGATGACTTACCCACCTTTCGTCCCTATACTTTTTGCTCTGACTTTATCTGCCTACTTCTCAAGGATGAATCATGCCCAGTAAAGGCTTTAAAATCTTCCTGGCTCTGGTAATTGTGGCGGCAATTGCGATCGCTGCCTGGTATCTGATACCCAGGGGCGACGAATTTCCCAAGCACATTGCCTCAGGCAATGGCCGTATCGAAGCGACCGAAGTGGACATTGCGACCCGCATTCCTGGCCGCCTGGAATCGTTTTCCATTGCTGAAGGGGAATTGGTGGAAATCGGCCAACTGCTGGCAGTGATGGATACCGATGAACTGACAGCGCGACTGGCGGCAGCGCAAGCCAACCTGCATCAGGCTGAACAGTCCCAGCGCCTGGCTGAAGCTGTGGTTGCCCAGCGGGAAAGCGAGCGTCGTTATGCCCGCGCCGAGCTGGCACGCTTTGAAACCCTGTCAGACCGGGGCAATGTTTCCCGCGAGCAGCTGGACCGTGCCCGCACTGCGTCGGAAACTGCGGACGCTGCGCTGCAGGCGGCCCAGGCACAGGTAAGCTCTGCCCTGGCCGGCATTGAAGCTGCCCGGGCTGCCATCCGCCAGGTCCAGACCAACATTGATGACAGCCAGCTAACCACACCCGTCGGTGGCCGGGTGCTTTACCGCCTGGCAGAACCGGGCGAAGTATTGGCCGCCGGTGGCAAGGTCGCCACGGTGCTGGATGTAACCGACGTGTACATGACCATCTTTTTGCCTACGTCGCAAGCTGGCCGGGTTCGGGTTGGCTCTGAGGCCCGCATCATTCTGGATGCTCTGCCGGATTACGTAGTGCCGGCGCAAGTCAGTTTTGTGGCGGCAGAAGCCCAGTTTACGCCCAAATCGGTGGAAACTCGGAGCGAGCGCGAGAAGCTGATGTTCCGAGTGCGTATCCGCATCAATCCGGATTTGCTCAAGGCCTACCGGGATCGGGTGAAAACCGGTGTGCCCGGCGAAGCCTATGTCCGGCTGGATGAAAGCCAGGCATGGCCGGAAAGCCTGCAGGTGAGCCTGCCCAATGACTGAGACCTTGGCCCGGCTGGATGGAGTCAGGCACACCTATGGGAAAACTTCTGCGTTGTCTGGCATTACCCTGGAGTTTCCCGCCGGTTGTATGGTGGGCCTGATCGGCCCTGATGGTGTCGGCAAATCCACCTTGTTGGGGCTGATTGCCGGAGCCCGGCAGCTGCAAGAGGGCAGTTTGCAAGTTTTGGGCGGCGACATGGCCAGCCAGCGCTTCCGCAACCAGGTGGCACCGCGCATTGCCTACATGCCCCAGGGCTTGGGTGGTAACCTCTATCACACGTTGACGCTTGACGAAAACATCGGCTTCTTCGCCGACCTGTTCGGCCTTACCGGCCCTTCCCGCAAGCAGCAGATTGACCGCCTGCTGGATGCCACCGGCCTGCTGGAATTCCGGGATCGCCCTGCCGGCAAATTGTCCGGCGGCATGAAGCAGAAACTGGGGCTGTGCTGCGCGCTGATCCACAACCCGGACTTACTGATTCTGGATGAGCCCACCACCGGCGTAGATCCTCTGTCCCGCAAACGGTTCTGGGATCTGATTGATACCATTCGCCAGCAGAGTGCCGGAATGAGCGTGCTGGTCGCCACCGCTTATATGGAAGAAGCGGAGCGTTACGACTGGCTGGTAGCCATGGATGCCGGTGAAGTGCTGGCTACCGGATCACCCCTGGATCTGCGCCAACAAACAGGGACTGATAATCTGGATGATGCCTTTATTGCACTGCTGCCACAGAGCCGCCAGGCACAGGACCAGGGCTCACCTGCATCCACGCAGGACGCAGAGCAACCGTCTGATCAACGGCGGGACACACTCGCCATCGAAGCCCATAATCTTACCCTGAAATACGGCAATTTTACCGCTGTTAAAAACGTCAGCTTCGCCATCCCCAAGGGCGAGATTTTCGGTTTTCTGGGCTCTAACGGCTGTGGTAAAACCACCACCATGAAAATGCTCACCGGCCTGCTCACGCCCACCGAAGGTGAGGTGAAATTATTTGGTGAGCCGCTGGACGCCAAAGACCTGGCTACCCGGCGCAAGGTGGGCTATATGTCCCAGTCTTTCTCGTTGTACGGCGAACTGACCGTGCGCCAGAACCTGGAGTTGCACGGCCGCCTGTTTCATCTGCCGGATGAGAAAGTCACCTCTCGTATCCACACCCTGACCCAGGAGTTCGGGCTGGAGGAGGTGCTGGACCACCTTGCCCGCTCCCTACCTCTGGGCGTTCGCCAGCGCCTGTCTCTGGCGGTTGCGGTGGTGCATGAACCGGAATTGCTGATTCTGGATGAGCCCACGTCCGGCGTCGATCCCGGCGCCCGCAACCGGTTCTGGCAGCTGCTCATGCGGCTGTCCCGGCAGGATGGGGTGACTATCTTCATTTCTACCCACTTTATGAACGAAGGCGAGCGCTGTGATCGAATTTCACTGATGCACGCCGGCGAAGTGTTGGCCTGCGACACCCCGGAACAGCTGGCGCAACAAACCGGCACGGATAACCTGGAAGGCGCTTTCATGAAAACCCTGGAAGCGGTGGACAAGGAGCCGGAAACCCGCGCCGATGGCGCGGTGCTGAACGCCGGTAATGGGCATTCTGGCCGCCACAAACCGTTCAGCATACAACGACTCTGGGCCTATGGCCGGCGCGAAGCCCGAGAACTGCTGCGGGATCCGATCCGCATGGCGTTCGCCTTTATTGGCTCTGCCCTGCTGATGCTGATTCTGGGTTATGGCATCACCCTGGATGTGGAGGACCTGTCCTTCGCGGTACTGGACCGGGATCAGACCCCGCAAAGCCGGGATTACGTCAGTGCGTTTGCCGGCTCGCGGTATTTTCTGGAACAGCCGCCGATCCAAAGCATGGACGAGCTGGAACAGCGAATGCGCTCTGGTGAGCTGAGCCTGGCCATCTCGATCCCGTCGGGTTTTGGCAAAGACCTGAAACGCGGTCGAAATACCGAGCTGGCAATATGGGTAGACGGTGCCATGCCATTCCGGGGTGAAACCATTCTGGGTTATGTGCAGGGCCTGCATATCAGTTATCTGGGTGAGCTGGCGCAACGAACCTGGGGCGAGGCCCCCACCCTGAGCCTGGTGACTCTGGAAGACCGCTACCGCTACAACCAGGATTTCCGTAGCCTGGATGCCATGGTGCCTGCGGTGATTCCGATTCTGCTGATCTTCATTCCGGCTATCCTGATGGCGCTGGGCATTGTGCGCGAGAAAGAGTTGGGTTCCATTACCAACCTGTACGTGACCCCCGTTACCCGGCTGGAGTTTCTGCTGGGTAAGCAGTTGCCTTATATCGCGTTCAGCATGGTGAGCTATGTCAGCCTGGTACTGCTGGCGGTGTATGTATTTGATGTACCCGTAAAGGGGGGACTACTGACCCTCACTCTGGGCGCGTTGCTGTTTGTTACCGCCACCACGGCTCTGGGCCAGGTAATCTCTACGTTTGCTTCTACCCAGATTGCTGCTCTGGCTGCGACCGCTATTCTGACCATCTTGCCCACCGTGCAGTTTTCCGGCCTGACCGAACCCGTCTCTTCCCTGAGCGGCGCCGGCGCCTGGATCGGTCCCTTGTGGCCGGCTACCTGGTTTCTGCAGATCAGCCGGGGCGTATTCACCAAAGGCCTGACCCTGGGCGATATGCAGGGCGCATTTCTGGCGCTGGCGGCGTTCATCCCGGTATTCACCCTGATGGCAGTGACACTGCTCAGAAAACAGGGGCGCTGATGATGGGATCGTTAAGCAATATCTGGCATCTGGGCGTCAAGGAACTGCGCAGTCTGTGGCGCGATAAAGTACTGATGGTGTTTGTGTTTCTGGCCTTCACTCTGATGATTTACACCGCCGGCTCTGCCGGCTCTATGGAGCTTCACAACGCGCCGATAGCGGTGGTGGACGGGGACCAGACCGTGCTCTCCGGCCGGGTGATCAACGCCCTGCAGCAGCCCTGGTTTTTGCCGCCAGACATGGTGCGCTATGACCAGATTGATGAACTGCTCGACCAGGGCAGCCACACCTTTGCCCTGGTGATCCCCGAAGGCTTTGAGCGCAAGGTGCGCCAGGGGCAGCAAGTCAGTCTGCAGCTGAATATCGACGCCACCCGCATGAGCCAGGCGTTTATCGGCACCAACTATATTGAACGCTTTGCCATGACCGAGGTAGCCGAGTTTCTGCAACCGGGCAGTTCTTCAGACGGCCTGCCGGTAACCCTGGTCAGCCGGGCCAGCTTCAATCCGAACCTGGATGGCACCTGGTTTGGCGGTGTTATGGAACTGATTACTCAGGTGACTCTGATCAGCATCATCCTCACCGGTGCGGCCTTGATCCGTGAGCGTGAGCACGGCACCGTGGAGCATCTGATGGTCATGCCACTGAGACCGTTTGAGATCATGGCGTCGAAGGTGTGGGCTAATGGCCTGGTGGTGTTGCTGGCGGCTTCCATGTCTATCACTCTGGTGATCCAGGGGTGGCTCAACGTTCCGATTGCCGGCTCGGTCTGGCTGTTCCTGCTCGGGGCTCTGATTCACCTGTTCTCCACCACCGCCATTGGTATCCTGATTGGCACCGTGGCCCGCACCATGCCTCAGTTCGGCCTGCTGCTGATTCTCACCATCCTGCCCCTGCAACTTCTTTCTGGTGGTATTACCCCTCGAGAGAGCATGCCGGATCTGGTGCAGAACATCATGCTGGTAGCACCCACCACGCACTTTGTGAGTATGGCGCAGGCGATTCTGTATCGGGGTGCAGGGATTGAGGTGGTGTGGCCTCAGATGCTGGCACTGATAGCCATTGGTAGTGTGTTCTTCTTTGCCGCTTTAGTGCTGTTCCGAAGGCATTTGTCGGTGTGATGGTCGGGGTTGTCCGGGGAGGAGCGCCAGACCATGCCGCCGTCCTTACCGAGGATGACCTGGACGCCGTGATCCGTATGGCAATCAGCTCAACCGACGCCCAGGGCATGCAAGACATGGGGCGTGTGATGAACGACCTGCGCCCCCAGGTGCTTGGCCGTGTCGATATGGGGCATCTGAGCAAGAAAGTGCGGGCTGCGCTGGCAGACTGAGATCCAGCGTTGCCTAAAGCTCAATGAATCGGGGGGTTAGCATCAACGCAATGCCAACAGCGACCAGAGCAACGGTGTTGGTCACGAGATACGGATACAGTATCAGGGCGATACCGCAGTAACGGGCGACCAGGTTCGACTGCCGGCGCCCGTAAATGAAATATCCGATTCCGATGGAGCTGAAAATAAGTCCCCATACCAGGTTAGCGGTTTCCATAGCATGAATGCCTCTGGCGCAAAAAAATCTGACCTTAATCCGTTACGGCACTTTATTCCACCGATACCAGGAAAACACAGGCAGATGTGTTCTCTGGTTTATTGCTCTGCTAAACGCCGAAGCGTTGTTAAGCAGGGCAGCTGATGATGCCCTCCATTATTCCATAGTTTGCCCGGTGTATCCGCTACAGAACAATCCCGCTAAATGACCGTCAGATATTTTTACATACCTGACAAGGGGTCTTTTATAAATTCAATAAAATCATGTGAGTAGATATAGGCCTGTATTTTGCTAATACATATATGTAGTGATAACTATGGCTAACAAAAAATGGAGAACTCCATGGAACATGGAAAAATACTCAAAAAAATGGGCCTCAGCCTTGCCGGTTTGACTCTTGCCGCGTCTGTTAATGCGGGAATGATCACCGAATGGTCGGGCGATGGTAATGACGTGCTGTTATCCTCGGGTTCGGTTACCGAAATCACGCCGCATAGCGCTTGGGGTGATGTCAGTGATGACGCAGGACTGGCTGCTGGCACTGCCAAGTGGATCAGCTACGGGAATACGGGCTCCGGTGGCGTAATTGCTGGTAATACCGCCGACCGCAATGACCGTTCTCAGGCGACAGCGCATTTTCAACGTACTTTCACAGTTGGAGGCCCCGGGGATCTCAACATATGGCTGCTGTCCGATGATACAGCTACTGTCGACCTGACGGGTCCTGGCGGCCTGACAAATATTTGGGATTCCTTTGATGGACAGCTCGATCCTTGTGCTCCGGGTGGGACCGGTGTTCCTGTAGGCTGCTCGGAGGCTGACATGGGCATCGCTTCGTTTACTGGCCTTTTGTCAGGAATCTACACGCTTGATGTGTACGCGTTCCAGACCAATGGTGATGTCTTTGGTAGCCAGTACGCGATCCGGTATTCGGTTCCAGAGCCCGGCACACTGGTTCTTCTGGGCACCGGTCTTTTGGCTCTCTCAGTTCGACGCAAGACCCGGTAGGTCTCTTCGTTTTGCTTTCAGGGCCAGCACGTTCTGACCCGAATCCAAAATAGTGCGCCGGAAAATGTCTGGTTTAATTGCCTCCCGCTGCAAGCGAGAGGCAATTAAACGCAGGTGTTCTTTCGATATCAGAGTTGCCTGCCATTTGCTGGTTTCGCGGGCGTCGATCCAGGGTTTTCGTTCGTTATAGCGATGCAGCCGACCGAGCGGCCTGATCGTAAAGCCCCGAGATACCGCGCAAAAAACTGGCAATCGAACCGAGATCGGTATTAGAGAATCCCAATGTCCGTAGCGAATCAACCAAACAGTTTTCTCGAATTTCGGCGTAAGTCTGGCAGATTGCCTCACCTTTTTCGGTGATTGAGTAGAAGGTTTCCTTGCCGCGACGCTCCGATACTACTACTTCGTGCTTCAGGAGTTTCTTTAGCGCGTAGGTGACTGTGTGGCTGTCTTCTACATTGAGTACCAGACAGATGTCCGCTGATTTCTTTGGTCGGGCCCGATGGTTCACGCTGTGCAAGACGAGGATATCAAGAGGGCTCAGATCCGGGAGGCCAGCAGCGTTCATGCAGCGCACCATCCAACGGCTGAAAGCGTTTCCTGCAACAATCAGCCCGAATTCCAGCTCTGAGAGTTCCGCCGCGCGCCCCGAAAGATGCGATGAAGACACGATCGGGCCAACACTTTTCCCGCCTGATGGTTGATCGTTATGCTGCATTATCAATTTCCCATTTGATTCGGTAGATAGGTAACAATTTCCGGGAAGAGAGTGATCAGAAGCACCCCAGCCATCAACAGCAGGAAATACGGCATTGCGGCCAGCGCAATCCGGATAATATTGTCACCGGTAAGCCCCTGGATCACGAACAGGTTGAACCCCACTGGAGGTGTTATCTGGCTCATTTCCACTACGATTACCAGGTAGATCCCAAACCATAGCAGGTCGATCCCGGCAGCCTGTACCATCGGCAGGATCACGGAGGTAGTGAGTACGACTACGGAAATACCATCCAGGAAGCACCCCAATAGAATGAAAAACGCCGTCAGCGCCAGGAGTAGCATGTAAGGGGACAGTGACAGTGTATTGATCCAGGCTGCCAGGTTCCGGGGGATGCCTGTAAAACCCATGGATACGGTCAGAAAGTGGGCGCCCACGAGAATGAAAGCGATCATGGTGGAGGTTTTCACCGTGCCCATCAGAGCATCCATGCAGTTGGCCCGGCTCAGAGAGCCGCCACGCCAGGACAACAGGTGCGCCAACGCCACACCTACCGCAGCCGACTCCGTTGGTGATGCCAGCCCAGCATAGATAGATCCGATTATGCCAACGATCAGCAACACCACGGGTATCAGTGGCCTGCTACGGCGCAACTTCTCTGCCAGCGGCAAGGATTCTTCCTCTTCAACTGGCACACCGGAGGGGTTCATCTTCGACCAGATGCCCACGTAACCCGCGAACATTACCATCAGTAGCAAGCCTGGCAGAATGCCTGCTACGAATAACCTGGCGATGGATTGCTCGGTAGCAACGCCGTAGACAATGAGAATGATAGACGGGGGAATCAACAAGCCAAGGGTGGCAGAACCGGCCAGAGTGCCCAGGATCTGTTTGCGGTCGTAGCCTCGCTGGGTGAGTTCCGGTATGGACATCTTCCCGATGGTTGCCGCGGTAGCCGCCGACGAACCGGAAATGGCAGCGAAAATACCGCAACCAATGATGTTGGTATGAAGCAGTCGGCCTGGAATACGACCGACCCATGGAGCAATACCGTTAAACATTTCCTCGGACAGCCGGGAACGAAAAAGCACTTCGCCCATCCAGATAAACATAGGCAGCGCTGCCAGCTCCCAGGACGCGCTGGCACCGTAAAACGAAGTTGCCAGGCTATAACCTATCGGAACGTTGCTGAGGAAATACAGGGCGGCCAGGCCGGTTGCCGTCAGAGCAAAGGCAACCCAAAGTCCTGCGCCGAGCAGAATCAGAAGGCCGGTCAGGAGCGCCAGACTCATCCAGATCATGTCCATGGTTTCACTCCAGAGGGGCTTCGTCTTTGATATGGGTAATGCGACCAGTGATCAGCCCGAGCAATACATCGAGTAAGGCAACCAGAAGCCAGATGAGTCCGACAACCATCACTAACTGCGGGATCCAGAGCGGAACCGGAACCATGCCAATCGACAGATCGCCAAAGTCGTAGCTGTCATAGGTCAACAGCACGCTGTACCAGACTGCGTAGCCGGTGATTGCCAGCGCGATTATCGTCACCAGGAGGTCCAGGGCTTTCTGGATGCTTGCCGGAAGTACTCTGTGCAAAAGGTCAACCCGGATATGCCCTCCAACCGTCAGGGTGTAGGCCAGCCCGGTGAATGTGGCCCCGAGCAACAGAAACCCCGCGAGTTCCGCCAGCCCCGGAATCTGGAGGCCCAGGGAGTTCAGTCCGAGGGCCTGCAGGGCTTTGTCGAGAACTCGTCCGGACACCTGGAGCACCACCATGACCATGATCGCTGTCAGCTGTAATGCTGCGATGTACCCGCCGAAACGATACAGAGAGTCCAGAAACCTGCGCATGGAGATGCTCCGGGTTGTTTTTGCAGATTAATCAGGAGTTAGCGGGCGCGATAAGCTTCGACAAGTGCCTTGCCGTCTTCACCGGCACGCTCCAGCCATTCCTGCTCCATCGTCGCACCAACTTCGTTGAGACGCTCGACCAGTGCGTCGCTGGGCTCGGACACGACAATGCCATTCTCTTCCATGATCGCGATCTTGGCATCGGTTTCGGCCCTGCTTGCCTCCCACCCACGCTTCTCAGCTTCAGCAGCGGCGGTTTCAATAGCTTTTTGGGTGGATTCAGGAAGCCCGTCGAAGGCTTTTGAGTTGACGATAACCATGTTCTTTGGCAACCACAGCTGAGCATGGTTGAAGTGACTCAGGTAGTCCCAGGCCCGCGTATTGGCGCCGGTTGAAGGGGATGTGATCATGGCGTCGACTCGACCGGTTCCAAACGCAACCGGAATGTCCGGCACCTCAACCTGAGTTGGGACGGCGCCCAATAGTTCGGCCAGGCGTTCGCTAGATTTGTTGTAGGCGCGCATTTTTACACCTTGAAGTTCTTCGCCGGTTTCCACCGGGAATCGGGTGTAAATGCCCTGCGGAGGCCAGGGAACTGCGAACAGTAATTTCAGACGCTGGCGTTCAAGACGCTCTGCCAGCACATCGCGGGACGCTTGGTAAAGTTTCCAGGCTTCATCGTAGTTGCTGGCCAGAAAGGGAACCGAATCCACCTCGAACAAAGGATCCTCATTTGCCAGTCGGGACATGATCAACTCGCCGATGGGCACAAGACCACGGCGAACAGAGTTCTTGATTTCGGGGTGTTTGATGAGAGACCCACCACTGTGAACGGTTATGTTCAGCTCTCCATCGGTGGCTTCTTTTACATCTTTGGCAAACTCGAGAATGTTAGCGGTGTGGAAATTGGAATCGCCGTACGGTGTCGGCATATCCCAGTTCGTCTCTGCGTGGGCGTTCCCGATGA
>AZIH01003443.1_pt1 | contig 17717 bp, 16 predicted proteins | sample 359041 | NCBI WGS metagenome assembly AZIH01 (sample SAMN02429716, study PRJNA222664) | marine sediment metagenome | biome: Sediment sample; isolation source: enrichment culture of sample MGS-ANC(UA) from oil contaminated site at the... | place: Italy: Ancona | collected 2012-02-14 | depth 6 m m
GGAATTGGTCCGCAAGCAAGCCAACGATGTAGTAGCCTTCAATAAAGCGGCCGTTTTCGTCGAAGAAGAAGCAGCGGTCGTAGTCGCCGTCCCAGGCGATGCCCATGGCGGCGCCCTGCTCGATAACAGCATCGGCGGTGGCTGCGCGGTTTTCCGGAAGGATCGGGTTGGGCACACCGTTCGGGAAATGGCCATCGGGTTGGTGGTGCACTTTCACGAATTCGAAGGGAAGATGCTGCTCGAGCTCGTCGATGACCAGACCGGCGCCGCCGTTACCGGCATTGCAGACAATGGTCAGCGGGCTGAGGGAACCGGCATCTATGTAGCCCAGTAGATGATCCACGTAGGCGCTCATCACTTCCAGGGCCTCATAGCGGCCCTGCTCGGGCGCATCGGCAAAGGGCTCCAGCACCCGGTCACGAATGTCGTTCAGACCATTATCGGAGCTGATCGGCCGGGATTCGGGGCCAACCATTTTCATGCCATTGTGGTCTTTGGGGTTGTGGCTGGCGGTGACCATGATACCGCCGTCCATCTTGTAGTGGCTGGGGGCAAAATACACCTGTTCGGTGCCACACAGGCCGATATCGAAGACATCCGCGCCGGCCGCCATCAGGCCAGAGCTGAGGGCTTCGGCGATGTCCGGGCTGGACAGGCGAATGTCGTAGCCGACGATCACTTTTTTGGCGCCGGTGATTTCCACGTAGGCGCGTCCGATTTTTTCGGCCAGTGTCGGATTCAGTTGATCCGGCACCCGGCCGCGCAGGTCGTACGCTTTAAAACAGGACAGGTCCATTGTCTGAGTTTACTCCGAGGCGGATGACTGAAGCTGAATGTAGTTCTGGATGCCCATCTGGGAAATCATGTCCAGCTGGGTTTCCAGCCAGTCGATGTGCTCTTCTTCGCTGTCCAGAATGCTGCGGAACAGCTCCCGGCTGGTGAAGTCCTGAACCTGCTCACAATAGAGAATGGCTTCTTTCAGATCAGTATGGGCGATCTGCTCCAGTTTGAGATCGCAGGAGATCATTTCCTCGACGTTCTCACCGATCAACAGTTTGTTGAGGTCCTGAAGGTTGGGCAATCCTTCGAGAAACAGGATCCGCTCGATCAACTGATCGGCGTGCTTCATTTCGTCAATGGATTCTTCGTATTCCTTGGCGGCCAGCTTGCTGATGCCCCAATCCTTGTACATGCGGGAATGGAGAAAATACTGGTTGATGGCGGTCAGCTCGTTGGCGAGGACCTTATTAAGGTATTGAATGACTTTCTTGTCGCCTTTCATGCTGCGGCTCCCTGATGGCCGGGTGAATCAGCCTTTTAGGATAGCCCCTTATCGGACAAGAGAAAAATACAGTCTGGCAATCGGGACGGTCAGGCCGGCTGGGCGAGCAGGTTGGCCAGTGCCAGGTAGTCCGGTGAGCGACTCTCCCTCAGGATTTCCCGGGCGGTGCAGGCACAGCGGCCGCATTGGGTACCAACGCCCAGTTCTTTTCCCAGCTGACGCATGGAAGAGACACCGTTATCGGCGGCTTCGCGAATTTCCCGGTCGGTTACCCCGTGGCACAGGCAAACATACATAGTAATGACTCACCAACGACGTTAAAGGTTAGTGATAATTATTGTCATTAGCATCCCAAAATGCAACCCCATTGGCTTAAATTTGTGCAACGGAGTGTGCCGGGCCAGGAAGTGTGACCAACTTACCGGCCCCGGGTCAGATTCCGGTTTCCTGTCTCGGTGACCACCACGTTGTCCTCGATCCGGATGCCTCCGCAGCCTCGCAACCGACTCATCAGACCCCGGTTCAGGTGCTGCCCGAGCTCCCCCTCCAGCAAGGGATCCAGCAACGAAGGTATAAAGTAGAGTCCGGGCTCGATGGTCACCACCATCCCGGGCTCAAGCCGACGGGTCAGCCGCAGGAACGGCGCATCCTCCGGCGATGGTGTCGGTTTGCCGGCAACATCATGAACCTGAACGCCGAGAAAGTGGCCAATCCCATGGGGAAAGAAAGCCCGGGTAATGCCCTGCTCCACGATGTCCGGATCCTCCAGACCGGTCACCAGGCCGGTCGCTGACAGCAGGGCCGCAATGCCCTGGTGCGCCTTGCGATGGATGTCAATGTAGTCCACGCCGGGCGCCACCATGTCACAAAGCCGCAGCTGGAGCCGCTCGAGTCCGTGAATCACGGCGGCGAAGTGGGACTCGCCCGGCCCGGCCGTGGTGCGGGTGATGTCGGAGCAGTAGCCCCGAAACCGGACACCGGCATCGATCAACAAGCTGCGGGGATGGCCCGGCGGCTGGGTATCGTAGTATTGATAATGCAGGGTGCCGGCGTGTTCGTTCACCCCGATGATGCTGTGATAGGGGGCATCGGCTTCCCGCTGTCGGGTCGCCTGCTGGTAGGCGAGACTAATGCCAAATTCGCTCTCGCCAGCGACAAACGCGTCCCGGGCCGCCCGGTGCCCCGCCAGCGCCAGGGTATTGGCCCGGGCCAGGCATTCGATTTCGTAGTCGGTCTTGCAGACCCGGGTTTCATCCAGCTCTCTGAGCAGGCCTTCCGGATTGTGTTGGCCGGCCACGCCATCGAGCAGGGCGGGATCACCGATAACCGCGAGACTGCCCGGGTCGTCAAGCAGCGGCGCCTTGGGCGAGGAACTGCTGCGCACGTCAATGAATTGCTGCCAGGGTTCTTCCGGTAACGATGGGCTGGCATGCCAGAAATCCACCGGCTCGTAGAGCCACAGCACCGGCTTATGCCCCGCCCGTATCCAGAGCCAGTCATGCTCGCGGCCGGTCAGCCCGGTCCAGTGCAGGAACGGGCCATAGCCCTGGAAGTGCCAGGCCTGGTCGTCCCCGAAGCGATACGGGGCGGCACCGGAGGCAATCAGCAGGCTGTCGAATCCCTGATCCGCCAGCGCCGATTCGTACCGGGCTTGCAGTTCTTCAAGGTGATCCAGCTGCAATGACAGCAGGGCTTTATCAGGCATGTCAGTCTTCCAGTTGCTTCCAGAGGGTGATCAGATCTTCCGAGCGTGCATCGCGCAGGCGGATCAGACGAATTTCCAGGGGCACATCCCAGCGCTCATCTCCGGCACGCACCAGGCTGCCAAACTGTTCACTTTTTTCCGTCATGCGCTTTGGCAGCCAGCCCATGCCAAACCCCTGCTTGACCAGGGCCTTGATACTGGCCGATTGGGTATTCTCGTTCAGTGGCAACAGGTGTGCCATCCGCTTGTGTCTCGCCAGGTGCCCCTCGATGGCGGATTGCAGAAAACCGCGGTTGTGATAGGCAATTAATGGTGCCGGCTGCTCCTGAGTGCCGGGCAGAGCGAAACGGGGACGGCCCTGCTCGTCCGCAACACTGACAGGCACCAGGGATTCCCGGGCCAGCACCAGCCACTCGAAATTGTCGGCGGTCAGGCGCCCGCCCCAGGGCAGGTCCGGGTGCCAGTAACACAACACCAGATCACACTCACCGCTTTCCAGAGCCTCAAGGAATTGCTCACCGATCCAGCTGGTGGCTTTGAGGTTAAGCTGCAGCCGCTCGGCAATGCCCGCGTCTCTCGCCCAGCCCTGGTAGAAGTGGGAGAACAGACCCTGGGTGGAACCGACACTGATCCGTGCCGAGGCCTCGGCCTCAAGGGCGGCGATTCGGTCCGTGGTGTCTCGCACATCCCGGGTAATCCGTTCACACAGTTCCCGGAACACCTCCCCTGCCGGCGTTAAAGACAGCGGCAGTGTCTGGCGGTTGATCAGGGTGCTGCCCATCGCCTCTTCCAGCAGCTTGATCCGGCGGCTGAACGTAGGCTGGCTCACGTGCTGCAATTCGGCAGCACGTGAGAAATGGCGCGTGCGGGCCAGCGCCAGAAAATCTTCCAGCCAGCGTACTTCCATGGAATCCCCTGGGGTCGGATGGTATGGCTAAGTGCTTGTATCGATCCGGGTTTGACTGCTGGCATCATAGCCTATAGCAGCACACCCGTTACAACCGCCCCTCTTCCACCGCGTGGCAGGCCACCTGATTACCCCCATCGGTGGTAATCAGCTCCGGTATTTCCTGGCGACACCGCTCGTTGGCGTACGGGCAGCGGCCATGAAACACGCAGCCTGAGGGCAGATTCACCGGCGTCGGCACTTCCCCCTTCAGGCGGATGTGGTTGGGCCGGTCATCCTCCAGCTTGGGAATGGCGGACAGCAGCGCCTGGGTGTATGGATGCCGGGGCGTGGCAAACAGGGTTTTGGTGTCCGCCAGCTCGCACACCCGGCCCAGGTACATCACCGCCACTCGGGTGCCGAAATGCTCCACCACCGCCAGGTCGTGGGTGATGAACAGATAGGTCAGCCCCCGGCTCTCCTGGGCATCCATCAGCAGGTTCAGCACCTGAGCCTGAATGGACACGTCGAGCGCGGAAATCGGCTCATCGGCCACAATGAACTCGGGATCCACCGCCAGCGCCCGGGCAATGGCAATTCGCTGGCGCTGGCCACCGGAGAACTCATGACCAAAGCGGGCCCCCCAATCCGAATCGATGCCCACCGAATGCATTACTTCGTGGATCTTGTCCCGCACCTGGACGGGCGACCAGTCCGGATGGTGGAACCGGATCGGCTCTTCCAGGGTCTGCTGAATGGTCATCCGCGGATTCAGAGACGCATACGGGTTCTGAAAGATCATCTGCATCTTGCGCCGGAACGGCAGCGACGCCTTGCGTTCCAGGTTGTCGATGCGTTGGCCATCGTAATGGATCTCCCCGGCGCTGGGCGACAGCAGCCCCATCACGGTGCGGGCCACGGTGGACTTGCCACAGCCGGATTCGCCGACCACACACAGGGCTTCACCCCGCTGTACGTCCAGATCGACGCCGTTGATGGCGTGTACCGCTTCCCGTTTGCGGCGGAAGCGGCCACCCTCGAAGGTGATCTGCTCCAGCAGGCTGCCGGAGAGGTCAAAGCGCTTCTCCAGCCCGCGAATACTTACCAGTGGGGAGGTCATGATTCGGCCTCCTGCATGCGTGTCTCCTGTTCAATCAGGTTGGCGACTTCGTAACAGGCCACATCCACATTGCCCGAGTGCACGTAGTCCGGCATCGAGTGCTTGCACTGCTCGGTGGCGAATTTACAGCGGGGATGGAACGGGCAGCCCGTGGGTACGTTTTTCAGGGACGGCATGGAGCCGGGAATCTGGAACAGCCGTGCGCCCGGCTCGCCCAGCTGGGGCAGCGCATTGATCAGTCCTTGGGTGTAGGGGTGCTGGGCATCATTGATAATCTCCCGGGTCGGCCCCTGTTCAATGATGCGACCGGAGTACATCACCAGCATGCGCTGGGTTACCTGAGAAACCACGCCCAGGTCATGGGTGATCAGCATCAACGCCACATTCTCCTGCTCGCACAGGTCCAGCAGCAGATCCATGATTTCCGCCTGGATGGTTACGTCCAGGGCGGTCGTCGGCTCGTCAGCAATGATGATTTCCGGATCAAGCAGCAGCGCGATGGCGATGATCACCCGCTGGCGCATGCCACCCGACAGCTCGTGTGGGTATTGCTCCAGCCGCTTTTCCGGGGACGGGATCTGCACTTTCTGCAGCCGGTCCAGGGCAATCGCCCGCGCTTCCTTCTTGCTGATTTTCCGGTGCGCCAGGATCGCCTCAATCATCTGGGTACCAATGGTCAACACCGGGTTCAGCGTCATCATCGGGTCCTGGAAGATCATGGCGATGCGGTTGCCGCGGATCTTGCGCAACTCCCGCTCGCTCATGGCCGCCAGGTCCCGGCCCTCAAACAGGATCTGGCCACCGGCAATATAGCCGGGTCTGGCGATCAGGTTCAGGATCGAGAAGGCGGCCACGGATTTACCGGCACCGGATTCCCCCACCAGGCCCAGCCGTTCGCCCTTGTCGAGGCTGAAACTGATCTCCCGCAGGGCGGTCAGGTCGCCGCCGCGCACGGCAAAACGTACATCCAGATCTCTAACTTCCAGCAGTGCCATGGTGTTACCCCTTGTACAGCCGTGGGTTCATTACATCCCGCAACCAGTCACCCAACAGGTTGATGACCAGCACGAGCACGACCAATACCAGGCCCGGGATCAGGGTGATCCACCAGGAGCCGCTCTGGATGTAGTCAAAGCCGGATTTGATCAGCGAGCCCAGCGACGGCTGGGTTTCCGGCATACCCAGACCCAGGAACGACAACGCCGCCTCGGAAATGATGGCATTGGCAATCTGGACCGTGGCAATCACGAAGATCGGCGACAGGGTATTGGGAAGGATGTGCCGGAACATGATCCGGGGCGTTCCGAAGCCCATCACCTTGGCGGCGTCCACGTATTCTTTCTTTTTCTCCGCCAGCACCGAGGCGCGCACGGTACGGGCAATCTGTGGCCATTCCGACACACCAATGATAAAGATCAGCATGTAGATGGCGATTTCACCAAACATCAGGTTGCCGAAACTGGCCTTGAACACCGCACCGACAATGATCGCCACCATCAGGGTGGAAAAGGACAACTGCACGTCGGCAATGCGCATCAGGATGGCGTCGACCCGGCCGCCCAGATAGCCCGCCAGCAGGCCGAACAGAATGCCCAGCGCCGCCTGCAAGATCACGGCGCCGAAGCCGATCATCAGCGATACCCGGGTGCCGTAGAGAATGGTCGAGAGCAGGTCCCGGCCCTGGGCATCGGTGCCCAGGGGGAACGCCGGATCGGACCCCGCCAACCCGGCCGGGGGCAACTCAGAATTCATGATATTGATCTGGGCCAGATCATAGGGGTTGGCAGGTGCCAGCAGGGGCGCAAACACCGCCGCCAGAACCATCAGCATCAACACCACAAAGCTGGCAATGGCCACCCTGTCGCGCTTGAAACTGTACCAGACAAAGGACTCGCGGAAGCGGTCCCAGCGGGAAACCGTTGCCGTTGTCATGCTTTCTTACCTGTCAGTTTGACGGTGGGGTTAACGAGACCGTAGATCAGGTCCACCAGCGTGTTGGTGATCACGAAAATCAGGCCTACCACCATCAGGTAAGCCACAATCAGCGGGATATCACTGCGGGTGATCGCCTCAAGGAACATCAGGCCCACGCCGGGCCACTGGAACACGGTCTCGGTGAGAATGGTGTACGCCACCATAATGCCAATCTGCACCCCGCCAACCGTGATCACCGGCAGCATGGTGTTCTTCAGGGCGTGCAGAAAGTTGATACGGCCGGCGCTCAGGCCCTTGGCCCGGGCATAACGGATGTAATCGCTTTGCAGCACCTCCATCATCTCGGCGCGAATCAGCCGGATAAACAGCGGCAGCATGATTGACGCCAGCGAGACCGACGGCAGGATCAGGTGCATCAGACCGCCTTCGCTAAAGAAACCGGAATGCCAGGTGCCGAAGAGGTGGGTCAGGTCATCGCCACGGCCATAGGAAGGCAGCCCACCCTCGGTGGAGAAAAACTCGTTCAGCCACTGCCCCCAGCCGGTCTCCTCAGGAAACGCATTCACTGTGACACCGATGGAGAACAGCTGGATCAGCATGATGGCCGTAAGGAACACCGGGATGGAAATACCCACCGTACTGACACCCATGAAAAATTTTGACAGCCAGGCCTGGGGCCGGATGGCAGCATAGACCCCGATGGGAACCGAAAACACCACAATGATCAGGCTGGCGCCAATCACCAGCTCCAGGGTCGCCGGCAGATGCTCCGCAATCACTTCCAGGGTCGGCTTGCTGTAGAAATACGAGTTGCCCAAGTCCCCCTGAAGCGCGTCGCCCGCGAAACGCAGGTACTGCACCACCATCGGGTCGTTGAGGCCGAGTTCCTCGCGAATGGCTTCCCGCTCCTCTTCAGAGACGGACATGCCCACCATTTCCTGAAGCGGGTCCCCGAGGCCGTCCTGAATGGCAAAGGCGATCACACTGATCACGAACATGACCAGAAACGCCTGGGAAATCCGCTGAACCAAAAACGCTAACATGGAAAGCTTCCGGATAAGGCTTGCAAACAAAAGGCCGGCACCGGATCACTCCAGCACCGGCCGGCCATCAAAGGCGATTATTCAACAACCAGGTCACCCAGGTACGGGAAGTTCATGACATTGAGCACCGGCTCAATCTTCACGTTCTCCTTCGCGGCCCAGGCCAGGTCCTGCCAGTGCAGTGGAATGAAGGCGGCATCGTCATACAGACGCTGCTCCACTTCCTGCAGCATGGCCGCCCGCTTGTCCAGATCGGTCTCCACATTGGCCTTCTTCACCAGGGCGTCGATTTCCGGATTGCAGTAGTTGCCGGCGTTGTACTGGCCAGAGCCGCTTTCAGCATCCGGGCAGAAGGTCAGGAACTCGTAGAAGTTGGCGGAGTCTTCGGTATCCGCGTGCCAGCCGATCATCATCATGTCACCCGAGCGGTTGTCATACTCCGGCCAGTACTGTGCCTTCGGCAGCGTCTTCAGATCCACCTTGATGTTAATACGGGCCAGCATGGCAGCCACCGCCTGCGCGATCTTGTCATCGTTCACGTAGCGGTTGTTTGGCGCCATCATGGTGATGGTGAAACCATCCTCGTAGCCGGCTTCCTTCATCAGTGCCTGGGCTTTGGCCACATCAAAGCGCGGCTTGAGGGATTCGTTATAGCCCTGGTAACCCTGTGGTGACATCTGAGCGGCCGGGGTGGCAAAGCCCTTCATGATCTTGGCGGCGATGCCTTCCTGATTGATGGCGTAGGCAATGGCCTGGCGAACTTTCGGATTCTTGAAGGCCTCAACCCGTTCCTGGTTCATGTGGAACAGGATGATGCGGGTACCGCTCATGGTGACCAGGCTGGAGTCTTTATCCCGCTTGATCCGATCGAGATCCGTGGGCGGTACCGGTGCAATGAAATCCACACCACCGGAAAGCAGGGCAGAAACGCGGGTGTTATTCTCCTTGATCGGCGTGAGAACGATCTTGCCGACGTTGCCGGGGGATTCGGTGTCCCAGTAGCCTTCGAAACGCTCGAACTCCATCCGGACGCCCTGCTGACGCCCGGTTACCACGTATGGCCCGGTTCCGGACAGGTGCTCGGAGGCAAAGGAGTTGCCATGCTTGACGATGGCGCTCTTGTCCTTGCCATCTTCGGTTTTGCCGGTGTAGAACTCGCTGTCCAGCGGGAAGAGGTAGGTGGCGGTATTGAGCAGCAGAGGAAAGGGCTCTTTGGTCACCAGATCGAAGGTGTACTCGTCAACGATCTTCAGCTCACTAAAGGGCTGGAAGATGGCCTTGAAGTCCTGGCTTTGCTTCAGTCGTTCGAAGGTGAACTTGACGTCCTTGGCGGTCAGCTCGTTGCCGGAGTGAAACTTCACCCCCTCGCGCAGCTTGAAGCGCATGGTTTTTTCATCGATTCGCTCCCAGCTCTCGGCCAGGCGCGGCTCGAAGCCCAGATCTTTGGTCCAGCGGATAAGCGGGTCAAAGGTCATATGGGATAGCTGCAGGATACCGCCAGACAGCTGTTCATGGATGTCGAGGGTTACGGGGTCGGCGTCGTACGCCATCTTCAGTTCCTTGGTCGCCTCGGCGGACAGGGCTACCGGCGCCGCCGCCAGGGCCAGGGAACCGACAAATGCTGCAATCAGTTTTTTCATCGCGTTTTCCGTCGCTGTTTTAGGAATTTTCACGGAACATCGGCGCAGAAGGGCACCGGATGCCTGAGCAACAAGCTAGTCTCGGAAAACCCTTACGGCAATCGAAATTGCGACATGGCGTTATTCGCCAGGTGAATGACCTGATTTGGCGCAGCCCTACAGGCGGAAAACCAGTGGCAGAATCAGCGCGGTGAACACGCCAGTGAGGCCCATGCCCAGCGAGGCAAAGGCGCCGGCGGTATGGCTGATCTCAAACGCCCGCGCGGTGCCGATGGCATGGCCGTTCAGACCCAGGGCAAAGCCCAGTATTCGTTCATCCTTTACCGGCAACACACGGGCGAGCAGGTCAACGAAGAGGGTTGCGACCACCCCGGTAATCAGCAGGCCGCCCATCATCAGGGGCACGGAACCGCCCAGCTGTTCGGTGATCCCGATGGCAATCGGTGCCGTGACAGACTTGGGCGCCAGCGATGCCAGCACCTCCGGCGAAGCACCCAGAGCCCAGCCAATCACCACGGCATAAACCGCTGCCATGGTTGCGGCGATTGGCAGGGTCACCAGGATGGGGCGCCACATGGCACGGATATGGTGCATCTGTTGATACAGGGGAATGCCCAGAGCCACGGTAGCGGGACCGAGCAGCACGGTGAGCCAGTGAGCGCCCTGCCGGTAGCTCTGGTAATCCAGCGCCAGAACAGCGATCACTCCGGCCAGAAGTACTGCCGACAGCATCACGGGCGGCAGCCATAAAGGCCGCCCCACGCGGGAGAACAACCAGTTGCCAGCGAAGAAGGCACTCAGGGTTAAACCAATGGCGAGAATCGGCGTGGCTGCGAGAGTATCCGGCAGCGTCTGGAGTTGGGCAAAGATCTCAGTCACGATCGCCATTCCCTCTGGTCGTCACCAGTTGCATCAACAATAATGTGGTTAGAACGCTCAGAAAGGTGCCAACGAGCAAAGCCGTCGCAACCGCCAGCCACTGCCCGGAGAACTGATCCGCAGTAAAAAATACGCCCACGACACCCGGCATGATCAGCAGCACCAGCACGGAGACCAGCCCCTGACTGGCCAAGGCCAGTTCATCGCTCACGCTGCCTTTCACCATCAAGGTGAAGGTAATAACGACCATACCCAGAACGCCGCCACTGACTGGCAAGGCAAAGAGTACCCTTATGGACTCGCCAAGGATAAAAAACAGCACCAGGACCAGAAAACCGCGCAACATCGACATGCGTTCACACTCAACCACGGAAGAATTGCATTACACTAGCCCAAACAGACACTCCGATACCAATGCAGGAAGCTCATGGCGCTCAAAGCAACCGTCTTCAAGGCCACCCTTAACATCGCCGACATGGACCGGCACTACTACGCGGACCATCACCTGACCATCGCCCGGCACCCGTCGGAAACCGATGAACGAATGATGGTCCGGCTGCTCGCGTTTGTCCTGAATGCCAGTGAACAGCTTGAATTTACCCGGGGCCTGAGTACCGACGACGAGCCGGAGCTCTGGCAAAAAAGCCTGAGTGGTGAGATCGAACTGTGGGTGGAACTGGGGCTGCCGGACGAAAGCCGCCTGCGCAAGGCCTGCAACCGGGCGGACCGGGTTATCCTGTATACCTACGGTGGCCGTGCCGTGCCCCTGTGGTGGGAAAAGCACCAAGGCAAACTGACCCGCTTCAATAACCTCATCATCATCAACCTGCCCCCGGAAGCCACCGAGCCACTTGCCAATCTGGCCGAGCGCGGCATGAATCTGCAGTGCACCATCCAGGACGGAACCGTGAACATCGGCAACGAGGACACGCTTGTCAGCCTGACACCTGAACCACTCTACCCCGATTAAAAAACTGGCCACCAGACCTACCAGAATATCGCAGTTTACGTTAAGGTAAACTTTAGCCGATGCCAACGAGGGCCACACCAGGCCCCGTCAGCTTGGCTATACTAAAACCAACGACACCCTCACAAGGGGTGTTTTGTTCCTCAGGCCACCACCCCAGGAAGAGGATTATGACAACAACAAAAGCCAAAGTTGCTTACTCCCCGGTCTTTACCGACGGTGCGGAATTCCGTATTCCCACCTTCAAGTTACTGAAGCAGGATGGCTCCCTTTATAAGGGCGCCAAAGCACCGGATCTGGATAAAGAAAAGGCCCTGCGCATTTACCGTGCAATGGTCACCACCCGGATTCTTGATGAACGCATGCTCGCGGCCCAGCGACAGGGTCGCCTCAGCTTCTACATGCAATGCACCGGTGAAGAAGCAGCCGTCATCGGCAGTGCCGCCGCCCTGGACGACGCCGACATGATCATGGCGCAGTACCGGGAACAGGGCGCCCTCGCCTATCGTGGTTTCTCCATTGATGAATTCATGAACCAGCTGTTCGGCAACGAACTGGACTATGGCAAAGGTCGCCAGATGCCCGTTCACTACGGCTCCAGCAAGCTGAACTACATGACCATCTCATCGCCGCTGGCCACACAGATTCCCCAGGCCACCGGTTATGCCTACGGCCAGAAACTGGCGGGCGACGGCCACTGCACCATTACCTATTTCGGCGAGGGCGCTGCCTCGGAAGGTGATTTCCATGCTGCCCTGAACATGGCCACCGTCCATCGCGTCCCGGTGATTTTCCTGTGCCGCAACAACGGCTATGCCATTTCCACCCCGGCCGCTGAACAGTTCGCCGCCGACGGTGTGGCACCCAGGGCCTATGGCTACAAGATGGATGTCATCCGTGTCGACGGTAACGACATCCTGGCCGTCCACGAGGCCACCAGAGCGGCACGCCGCCTGGCGGTGGAGCACAATCGCCCGGTGTTGATCGAAGCCATGACCTATCGCCTGGCCGCCCACTCTTCGTCCGATGACCCGTCTGGCTACCGCAGCAAGGACGAGGAGGCCGTCTGGCGCGAGAAAGACCCGATCCTGAGGATGCGCCTCTGGCTCGAAAGCAAGAAGTGGTGGAGCGAGGATGACGAGAAACAGTTGCAGGAAAACATGCGCCGCGAAGTGCTCGAAACCATGAAACGAGCGCAGAAACGGCCACCCCCGGCGCTTGATACCCTGGTAAGCGATGTCTACGACGAGGTACCGCCGGTCCTGGCGGACCAGTTCGAGAAGCTCAAGGCACACATCCGCCGCCATCCGGACGAGTATCCGAAGAGTGCCGAACACGCGAAGAGGGAGGCCTGAGATGACCAAGATGAATATGCTCCAGGCCATCAACAATGCCCTCGACACCGCCATGGCCGCCGACGAGCGGGTACTGTGTTTCGGTGAGGATGTGGGTGTCTTCGGTGGGGTTTTCCGCGCCACCAGCAACCTGCAACAGAAGTACGGCAAGTCGCGCTGCTTTAACACGCCACTGGTTGAGCAAGGCATCATCGGCTTCGCCAACGGCCTGGCGGCGCAAGGCTCCGTGCCGGTCGCCGAGATACAGTTTGCCGATTACATCTTCCCGGCCTTCGACCAGATCGTGAACGAGTCGGCCAAGTTCCGCTACCGCTCCGGCAACCTGTTCAATGTGGGCGGGCTGACCATCCGCGCGCCCTATGGCGGCGGCATTGCCGGCGGGCTCTATCATTCGCAATCGCCGGAAGCCTATTTTGCCCACACCCCGGGTCTCAAGATCGTGGTCCCCCGGAACCCGCATCAGGCCAAGGGTCTGCTGCTGGCTGCAATCCACGACAAGAACCCTACACTGTTCTTCGAGCCCAAACGGCTCTACCGCGCCTCCGTGGGCGATGTGCCGGAAGAAGATTACCGGCTGCCGCTGGGTGAAGCGGAAGTGCTCAAGGAAGGGACGGATGTGACCGTGCTGGGCTGGGGCGCGCAGATGGAAGTGATTGAACACGCCGTCGAGAAGGCGGAAAAAGAAGGCATCTCCTGTGAAGTCATCGACCTGAGAACCATCCTGCCGTGGGATGTGGAAACCGTCGCCAATTCCGTGTTCAAGACCGGTCGCCTGGTGGTTACCCATGAAGCCCCGCTGACTGGCGGCTTCGCCGGCGAAATTGCGGCGACCATACAGGAGCGTTGCTTCCTGTACCTGGAGTCCCCGATCGCTCGGGTGACCGGGATGGATACCCCCTTCCCGCTGGTGCTGGAAAAAGAGCACCTGCCTAATCACCTGAAGGTCTATGAGGCCATCAGGTCGAGCGTGGAATTCTAGGTTGATATCAGGACAGGAGAGCAATCATGAGTGATTTTATACTGCCCGATATCGGCGAAGGTATCGTGGAGTGCGAACTGGTCAAATGGCTGGTCGCCGAAGGGGACATTATCGAGGAAGACCAGCCGGTCGCCGAGGTGATGACCGACAAGGCCCTGGTGGAAATACCGGCGCCGTACAAGGGCCGGGTGACCCGCCTTTACTACAAGGAAGGCGATATCGCCAAGGTTCACGCCCCGCTGTTCGAGCTGGTGGATGAGAGCGAGACTGCTGGCCAAGCCGCCAGCGCCCCGGAGCCAGCGAAAGCAGAGCCTGCCCCCGAGACCAACACACAACCTGCCTCAAGCACGGAGGCCGGTGATAATGCTACTGAGGACTTTATCCTGCCAGACATCGGCGAAGGTATCGTTGAATGTGAAGTGGTGGAGTGGCGCGTGGCCGAGGGTGACGAGATCGAGGAAGACCAGCCGGTCGTGGATGTCATGACCGACAAGGCCATGGTGGAGATCACCGCACCCAAGGCCGGCCGCGTCACCAAGCTTTACCATGAGCAGCAGGCCATGGCCCGGGTGCACTCCCCGCTGTTCGCGTTTATTCCCCGCGATCGCGACGAGCCCGCTGAGGCAAAAGCCGAATCAAAGCCAGCACCGGAACCCACACCGGCAACGGCAAAACCGGTCTCAACAGGAAACCGGCAGCGGATTCCGGCCAGTCCTGCCGTACGCCGCCTGGTGCGGGAGCATGATTTGAACCTGCCGGACATCGCCGGGTCCGGCAAGGATGGCCGGGTGCTGAAGGCCGATGTACTGGCCCACCTCGACAACCCCTCTGCGCCTGCGCAAGATCAGGAGCGCACCAGCGACGTGCAGCCTGCAAGTTCAGGCCGAGCGCGCCGCATGCCGGACAGCAAGCAGGAGGCACGGATCGAGCCGATCAGGGGCATGAAAGCAGCGATGGCCCGTAGCATGGTGACATCGGCGACCACTATCCCTCACTTCATCTACAGCGAAGATATCGACGTTACCGACCTGCTGAAACTGCGGGAACAACTAAAGCCGGAAGCCGAAGCCCGGGGATCGCGGCTGACATTGATGCCCTTCATCATGAAGGCCATCGCCTTAGCGGTTCAGGAGTTCCCGGTACTCAACAGCCGTGTCAACGAGGACGTCACGGAGATTCACTACCTGCCCAACTGCAACATCGGTATGGCTGTTGATGGCAAGGCAGGGCTGATGGTTCCCAACGTCAAGGGCGTTGAGAATCTGACCCTGCTGGGCATTGCGGATGAAGTGGCCCGCCTCACCGAGGCAGCCCGCTCAGGCCGTGTCAGCCAGGACGATCTCAAGGGTGGCACCATCACCATCTCCAACATTGGCGCACTGGGTGGCACCTACGCCTCCCCCATCATTAATGCCCCGGAAGTGGCGATTGTGGCCCTGGGCCGGACCCAGAAACTGCCGCGCTTCGACGCCAATGGCCAGGTGGTGGAACGGGCCATCATGACGGTGAGCTGGGCGGGGGACCATCGCATCATTGATGGCGGTACCATTGCGCGCTTCTGCAACCGCTGGAAAGGCTACCTGGAATCGCCGCAATCGATGCTGTTGCATCTGGGCTGACGGGGCATCATGGCGCAGAAGACGCAACTGCAGCAGTTCTATATTCCTGAAGAGCAGTCGATCTACCTGCTCAGCCATGACGATGCCAAGAAGCTCAAGGACTGGGTGGCGCTGTGCGCCACCCAGCTCCGCCAATTGGGTTACCAGGACATCGAACTGATCGGCAAAGGCGCCTACGGCTTCGTGTTCGCTGGCCGCCTGCCAAGCGCAGACGACAGTGGCCCCGAGCATGTCTTCAAGTTCACCCGCATCAATCTGCCACAACACCTGCAGGACCGCCTTGAGGATGAAGCCTATATCCTCGAACAGGTTCGACACCCAAGAGTACCTCGGCTGATCGCCTACCAGCGCGCGCACAACCAGCCCATTCTGGTGATGGAACGGGCCGCCGGCCTTAATCTGGAAGAAGTGTCCCTGCGTGAGGGCCGCCTCACACCACGGGTGGTGATGCGAATTGCCGACCAGCTTGCGGACATCCTGCGCAACCTGCGCCGCGAAAACGGCCCTGCCGGACGCCCCATCGTGCATGGTGACATCAAGCCATCCAACCTGGTGTTCGACGCCAGCACCGAGAACATTGCCCTGATCGACTGGGGCTCCTCGGTATTCGCCCAGCTCGACGCCAATCAGCAGTTCCTGACCACCAATGTGATGGAACTGATGTCTGACAACCTGCAACAGACCAACGCCCGGCTGGGGGATGTCTATTTCATTGGCGAGGAGCAACTCAACGGCGGCCTGTCGTCTCCCCGTTTTGATGAACAGGGTGCTGCAGGAACCCTTTACGCACTGGCTTCCGGCCAGTCGTGCCGGTTCGGGCACCAGGCCATACCCGCCACCTCCCTGGGGCTGCCCATGGAGTTCGCTCGCATGCTGGACGGCATGCTGGCCCCGGACCCGGAGACCCGCCGGCAGGCCGGCGACTACTACCTGAAAGAAATGCCCAGAATGGCGCGCACGGTGATGATTGATCTGCCGGAGCCCCCGGCAAATCCATTGGTACCAGTCTGGACACGACCGTCAGACCACGAGATCGACACCGTGGTGTACAGCTCCCGCAAATCCTTCCTGCGGCAGGAAGGTGCCCCGGAAACCCTCAACGATGTTAACGACGTACAGCTGGACCGATACTACAAGAACTTCATGCAGGGCATGGGGGAGACGGAAAAAGCGTTTCTCGCCGCCGTCAGCCGACTGGGACGATACCCCGTGGAAGGCGGTCTTGCCGTTCGTTGGGAGACCGATGGCGTTTATATCGATACCTCACTGAACCTGCACGACCCCAGCCTGAAGACCGCTTTCATCAGGGCCGTGAACAACATGGTCTACCTGGCCCAGGCCATTTATCGCCAGGGTATCTTCAAGAGCTGCCTGTTCAACGCCCGCAACACCCTGCACATCGACCGCACCGAACCGGACCAGCCGTTCGTGATCGAGCCAGGTATGCAGCTACGATATGAAGTCAGCGCGGCACCGGAAGTGGAAGATGAATCCCGGGTGCATTCCTATTTCGAGGACGGCCCTGACCCGGAGGAATTCCTGGTGCTGCCGCAAACCATCATCACAGCACTGGAATCCCTGAATGATATCCACCATACCGGCATGATTATCTTCGAAGCCCTACCCCTCCACCTCAAGATCCACAGCCATTACCGCCTGCTCGACCCGGACCGCGAGGGAGAGTTTTCCCACCTGCTCGACGAGATCCTCTCCGCCGTGGACCAGATCACCGGGCTCGGCGTTTCCGGCTTCATGAAAATGCCCTACAAGGACACCCGCTTCTTCCCCCACATCGAGCGCCTGCCCGAACGCTACTACCCCAGAAACCCCAGAGCGGACGCCGAGTCCGCCCGATTGTCATAACTGGCCAAACCGGCGTCGACAGGACTGGACAGAGCACCTCATCACACGTAAGATTGCGCACTCGAAATTGATGCGACAGCAACGATTTCAAGCGCCCGTAGCTCAGCTGGATAGAGCGCTGCCCTCCGGAGGCAGGGGTCACTGAAAAAATCCGGAACCGAAGGCAACGGTCAAACATGCCAATTTTGTCGAAAACCGCCCGTAGCTCAGCTGGATAGAGCGTCGCCCTCCGGAGGCGAAGGTCAGAGGTTCGAATCCTCTCGGGCGGGCCATTTCATTGCAAATTCAGCAAGTTACACACCTGAAATTTCTGAACACTCCTTTACCTCGCAAATTACTTCTGAATAAACTTCCAACTAGGCAGTGACTTTTGCCCCGCTTGTGAAATTTTACTATTTGGCACATAAATCTGAGCCTGTGTCCAAATTGTGTCCATGGTGTGTC
>AZIH01003475.1_pt1 | contig 17549 bp, 13 predicted proteins | sample 359041 | NCBI WGS metagenome assembly AZIH01 (sample SAMN02429716, study PRJNA222664) | marine sediment metagenome | biome: Sediment sample; isolation source: enrichment culture of sample MGS-ANC(UA) from oil contaminated site at the... | place: Italy: Ancona | collected 2012-02-14 | depth 6 m m
GCAGGACGGGTGGTGGCCCATTACCCGGGAACCGAACAGATTGTGCGGGGCCCGTCCGGTGGAGTGATCGTGTATTACAGCCGTGACGGCCAGCCGGGGGCGGACCTAGTCAATCCTTTGACCGGCGAGGGCATTGCGCCCTATGAGCCATCGGCTTTTTTTACCTGGATCAAGGATCTGCATCGCTCGTTTCTGGTGGATGACGCAGGCCGGATGTTGGCCGGGGTGATGGCCGCTGTCATGGTACTGCTGTGCATCTCCGGGATCCTGCTGCTGGTCCGCCGCACCGGCGGCTGGCAGGCATTGTTCCGGCCATTTCCCGGTTCCGGTAGCAAACGGATTCACTCCGAACTGGCCCGGTTTGCCGTTCTTGGCTTGCTGCTGTCAGCATTGACCGGCAGTTACCTGTCAGCCCAGCGTTTTGGTGTGTTGCCCGAACCGGCGGAACTCGGGCCCATGTTTCCTGCTGAGGTCTCTGGTGGGCAACCAGCGCCGGTGGCAACGCTGAGCGCCCTCTCGGAGGTTGACCTCAGGGAATTACGGGAACTGGTGTTTCCCTATCCTGATGACCCCCAGGATGTCTATTCCCTGACAACCCGCGGCGGTTCCGGGTTTGTTGATCAGGCGACGGGTGAGCTTCTGAAGTACCAGCCCCGCTCTGAGGGCAGCGTAATCCAGCAGTGGATCGTCAGTTTGCACACCGGCGAGGGCCTGTGGTGGCTCGGCCTGATTCTCGGAGTTGCGGCGCTGACAGTACCGGTGCTTTCGGTGACGGGGGTGACAATCTGGTGGCAGCGACGCCGCTCGTCAGAGACGTTTCCGGACAATGCCGATGCCTCTCAGGCGGATACCGTTATTCTCGTCGGCTCCGAAGGTAATGCCACCTGGGGGTTTGCCCGGGTACTCCAGGCCAGCCTGAACACCGCCGGTTTTCGGGTGCATTGTGCCGAGATGAATGCAATGGCCGACCGTTACCCCCAGGCCGCCATGCTTTTTGTGCTGACCTCGACCTATGGTGACGGCGATGCGCCCGCGTCCGCTCGACGGTTTATGGCCAGGCTCCGTGATTTCCGGGGCGAAAAGACTCTGAAATACGCCGTGCTGGGTTTTGGTGACCGGCAGTTTCCGAACTTCTGTCAGTTTGCAGTAGAGGTGGATATGGCGCTCGCCAGCAAAGGGCTGGGTCGTCTGCATCCCATCGCGTTGATTGACCGGTGTTCCGCTTCGCAATTCAGCGAGTGGGGCGACAGGGTTGGTAAGCGTATCGGGACTCCGCTTGTGCTGACCTACGATCCATTGCCGCCGGCCACGGTAAAGCTGGAATTGGTAGAGCGGGCAGATTACGGGGTCGCGGTGCAGGCACCGACCAGTATCCTGCGTTTCAAGGCGTCGGTGCAGGGCCGGGGCTGGTGGCTGAAGTTGCTCCCCCGAGCCGGCAAGAAGCTGCCTCCATTCGAGGCGGGCGATCTGCTGGGCGTTATGCCTCCGAACGGGCAGCCCCCGCGGTTCTACTCGCTGGCGTCTTCTGCCACTGACGGAGTTTTGGAGATATGCGTTCGCAAACAGACTGGCGGTCTTTGCTCCGGGTATCTGCACGAGCTCAGACCGGGTGATCGCATTGATGGTTTTATCCGCCACAACCCCGGCTTTCGGCCCGCCACCGGTAATACCCCGGTCATTCTGATCGGAGCCGGTGCCGGGATTGGCCCATTGACCGGCTTTATCCGGAAAAATACCAAGCGTAACCCCATGTACCTTTATTGGGGAGGGCGCAGTTCGCAATCGGATTTTCTGTATCAACCGGAGCTGGGGCGCTATCTTGACGACCATCGGCTGACAGGGCTGAATACCGCGTTTTCCCGATCTGACGAACGCGCCTATGTTCAGGATAAGCTCAGGCAGGATCAGAGGGCTGTGGGCCAGATGGTTAATGCGGGGGCGCAGATTCTTGTCTGTGGTGGCCGGGACATGGCCGCAGGGGTAAAGCAGGTCATTGAAGACATTCTCAGGCCCCTTGCAACCGATGTTGAAACGCTCAGGGCCGAAGGGCGGTATCTGGAGGATGTCTACTGAATGAAAGACTTTCCCGATGGTGCGCCGCTTGAATATCGGGTGTGTAGGGCTGTTCCGGATGCCGATTGCTCAGGGCATTTCGGAACGCCAGTGTTTTACCTTCACCTGGCCCTTGACGGCATCAATGATCTCAATGATCAGGTTGATCAGCGCTTCGTTCTGGGCTTCATCGGCCTGTTCCTCTCCGGGTGTCGGCAGGAATACGTTCACGATGTCTGCAATGAAGGCGTGATTGGAGGCCGAAGCCAGGTCTTCCAGAATCTGGTGGATAACATGGGCAACGATGTCGCCCACGGCCTCTTCCAGGGTTTCCTGGATCGTGGGCCCGACCACCGGCAGGTATTTCAGCCGTGACAGCTCCAGATTCTGTTTAAGGGCATTATCGACCCTGTCCTCCAGATAGCTTCTGAGGGCGCCGCGGTTGGGTACATAGCCCTCCTGGGCGGCCTCTGCCACGCGTTGGGATATCCAGTCAGACAGCATGTCTCGCCGGGGGTAGAGGATGTCCTGCTGGATCTTCTCGAACAGCGGGGAGCCCCTTTGCACCTCCTGCTGCACACCACTGAGTACCTTGAGTACGATGCGATCCGACAGCTCTTCCATAAACGCTTCGTAATAGAAGTTAACGAACCGATAGATCTTGGTGTTCGTAACGTCAATGATATTGTACTGGTGCAGTCGGTAGACGATGGAGATCACCCTCAGAATACGAAGGAACCGCAGGCTGCCGACGGGAATGCAGCCAACCAGGTCGTACCAGTGGATGAAGGGATAGAAATACCAGCGGTCATAAATCCGAGCCTTGATGGCGTAACCCCAGCGGACGAAAAACTCGGTCAGGAAGATGGCCACGAAGATCAGGTCGTAGAAAATGAATCGTTCGTGGATCGGGTGGTAGAGGGCCTGTATCGTCGGCACCTGCTCTTTCAGCAGGTTCTGGACCGCGACAAAATTGTAGATCGAGTCCCAGATAATCAGCGCCAGGTTGATGATCAGCAGGCCCAGCATCACGAAATCGATGATGAACCAGATAAGCTGGTGGCTGGATTTGAGGTTTTCTCGGTTTATCTTCAGCATTCGCCAGAGCCCGGTTTGTTGCTAAGTATCTGGCAGGTTAGCGTATTTCGTTGCGACAAACGACTCGCTGTGAAGCCGGTGTCCGGCGCTGGTATTGCCAGCCATGGATTAACTTGACCGTCTGCCATTAAACTTCCACGCTTGAAAGGAAGCCCTTATTGCCACCACCAACATCGAAATAGCCGGATGCTATCAATTTACCAAGCTGTGAAATCGTGCCGGGTCCGGCTTTTTGTGGCTTTCCTCTGCTGTGTACCCGCCTGGGTTTCGGCCCAACAGGTCGAAGTGCGGCTGGAGGGGGATTATCCCGACCTCCGGGAGAACGCCGAGGCTTTTATTGGCGAGGTGGAGGGCCGCAGTGAGGGAAATCTGCGTCGCTACGCCCCTACCGCCGTCAGTCAGGCGCGGGAGGCGTTGCGGGCATTGGGTTATTACAGTCCGATGATCGACTGGCGGGTGCAGCAAGGCGATTCAGACACAACGGCAACGCTGATTTTGTCGATTACACCGGGTGAGCCCGTCAGAGTGACGTCGCGCAATGTTGAAATACGGGGCGCGGCGGCCTCCGATGAAAGCTTCACCGCCGATCTCCCGCCACACCCGGCGGAAGGCGACATTCTCAACCATGGCCAGTACGCAAGCCTGCGGGAGACCATCCAGACCCGAGCCCGCCGCCGTGGTTATTTTGATGGCAAGTATGTCACCCGAACTCTGGAGGTCGACCCGGCAACCCGGAGCGCCACCGTTACGCTGATTTATGACAGCGGCGAGCGGTACCGTCTCGGTGAGGTGACGTTCGAGGAAGATCACTGGTTCGAAATCGGCCTTCTGAACCGGTACGTCACCTTCGAGCCAGGCGTTCCCTATCATTCCGATCAGATTGCCAAACTGAACAGCAACCTGCAGAACAGTGGCTACTTCAGGGGGGTGGATATCGACGCTTCCCCAGCGAATGCCGAAAATGGGGTGATTCCGGTCCGCATAGCGCTCACCAGGCGCGAGGCTCGCTCGGTGGCGGCGGGTGTCGGTTTCTCGACGGATGTTGGTCCCCGGTTCCGGGGGACCTGGCGGGAGCACTGGATCAATCCCATGGGGCACAGGCGTGGTGCCGAGACCGAGCTGTCGGTGCCCAGGCAGAATCTCAGTACCTGGTATGAACTGCCCCTGGATCCGCCCATGACCGACCTGATCCGGCTCACCGCCGGGTATCAGCGGGAGGACATCGAAAATATCGAATCAGAACTGCTGACCTTCGGGCAGCAGTGGCAGCATCAGCTGGATAACGGTTGGTTGCAGATACTGTCGCTGCGCTGGGAGGGTGAGCGTTTCAACATCGGTGACGACGAAACAGGAACGAGTACGCTTCTGTTGCCCGGGGCCGGATACTCCAAGATTTATGCCGACTCGCAACTGGATCCTTCCCGCGGTTACCGCCTGCAGTTTGATGCGACCGGGTCGCACCGGGCGGTGCTCTCCGATGTGGATATTTTGCATGTGAATGCTCTGGTGAAGGGGTTGTACACTGTTTTCGACAGACACCGTTTCCTCGCCCGGTTTCAAGCCGGTGCCGTTGCGACTAACCGGTTTGAAGATGTGCCGCCCTCGCTGCGGTTTTTTGCCGGCGGTGACCAGAGTGTTCGTGGCTATGGCTACGAAACCCTGTCCCCGGAAAACGACAACGGCGTGCCGGTGGGTGGGCGTTTTCTGATGGTTGGTAGTGGCGAGTATCAGTACCAGTTTGCCGACAAATGGCGGGCGGCGCTGTTTGTGGACCACGGCAACGCGATCAACAATCTGAACGACCCGCTGGCGACCGGCGCCGGTGTGGGCATTCGCTGGATCAGCCCGGTGGGGCCGCTGCGGCTGGACATCGCCAAGGGGCTGGACCGGGAGTTTGGCGGCGGCTGGCGTATTCACTTTTCCATGGGGCCTGAGCTGTGACGCAGACGCCAGAACAATCACCAGACAGGAGCCAGGAACGGTCGAAAGGGCGGCACCGCCTAAGGTTCTGGTTGCTTTTGTCCCTCGGCCTTCTGGTGCTTTTGCCAGTACTGCTGGTGGCCGCTGTGCTGCTTGCCTTGCGCTCTGAGACCGGCACTGCCTGGGTGATCGAACAGGTGCCTGGTCTGCAGGCGGAAAATGACCGTGGTTCACTGTTCGGCCAATGGCAGGCCGATCATCTCGAATGGCGGGGGTATGGTGTTGAAGTGATCGTCCAGGCGCCGCTGGTGGACTGGTCGCCCTCCTGCCTGTTCCGTAAGCAGCTGTGTGTGGAGAAGCTTCAGGCAGAACAGCTTGAGGTTACTCAGCTGCCCCCGGCGGAAAAATCCGGGGACAGTGCCGGAATAACACTGCCCGGAGTGGATTTGCCCCTGGCCCTGAGAATCAGTGGCGTCCGGATGGGGCTTTTCACCTTTAATGGCAGCAAAGTCTGGGACCGGTTAGAGCTGGATGCCGGTGGTTCGGGGGCTGACTGGAACATTGATCGCCTCTGGTATCAGCGGGATGACTACACGGTTTCCGCCTCTGGCCGGATCGAGACCCGCCGGGACTGGCCAATCAATCTGGACATCGCGGCAAATCTGCCACCACCCGAGGGTGACGACTGGACAGTGGACGCCACACTCTCGGGCAGCGTCCGGGATCTCAGAGTCACAGCCAGAAGCCGTGGCTATCTGGATGCTGAGTTGTCAGGGGAAGTCGAGCCCCTCGACCCGGCCCTGCCTGTACGAGTCAGGGTGACCTCGGACCAGTTCCGGGCGATTGAGGCGCTGCCCGAAACCCTGATACTTCAGAACTGGTTTGTAGAGGCACGTGGCTCTCTCGAAAATGGCTTCCGTACCCGCGGACAGGCCCGGCTGCCAGGCACATCCGGACCGGTTCAGCTGTCTCTGGAAGGGCTGGTCACCACTCAGGCGGCGGAAAATATTCGCATTGAACTGGCAACGGCGCGGAAAACCGGAAGCGGTCAGGATACCTTGGTAGCAACCGGCATGGTCGATTGGCGCGAGGGGCTCGGCGCCAATGCCGAAATTCGTCTGCGCGGGTTTCCCTGGTACACGCTTATTCCCGGCTTCGAGCCTCCGGCGGTTTCACTCCGTTCGCTGGATGGCACCGTTTCCTGGCGGGAGGGAAGCTATCATGCTGAGCTGAGCGCTGACGTTGACGGTCCTCAGGGCGAAGCCGAACTGTCGACCACCGTTGATGGCGATACCCGGCAAACCACGCTAACGGATCTGACCGTTGTAACCGGTGCCGGTTCGCTCACCGGCAAGGGTTCGGTGAATTTTTCCGGGCCGCTGTCCTGGCAGGCGGCGCTTCGACTTCAGGACTTCAATCCCGGTTACTGGGTGCCGGTTCTTGAAGCCAGTCTCAGTGGGGATGTTACAACCGAAGGGCAGCTTGGTGACGGTCCGATCCCCGTCATGAACGCCGGTTGGAATCTGGAGGGCGACTGGCGCTCCAATCCTGCATCCCTGGCAGGCAGCCTGGATACCTCCTCGGGAAACTGGGAACTGTCGGGCCTGAAACTGGTGGTGGGTGATAACCGGGTAGAGGGAAGCGGGGCCTGGGGCACTATCGTTCGTGGAGACCTGGCTCTGAACATACCCGAGCCCGAAGCATTCCTGCCCGGCTTTGCCGGCAGCCTTGAGGCGACTCTGAAAGCGGAGGGTACGCCGGAAGACCCGACGGGCCAGCTGACAGCAAATGCCCGCGATCTGCGCTGGCAGGATGAGCTGGCCGTTGAGGCCCTGAACCTGGAGGCGCGTCTGGCCTCCGGCCTGAGCCTCACGAGCCGACTGGAGGTGGGTAGTATCCGCGCTTTCGGGCAGGAACTTGAAGCGCTGACCGTGGACGCAAAGGGCAGGCAGGATCAGCACAGGGTTACGATCGCCGCCAACCATGCCGAGGCTGACCTGGAGCTTGCCTTCGACGGCGGCGCAGGGCCGGATTGGCGAACCTGGCAGGGGGCGCTTTCAGAAGGTGTCATCGCCCTGCCGGAGCAATCCCAGCGCTGGCAACTGGAGTCACCGGCGTCCCTGACCTACAGTGACAGCGGCGAACTTACCTTTGGTAACCACTGCTGGCGCTGGCAGCAGAGCACGGTATGTGCGGCCGACCAGACCCTGCTGCCCGTGCCCCGTATTGCCTATCGCATCGACCGGTTCCCGACGCTGGCTCTGGCGCCACTGCTTCCGGAAACCCTGCGCTGGAATGCCCGGATAAACGGAGAGATAGACTTCACGAGCACCGAGGCCGGCCCGGATGGCAGGATCTTCCTGGACGCCGGAGATGGGGCGTTTGAGCTGCTGGTGGACGGTGAATGGGAGTCCCTCGACTACAATGCCCTCACAACCGAGGTGGGCCTGAAGCCGCAACAGGCTGATCTTGCAGTCCGTCTTTCCGGCCCCGAGCTCGGAGATTTTTCCCTGAATATGGCGCTGGACCCAACGTCAGAAGATCGTACTGTTGACGGATCCTTCCGGCTCGAAGGGTTGGATATTGCGCTTGCCGGTCTGTTCTCCGGTCTTCAGGAAGTTGCCGGCAGAGTGGATGGGGAAGGCCGCCTATCCGGGCCCCTGATGAAACCTGCCGTGAATGGGGCATTGCACCTGACCAATGGCCGAGTGTCGGATCCCAGGCTACCGGTGCCTATGGAAGAGGTGGTTGCCAGCCTTGAGTTTACCGGCTATTCCGCGGAGCTCAGTGGCCGGATCCAGAGCAATGCCCGCAGCAGCACCGTTATTGATGGCAACATTGACTGGCAACAGAAGCCGCGTGGAGAGATCACCATTTCCGGCAGCCGGGTGCCGTTTAACCTTGAGCCCTATGCCCAGCTTGAGGTGGAACCAGACCTGAAAATTGCTTTCCGGGATGGATCCCTGCAGGTGTCGGGGCAGGTTGGAGTACCGAGAGGCAATATTGAGATCAAGGGCTTGCCGGCCCAGGCGGTGTCGGTGTCTGAGGATGAAGTAATCGTTGGCGTCGAGCGGGAAGAACCTGTTGTCCGGTCCCTGAATATGGACGTTACGGTTGTGGTGGGTGAAGACCAGGTCACTTTTGCGGCGTTCGGAGTGACCGGGGATCTGGAAGGCACCCTGAGGATTGGAAATGACATGGACACCCGGGGCACGCTGCAACTGGTCAACGGCCAGTACGAAGCCTACGGACAGGAACTTGAGCTCAGGCGGGCTCGTCTGCTGTTCGTGGGCAATCTCACCCAGCCCTACCTGGACATTGAGGCGGTACGCAAGGTGGGCACCGTCGTAGCCGGTATTCGCCTGAGCGGACCGGTTCAGTCTCCCGAGACCGAAGTATTTTCCAACCCCGATATGCCGCAAACGGATGCGCTGTCCTATGTGATTCTGGGTCGGGCCCCACAGAGCCGGGGCGATGAGGGTCAGATGAGCCGGGCGGCGCTGTCACTGGGTCTGACCCAGGCCAACAAGGTGACGGGGCAGATCGGCGAGGAGTTTGGTATCAGGCAACTGACCCTGGAAGCCGAGGGCTCCGGCGAACAGACGTCGGTTGTGGCCAGTGGCTACCTGACCGATGAGCTGAGTGTTCGCTATGGTGTCGGCATTTTTGAGCCGATCACCACCGTTGCATTACGGTACGATCTGGGCCGGTATTTCTACCTGGAAGCCGCCAGTGGCCTGGCGGCTTCCCTGGATATCTTCTATACCCGGGACTTCTGACTGGGGTCAGTCCAGCTCAAAGGTAGCACTGACCGACGCCCGGATTTCCCGTTCACCCACGCTGGATACGGTATCCGACATGGCTTTGGCTTCTGCCATCATCATCGGTACCGGGCGATGGCCGCCATTGACGTTGATGGTCACGACATCCCCGCAGGTGTGGTCCAGCTGGCTGGCCACGAAACTGCAGCGGGCTTTGGCATCGGCAATTGCCCGGGCCAGGGCCTCCCGTTCCATGCCGGTTTCATCCGAGTGGAAAAACTGGTGTGGCCCCAGACTGTAGTCCAGCCCCAGGGCCTGAGCCTGCTGCAACAAGGGGTTAAGCAGAGTCAGGTCATTGATGCTGAAGCTGATGGTCTGGGACGCCATGGCCTGCTTTTGCGGCTCTTCTCCTCGTTCCTCAGGCGGCAGGGTGCGAGTGTAAAGGTTGACGGTCGAATCGGAATATTCCTGGAGTTGGTCCCGATAGCGGCTGATGCCGTCTCGCCATTGGGTCACCATTGTTGCCACCTTTTCCGTGGCATTCTGCGGGAGTGCATCTTCGGCACTGGCGGTGAACTGAAGCCGGGCGCTGTCCGGCTCATAGCGAACACTGCCCTCGCCACTGAGCGTGACTTCGCCCGCCAGGGTCAGAGCCGGTGCCATCAGGGTGAGGGTAAGAAGAAAACGGGACATTTGGTTCCGTCCAGCCATGGGTATTCCTCCTGTGCATACAGCATTGGTATCAGGCCTCGCCGGTATTCGGTTCCAGGCGTGCCAGTTTGAATCGGCGGGCGGCGTCCACGAAATTGCCGAAGATGCGTCGGTGCCCACTGTGGTAAAGCAAATACTCCGGATGCCACTGAATGCCCATCAGCCATTGGCCCCGGGTGTTTTCAATGGCCTGAACAAACAGATCGTTGTCGACGGCGGTAACGCGCAGGTTCCGGCCCAGGCGCTTGATGGTCTGGCTGTGAATCCGGTTGGCACCGATCACCGGGGAACCCATCACTTGCCGCAGCCGGCTGGGCTCAACCAGACGAACCGTCTGCAGTGGTAACAACAGAGGCCGATGCCTTGTGTTCACTCGCAGGGGGGTCACGTTCTGGCACAGAGAGCCATTGTGGAAAACATTAATGAACTGGGCGCCGCGGCAGATACCCAGCACCGGAATACCAATTCGTTCTGCCTGTTCCAGCAGGGCCTGGTCGGTGGCATCCCGCATGCGGTCATAACGTGCGGTTACCTTCGGTTCCTGGCCATAGCGTTCCGGGTGCACGTGGGTGCCACCGGACAACACAAGGCCATCGAGCAGGGACACATCCACCCGGGAGCCCGGGCGGATGTAATAGGTCCTCGCGCCATGCAGTCTCAGGCCGAGGCTAATCAGCCGATGTGCCAGGCTCCTTCGTGCAGGGCCGCTGATGCCGATGGTCAGTCCCGGAATTTCCGGTTCCCGGCCGAGGTTCTCACACCGCTCAGACATAGCCCTTCCTGGCAAGCCAGTTTTCGGTGGTTTCCTGCCAGCTGTGGGTCAGGTTGTGCAGGTTGAGTTTGCGGCGTTCATGGAACAGAGCGCGCATCTCGGCCAGATCGTCAGGATTATTGGCTAATTGTTCGAGCACAACCCAGTCATTCCAAACGGATGAAAAATGCCAGCCCGGGTTGTTGATATCGCAATCCGGAAGCCGGTAATGCAGGGTTGGCCGGCTTTTGATTCTCGGGTCCCGAACGTGTCGATCCAGCCGCTCATGATCGAGATGGGCAAACAGGGGCAAAAGGTCCAGAGCCCGGTTCCGGGTTGGATTGAACTCCAGGTAATCCTCCATCAACTGTGGCAGATCTGGCTGATAGTCGTCTTCCATGAGAAGTTCGGTATACCGGTTGTGCCAGGGTTCGATATAAGTCGTGAACTTGCGGCTGACATCAAGCTGGTGCCTCGCCTTCAGCCAGTCGTACAGCAGGGCAAAGGCCTGGAAATAATGCACCAGCGTTGCCGGATTCAGGTCTGGCAGCTCCGGATTGAGCTGGAGGCCGAAGGCGAAGTAGATGGCATCACGGCTGCCAAGGGCGCCGGCTTCCCGAAGATTATCGACCAGGGATTCGACGGCTTCCAGACTGCCAAATGGCAGCGGTGGGCTGATGATTTCCAGCGGCACGATCCTTTCCGCCGCGGCATCAATCACCCCCATGGCCTGGCCGCCCAATTCCCGAATCGAACGGGGGAGCCGCTCATCGGCGAGGTCAAGGTCCTTAATGGGGTCGGAATCCAGTTCAATCGTGAATTCACCCAGCTCTGTCTTGAGCGTGGTTACGTACCGCGACTGCAGGACCGGTGTTCCGCCCAGCAGCTTTGCAGCAAGAGCCACCAGTTCGTCGTAGCCAAGACCGGACATTTCAATTTCAACCCCAACCCTGCGCTCCTTTCCATCTGAGGTTTTCAGAACATCGGGCATTCTGCAGGCTTTGGTCCGGGTCATGGTGCTCCCTGGTAGGTAGTGAGTCATTCGCTCACCATATCACACCGGTACGGATCGTCATCGTTAAGGGCTGGCAAGAAAATCAGGGTGTTGACTTTACACTGGATAAAACACTGTATATAGTCAATTTACTGTATATAAAAACAGGTCGGCCGGCAGCCCCGTGGGTTGCCCCTTTCTTGAAGCGGGAATGCCGGCCCTGATCAAGCGGAGCAGCTTAATGAAGCTTACAGCAAGGCAATCCCAGGTACTGGACATTATCCGCCGATACGTTGACGAGACCGGCTATCCGCCTACCCGGGCGGAAATTGCAGCCGAGCTGGGTTTTCGTTCGGCCAATGCCGCTGAAGAGCACCTGCGGGCGCTTGCCCGGAAAGGTGCCATTGAAATGGTGCCCGGGGCAAGCCGGGGCATCCGCCTGCCCGAAGCAGAAGAGGATCTGGGTTTGCCAGTGATTGGTCAGGTGGCCGCCGGTAGTCCGATTCTTGCGCAGGAGCACATCGAAGATCACTGCACTCTTCGGCCGGAGTTCTTTTCACCGTCGGCGGATTACCTGCTGCGGGTAAGGGGCATGAGCATGAAGGACATCGGTATTCTGGATGGAGACCTGTTGGCGGTTCACAGCACCCAGGATGTCCATAACGGCCAGGTGGTCGTTGCCCGGGTGGGGGATGAGGTCACGGTTAAGCGTTTTCGCAAGGAAGGCTCGAAAGTCTACCTGATTGCCGAGAACGAAGAGTTCGCGCCCATCGAGGTCGACCTGAAAGAGCAGGAACTGTTCATTGAAGGTCTGGGTGTGGGGGTTATCCGCCGCTCTGACCTTCACTGATCAGGCCGGGTAACCACAGATTTATTGAGAAACGGGTGAATTATGGAACAACTGAGCTTTAACCAGAATCTGGCATACCAACACAACGCTCTGTCCTGTTCAGTGCCGGCCGCTGCCGCCCGCGAGCGACGTTCCGTCATTCGCGCCCGACACATCCCGGATACCACGGAAGCGACTGCTACCGGAAATGTGACAGAAATTATCCTGCCACAGGGGCAGGTAGAAAATTTCCAGTTGCTGCTGCCTATGCTGACTCAGCTGAACCAGGAAAAGCGCTGGCTGGCGTGGATTGACCCGCCTCAGGCGCTGGTCAGCAAATGGCAGAAGATGCACGGGATTATTGCCGGCGAACTGCTGGTGCTCCGCTCAACCCCGGAATACCCGGCGCAGGAACTGGCTGAGCGCGCACTGAGCGCAGGCACTTGTCATGCGGTTGTCATGTGGACCCGGAAACTGGGTCGTGCTGCCTTCGATTCCCTGCAAAAGGCCTCTGCAGAGGGTAACAGCCACGGTGTGGTGTTAAGGCAGCGTTAATCGCTCAGTGCAGGGTGTAGGAGGGCTGGGCGTCCGGGGCGTCCAGTTCGTCGTCTTCCCAGTCGATATCGTGTGCCACGTTGCCGACAGCTTCAATACCCGCGGCAATCATTGCCTTGGCAACCGACAGGTCGCGATCTTCCATCATTTCCCGCGCCTCTTCCGAGAACGAGATCTTCACCAGCGGTGCACTGTCGTCGTCGATGCGGCGCAGGGCATAGTCGCCATTGGTCAGTTGTACAATTTCAAAAAACGATGGTGACATTCAATAAACCTTTCAGTTGTTGAGATCCGGATAACGGGCAGCCCTATGCGCTTACCACTCGCTGTGCTGTTCTTCCAGGTCGTCGGCAAAGTGTTTGACGGCATTGAGTGTTTTCAACAACGCCGCGGCAGAGCGGTCCGGGCCTGAGTCTGCGGATACCGCAATGATATTATCCGTGCTGACGGTTTTTCGGGTTGCCGGCGGCCGGCTCTGGGCCATTTCCAGCTGATCCAGGTGGTTCCACCAGCTTCCTGCTCTGCGCTCAATCTCCCGCAGGCGGTTCACTTCGCTGGGTTCCTCTCCGATTGCCGTAGCCAGTTCGTCCAGTGTGGAAGGTTCTTCAGACTTTTCCTGGTACAGCCGGGCAACCATCACCAACAGCAGGCCCCTGGACCTTAAAAGCAACTCCGTGGCCCCCTGTATCGCCGCTTCGCGACGTAAAGCCTGTTCTGCTTCGTTGGGTGCATGTTCTTCATTCTGAGCCGTTGCCCGGTCTAGTTGACCGAGCAATGTCCGGGCGAGGAACAGTTTTTGCGAAACCAGTGAATGCCATTGTGAGGCCATGAAATACCTGCAACCCCGGAAAATTAATCCGTCACTATACCATTTCTGACAGAAAACTTCTGCCGCTGTCTTTTGGGGGAAGGGGGGCAGAGGCTCCCATGAGGATGGCAGAGAGGTTTCACAATTAAATACAAACATTCACTTGAAACGACCGTTTGAATTTGGCAAAAAGGCGCCCGGCTGCGCGAACTCTGATCGTTGCGGCTGCCCAACAGCATGAATTTCTGGAGGTGTAAGGGATGCGAAGCCACATAGTTGCAGGTGTTGCAGCGGTTTTTCTCGGTTTGTCCGGACAAGCTCTGTCCAAGGTCACGGCGTCCGAGGCCCAGCGCCTGGGTGAGGACCTCACGCCGGTGGGGGCCGAGAGGAGCGCAAATGCCTCGGGCAGCATCCCCAAATGGACGGGAGGGCTTACCCAACCGCCAGAAGACTGGCGCAAAGGGCAGGTGGAGACAGATCCATTCCCGGAAGATGAAGCCCTGTTTGTGATTACCGCAGAGAACACTGAGCTTTATCGGGACAAGCTGTCGGACGGCCACATTGCCATGCTGAAGAAGTACGGCCCGGATTTTTTCATGCCGGTTTATCAGACCCGGCGCACAGCGGCATTTCCCGAGCATGTGTACGACAAGTACAGGGAAAATGCGGTTACCGCCGAGTTGCTTGATAACGGCAATGGCGTCCGGAACACCATCATGACCAGCCCATTCCCGATTCCTGCCAATGGCCTGGAGGTGATCTGGAACCACATTCTGCGTTATCGGGGCGAGGAGATTGGCTTTCGGAGTGCTTCTGCGACGCCCCAGGTAGACGGCTCGTTCAATCCCGTAGTGAATGATTACAGCTATTTCTTTGCCTACAGTCAGAAAGGCGCGGAGCTGTCGGAAATCGACAACAAGATTTTCTACCTGAAAACTGACACCATTTCGCCATCGTCCCTGGCCGGGACCATTACCCTGGTTCATGAAACCCTGGACCAGGTGCGTTCGCCGCGTCTTGCCTGGCGTTATGATGCCGGGTCCCGCCGTCTTCGCCGGTCCCCGAACCTGGCCTATGAGACGGATCTGCCAAACTCATCGTCACTGCGTTCGGTGGACCAGAAAGACATGTACAACGGTGCGCCGAACCAGTACGACTGGGAACTAAAGGGCAAGCGCGAATTGTTCGTGCCCTACAATGCCTATAAACTTCACGGGCCGACTGTGAGGCCAGCTGATGTTATCCGGCCCGGCCATATCAACCAGGCACTGACACGATACGAACTCCACCGGGTGTGGGTGGTTGAGGCCAGGCGCAGAACCGGTATCGGGCACATCTATGATCGCCGGGTGTTTTATGTGGATGAGGACAGCTGGCAGATTCTGGCGTCTGAGGAATACGATGCCAAGGGCAATCTTTGGCGGGTTTCCGAGGCCCACAACATCAGCTATTACAGTGAGCCGGTATTCTGGACTACCATGGAAATGACTTACGACCTGAAAGCGGAGCGGTACTACGTCGACGGCCTGGACGATGGTTTCCCAGCGTACGATTTTGAACCCGGATTCCGGGGCAGTGAGTTCACCGCATCAGCGGCACGTCGGGCTGCTCGCCGATGATCTGGCAGGAGATCTGAATGACAGAACTACAAGCTCAACTGGCATACCTGGATCGGCTGATGGCAGACCTCGGTCGCGCGCTGGCGGACAAGGATTGGGACGCCATGGCACAGCTGAATAACAAGGTAAAACCGGCGGTTGAGCCTCTGATGGCTGCCCTCGAGGCTGGAGCGCTTGAACCGGAGCCGGTGCGGCTCCGGCTGGAGGAGCTGAAGCAGTTTATCGACGCTGCGGATGAATCCGCCCGAATTGCCCGCAAGGAAGCGGAAGACGGCCTCAAGGGTGTGAACCGGAACCGCAGCGCGGCCAAGGCCTACCAAAACGTCTCGTCAAATCCGCCAAAATAGCGTCATAAAATTGACTCTGCCGCCCTTACAGTCTTAAATACCGCACAAATCCCCCAAGAGTTTCGGTTGAATGTCTAAAGGTAATAAAGTGCTGGTGCTGAGCGAGGATGAGTCAAGATTGCGTGACATGGTCACTATTCTTGAATTCCTGGGTGAGGAGCAGGTCCTTGCCGGCGAGGACGCAAAGGCGCTTTTGAGCAGTGGCGATGATGAAAGCCTTTCGGATATTTCGGTGGCGATAGTGAACGGTGAAGATCGCGGGGCTGTCGACACCATTACGACTGTTTGCAAGGCGATTAAGGGGATTCCCCTGCTTCTGCTGGGGCACCCGGAGCTCAGAGGCCTGTCTGATGACGACACCGCCCGTATTATCGCCCGTATCGAATGGCCGCTGAACTACACCAAGTTCGTGGATTCGCTTTACCGGGCGCAGGTTTACCGGGACCAGTTCAGCCGATCCCGGGAGCGCGGCCAGCAGCGAAGCCTCCAGCTTTTCCGGAGCCTTGTGGGTACCAGTCGCAAGGTTCAGCATGTGCGTCAGCTGATGCAGCAGGTGGCCGACAAGGACGTGAGTGTCCTGATAACCGGTGAATCCGGTACCGGCAAGGAAGTGGTGGCCCGCAACCTTCATTATCATTCCTCCCGTCGTGACAAACCGTTTGTTCCCGTTAACTGTGGCGCCATTCCGGCTGAGTTGCTGGAAAGCGAATTATTCGGCCATGAGAAAGGCGCGTTTACCGGCGCGATCACTGCCCGGGTCGGGCGTTTTGAGCTGGCAGAGGGTGGCACCCTGTTTCTGGACGAGATTGGGGATATGCCGCTCAATATGCAGGTGAAAATTCTGCGGGTTCTGCAGGAGCGCACGTTCGAACGGGTCGGTAGCAATCGCACCCAGTCGGCGGATGTCCGGGTCATCGCCGCGACTCACAAGCATCTGGAGGACATGATTGAGGCCGGAGATTTCCGGGAGGATCTTTATTACCGGCTGAACGTGTTTCCGATCGAAATGCCGTCGTTGCGAGAGCGGGTAGAGGACATTCCCCTGTTGATCAACGAGCTGATCTCCCGGATGGAAAAAGAGAAGCGTGGATCCCTGCGGATGAATTCCGCGGCGATCATGAGCCTCTGCCGCCATGAGTGGCCGGGCAACGTGCGTGAGCTGGCCAATCTGGTGGAGCGGCTTTCAATCATGCATCCTTACGGCGTTATCGGCGTACAGGAGTTGCCCAAGAAGTTCCGGTACGTTGACGATTACGATGAGAACCGGCCGGTAGAGGACACCGGAATGCCCTCTGGCATTCCCGGACTGGTTGGGCTGGATGCGCCAGCGCTGTTGCCAGTGAATGGGATAGACCTGAAGGACTATCTCTCGAACCTTGAGAAGCAGCTGATCCAGCAGGCTCTGGACGAGGCGGGCGGTGTGGTCGCACGGGCCGCCGAAAAGCTGCGCATCCGGCGCACCACTCTGGTGGAGAAAGTGCGCAAGTACGGGCTTCGGGAGGAGGAGCCTGAAGAGTCCTGAACCCTCTTTATTACGAGTGACAGCGTTTCCAGCAATGGCGTCAAAGGTTTGTAACCTGAGGCGCCGTTCTCGTTTATGGCCGACGTAAAATTGTCATTCTCCTTCAATGTGATTTTGTTTCTATTTGAAATATATAGAAAAAATCAAGTTGGCACGGCACTGGCTTGATAACCTGAAAGCGAAGCATCCGAACAATAGGGTCCGGGCCAACGGGCCGATCGGGGAGTCAGGTTATGAGTCAGGCACAGTTTGTTATTCAGTCCGAAGCAGGCGGCACAAACGCCAATGCGGCGGCGGACGTTAACGACAAGGTTACCGCGTTGTTTCCGCAACAGGACGATGAGGCGGTGGGTTCCGCTTTGGAGCTGTTTAACCGGATGTCACGCCAGATCACCGACTCCTATCGCACCCTGGAATCCCGGGTTAACCAGTTGTCCGGTGAGCTGACCCAGGAATCTCTGCAGCGCCAGCAGGAACTTGAAGAAAAGGAACAGCTGGCAGACCGGTTATCCACCTTGCTCAATGCACTGCCCGCCGGAGTTGTCGTGCTGGATAGCCAGGGGGTGGTGACCCAGACCAACC
>AZIH01009521.1_pt1 | contig 17533 bp, 16 predicted proteins | sample 359041 | NCBI WGS metagenome assembly AZIH01 (sample SAMN02429716, study PRJNA222664) | marine sediment metagenome | biome: Sediment sample; isolation source: enrichment culture of sample MGS-ANC(UA) from oil contaminated site at the... | place: Italy: Ancona | collected 2012-02-14 | depth 6 m m
GCCTCCACTATAGTTTGTTGGTCTGTTGGCAATATCGTCCGTGCCCTGTCTTCTGTAAACCTCTTTTCCGTCCACCATGACAACATATTCAAGCCATTCGGTGTTTGCTGCCTCAATGGTTAATTGTTGATAGTGAACGATGATCTGCCCACCTTCAGGTAAACGGCTAATGGCTTCTTGGGTCTGTTGCTCTGAAGCCATCTTGTTTTTCATCGTTGCTCTTTTTTCTTGCTCAAGCAGGGCTTTGTCTTTGTATTCAATGGTGACTCCACCACTGTAGATATTCTTGTCCTGATCAATCTTGTATCCATTTCCCTCGTTATATGGAAGCCCTGTCAAAGAATTTAATGTGTTACAGCCATTCAATGCCAAGATAGTTACAACTGCTAAGCAAGCCTTGATTGCTATGTTCATCATTTCTCCTTGAGTGTTTTCTTCCCTGTTAGCCAAAGTTCCAAATGATCAATGTTACAACAATTGCCAGTATGGCAATGCCATTTGACCATTTGCTGTGCCTAAGTGCTTCCTTGGCCATATCATTGGCTGATTTGGATTCTGTCTCGGCCTTTTCGGCCCGTTGATTGGCTTTCTTGGAGAGTTCGATCTGCTCTTCCACCAAACCTCCCAGCTTAGCCATAGACTGTTTGGCTTCATAGTCTAAACGAGCTTCTCTTTGGGCCATCCTTGAGATCTTTTCTATTTGTGCATAACCAACCTTCATACGTTTAATTGCATCATCATCCATAATTGGCATTTCCTGTTTTTAATGGAGCCGTCGTTGAGGCTCTGCCTTTGGTTATATATATCCGGCCAACAACTATGGCAAACCTGCTCAAGAGGTCATGGGGTCTATATGGACATACCATTAACATGGAATGTCCGCCAGCTGCGGCAATCTCCAGCACCCGTTTAGCGTGGGCTTGGCCGCGGATCTCCGAGAGGCAGCCACCTTGATAGACCCCAGCCAGTGGCGCGTCACAGTGGTGCAGCGGCAACGGCGTTTGCCCGGCCAGGTGGGCAGCAACGTGTGCGAGTTGGTCGGCGGCGATGGTGCCGGCCCCGGCGAGGGCCGCTTCGTCGGCGTTGTCACGGGGGACGATCAGGGTGCGGCCGGTGGATTGGCAAGCCAGGGCACAGGGAAGCATAGCCGGGACCGGGCTAAGGGAACCGTTCAGGGAGAGTTCGCCAATAAATTCGAATGGGTCTGTGTCGATGCGACCCAATTGGCCGCTGGCCAGCAAAATACCCAGCGCGATGGGTAGGTCGAAGCGACCGCCGTCCTTGGGTAAATCCGCCGGTGCCAAGCTCACGGTGATGCGCCGCTGGGGAAAATCGAAGCCGCTGTTAACCAGCGCAGAGCGTACTCGGTCGCGGCTCTCGCGTACCGCGGTATCGCCCAATCCGACAATAGTAAATGCCGGCAAACCCGGAGCTAGATGGGTTTCCACCCGCACGGTGCGGGCTTCAATACCTACCGGTGCCCGGCTGTATAGCAGCGCATGCGTCACGATACCTCACAAATTCAATGGGCTGTGAAGCAGTGTACGGGGTGGGGGTCAGGGTGCCTGTAGGCTGGTGTAGATGCTGGCTGTAGGAAAAGGGCTGGGCGCACCAAGCGATGGCTGCAGCCGGGGGCGCTTGCAGGCAAGCTTCCACAGTGAAAGTGTGCTGTAGTTCAGGCGTCCTGTGCTTTTTCCAGTTCGGCTACCTGTTTCTCCAGCGCTTCCAGTTTTTCGCGGGTGCGCAGCAATACTTGCTGCTGGATATCGAACTCTTCACGGGTAATCAGATCCAGCCGGCTGACGGTTTCTGCCAGCACGCCGCGTACGTTGCGTTCTACTTCGCTACGCAATCCGCCCAGGTCAGTAGGCAGGCGGCGGCTGATGTCGGCCATAAGGCGGTCGATGAAGGGTTGATCAGGCATAACAACGGCGTCCTTGTAATGATGCGCGGATGGTAGCACGGTGTGCGGGGGTGAGGCACCGGGTTGCTCAGGCAGACATTCTGCACCAACCTGGATCCTGCCCCATTGTGGTGCGCTATAATGGCGCGCTTGGGCTGGATGATGAATCCAGGCCGTGATGCAAGTGACTGATAAAGCATGATTTTTTAAAACTGGCATGGGTCGTGCACTAATTGGGTCAGAGCGTTCGCGCAAGATGTGGATCGGGAACCATAACGGGGCTCGAAGAGAAACGGACGTCACCGGACGCGGTGAAAGCTGAGGAGAAAAAAATGAAATTGGTTACTGCCGTAATTAAGCCGTTCAAATTGGATGACGTGCGTGAAGCACTCTCCGAGATTGGCGTGCAGGGCATCACTGTTACTGAAGTGAAAGGCTTTGGGCGTCAGAAAGGTCACACCGAGCTGTACCGGGGTGCCGAGTACGTGGTGGATTTCTTGCCCAAGGTAAAAATCGAAGTGGCCATCGCCGAGTCGAGCTTGGACCAAGTGATTGAAGCCATCGCGAAAGCCGCTAATACCGGCAAAATTGGTGACGGCAAAATCTTCGTTACCTCCCTTGAGCAAGCGATTCGCATCCGTACCGGTGAAACCGGCGAGGACGCGATTTAAGTTTTACCGTGTTTTGAATTGACCCATGCCAGGGCTTTAAGAGAACACGCTTCCATTTTCGGAGGGTTGCATTGTGGAAAACCAAATTTTTGAATTGAAATACGCGCTGGATACGTTTTATTTCCTTATCTGTGGCGCGCTAGTTATGTGGATGGCTGCCGGCTTTGCCATGCTCGAAGCGGGCCTGGTGCGCGCCAAGAACACCACGGAAATTCTCACCAAAAACGTGGCCCTGTTTGCCATCGCCAGCATCATGTACATGGTGTGCGGTTACGCGATCATGTATGACGGTGCTATTTTCCTTTCTGGGATTGTGGGCGACGGGGTTGCTGGCGCAGAAGAAGCGGCTACCTACGCACCATCTGCTGATTTCTTCTTCCAGGTTGTGTTTGTCGCAACGGCCATGTCCATCGTATCTGGTGCGGTGGCAGAACGGATGAAGTTGTGGGCATTCTTGATCTTCGCGGTTGTTATGACCGGCATTATCTATCCGCTGGAAGGCTCCTGGACGTGGGGTGGTGCGGATGTGTTCGGTTTGTATAACTTGGGCGACCTGGGCTTCTCTGACTTCGCCGGTTCCGGCATCGTTCACATGGCGGGTGCGGCTGCTGCCTTGGCTGGTGTTCTGCTGTTGGGCGCACGAAAAGGCAAATATGGCCCGAACGGTGAAGTACACGCCATTCCGGGTTCTAACCTGCCATTGGCCGCACTGGGTACCTTCATCCTGTGGTTGGGCTGGTTCGGTTTCAATGGTGGCTCTGTGCTGGCAACGTCCAGTGTCGGTGACTCCAACGCGGTGGCGGTTGTGTTCATGAACACTAACGCGGCGGCTGCCGGTGGTGCCATTGCTGCGCTGATTGTTGGTCGCATCTTGTTCGGCAAAGCCGACCTGACCATGCTGCTTAACGGCGCCTTGGCAGGGCTGGTGGCGATCACTGCGGAGCCCTCTACCCCGACTGCTTTGCAGGCAACCCTGTTCGGTGCCTTGGGTGGCGTGCTGGTTGTATTTAGCATCCTGACTCTGGACAAGATGAAGATCGATGATCCGGTGGGTGCGATCTCCGTGCATGGTGTAGTTGGTTTCCTTGGCTTGATGCTGGTTCCGATCACCAACCCGCTGACCGACGATGGTGGCGCAAGCTTCTCTGGTCAGCTGATCGGTGCAGTAACTATCTTTGCTTGGGTGTTCGTTGCAAGCCTGGTGGTGTGGGGCATCCTGAAAGTGGTAATGGGTATCCGCGTTAGCGAGGAAGAAGAGTACGAAGGCATGGATATCGCGGACTGCGGTATGGAAGCCTACCCTGAGTTTGTTAAGGGTTAATAAGAGGCGCAGCAAGCAACACGCGTCATGTAACAAAAAAGCCCCGGCCGGTTGGTCGGGGCTTTTTTGTGAGTGGCGGATTTTTGCGTTTTCTACAATGCGGCTATAGGCGTTTCTTGCCAGTGCCGCTTTGTGTTTTTGTGCGCAGCACTGCGCAGTGGTTGACCGTGCCATTCCTCCCCTATGCTATCATCGCTCCCTTTCCGGCCAGCAGTATGTGTGCACCATGACTGAACCAACCGTTATTCGCCTGCGTAAAAATGAAGAACGTCGCCTGAAAGCGGGCCACTTGTGGGTTTATGCCAACGAGATTGATACCCGACATACCCCGCTTAAGGATTTGTCTGCCGGTACTTGTGTAGTGGAGGATAGCCGTGGCAAACCGTTGGGGCGCGCCCTGCTTAGCCCGCATTCATTGATTGCGGCGCGTCTGTATAGCCGTGATGTGAAGCAGGCGCTGTCGCGTAGCTTTTTCAAAAAGCGTATTGAGCAAGCGCTGACCTTGCGGGAACAACTGTTTGACGATGCCTGCTACCGGTTGATTTACGGCGAAGCAGATGGTCTACCCGGCCTAGTGGTGGATCGCTTCAACGATGTGCTGGTGGTGCAGACCGGTTCCGGTGCTATGGAAGCTCACTTTGACGTGATTGTTAGTGCCCTGGATGCGGTGCTGGCGCCAACCCATATTATCGCCAAGAACGAAGCCGTTGCCCGTGAAATTGAAGGCTTAGACCGTTATACCAAGGCGTTGAAAGGCGAGTTGTTGGATGAAATCAGCCTCACTGAAAATGGTGCGGCTTTTGTGGCGCCCTTAGCGGAAGGGCAAAAGACCGGCTGGTTCTATGACCACCGAGCTGCTCGCCAGAAAATGCAGGCGCTGGCCAAAGGTGCTCGTGTGTTGGATGTGTTCAGTTATTGTGGCGGTTGGGGCGTGCAAGCGGCATTGGCCGGGGCGGAATCGGTGACGTGTGTGGATGGTTCCGAAATCGCCACGGATTATGTGCACCGTAATGCGCAGCTGAACGGTGTTGCCGATACCGTGGGGAGCATTCAGGGCGATGCTTTTGCGGCTATGAAGCAATTGATCGCTGACGGTGAAAAATACGATTTGGTAGTGCTGGATCCGCCAGCGTTTATCAAGCGCAAGAAAGATTTCAAGAACGGCTTGGCCGGTTACCACGCCATTAATGAGCTGGCCATGCGATTAGTAAAGCCGGGTGGGTACCTGGTATCAGCCTCTTGTTCTATGCATATGCCTGCAGAGCGCTTGCTTGAGGTGGTGCATAGCAGCGCTCGCCATATTGACCGCAGTATTCAGGTGGTGGGTTATGAGGGGCAAGGGCCGGACCATCCTGTGCACCCGGCCATTGCAGAAACCGCCTACCTGAAAACCTGGTTCTGCCGCGTGTTGTTCAGTCTTTAGCCGTCTCTACGGCTGGATTTCGCGCGCTGTTCCTGAAAGTCACGGCGTTGATGGTTGGGTATGATGATCTGAGCCCGTCACAGGCCAGCACCCAGTGCGCGGTCATTCTTATGGCCATACTTGGCACTTTTTGTGCCCGGCGCTGTTCTTTTGCTCCCGTTTTTCCGTCGTCATTCTAGGAGATCATGTCGACACCATTCACGCTGATGCGGCCCACCTCCAGACACGTTTTAACACGACGCCCCCCCGCATTAATTTCCCGCACATAGCGAAACGGGCCTGCGCGACAACCGGCACCCGCGGCCCCAGCGATCAGGCCTTTCCGAAGGCGGCTAATTCTTCGGTGATAGGATGCAATCATTTATCCTGCTGGACTAGCGGGCGGGCTTACAGCTCTGGCTAGCGATCTTCGTCGGGTCGGGAAAAAGAAAAATCACGATCTCGGCCTCGGTTTTTGTTTTTTTTTGACAACGCAGGGCTCCACAAAAGGGGGGGCGCGTATAGTGTAGAGTATGTTCAGGGGCGTCCTGATTTGCTGGGCGCATGGCCCGCAGGCACGAAAATTGAAAGGTATAAAGAGCTGACATTCACGCTGGCGAACAGAGAGGTGGTCGCGTGTCTTTACCCCCGGATTTTATGCATGCCCGTGTGGATGCAGTGAGGAAGAAATTGAACGTGCAGGTGTGCAGCCTGTATCAGGCCGATAGCAGCCGAAAAAGCTTGGAAATCGTTGCCACCAGTGGTCTGAATCAGCGTGTTTTGGGGACTACGCTAACGTATAGCCAAGGATTGACAGGCAAGGTGGCTCGCACCCGAAGTACTGTGGTGGCGCGGGACGTGCAGGCTCATATGGATTATTTCTATGTGCCCGGTTCGGATGAAGAACATTTCCGCAGTTACCTGGGCATTCCGCTGGAATGCGACAGCGTCCTCTACGGTGTGTTGGTGGTGCAAACACGGGTGAAAAAAACGTTTTTCCTGAAAGATATCAGGGAGCTTCACAACGGAGGCCGGGATTTATTGGATGCGCTCAAGTTGAGCGTACGGTGGGCGGGCTAGAAGCGCTTGTGAGCTTCTAGCCACGAGTAAATAAAAGGCAAAGTAAGTTGCCATGCCATGGTGTTGATATATTCGCCGTTAACAGTGCGAAGCTTTGCCTTATTCGCTCGCTAACCAGGCCAGTGCGTTTTTCTGTTCGGCCCATTTAAAGGCTTTCACTTCGCCGGAAATCAGCGCGCTTGCCTGTTGAGCGACATTGCTGATCCAGTCGCGGCTGGTGACGACGGCGATGCGGTGCCAACTGAGCGGGTGACGAAGGCCGACCAAGGCATCCTGCAACATGGCTCCGGCTGAGAAACTGTCAAAGGTGGGCCCGATTTCGTAGAGCAGGTTAATTTTGTCGTGCTGGCTCAGAGCGCCTTCGATGGCGGGTGCTAGTACTTTTCGGTAGTCCTCGGCGGTGAGTTCTCCGTGGGCGCTGACACCAGCGGTGTCTCCGGGATTGAGCCGCGAGGTGTGTTGGATAGCCAGGTTCCGGATGTCTTGCGCTTCGTGACGAATCTTGGTTTTCCCGCTAAACGTGATTATTCCTTTTCCTTCCCGTAAGCCCGCAGAAACATATCTACAACTTGTTCGGCATGGGGTTTCGCTTCACTGGCTGTCATGGGCGCATTGCAGCCGATCATCACGCGCATGTGCTCACAGCCTTGCAGCAAGCTGAAGAAATTCTCTGCGGCTTGCTTGGGGTTGTCCGCCTGGAGGAGCCCAATGTTATTACCTTTGCGTACCAAGTTTTCCATGGCGGTGACGGTACGTTGTGGCCCCGCCTCGAAAAATAGCTGTGACATGGCCGGGTCCTGTGTCGCCTGGCTGGTCATTAGTCGCTGTAGTTCAACTACCTTGGGTGTATGAATCAGTTGTAGAAACGCTAGGCCAATTTTGGTCAGGGTGGCGCGAATCGAAAGGTGCGGTTCCAGTGCGAAGATAGGCATGGGAAGTAAGTTGTGACATGTCGTCTCAATCGCTGACGAAAATAGCGTCTCTTTATCACTAAAATGGCTATAAACCGTGAGTTTGGAGACACCAGCCTGCTTGGCCACGGCATCCATGCTAGTGCCGGTAAACCCATGCTTGAGAAACAACGCTGTAGCCGCCTTAAGGATGGCGGTGCGCTTTGCCGGGTCTTTAGGGCGCCCGCGAGGATTGGGTTGATCTGGGGAAACACTGTCAATCATATTTCAATACTGGACGGTTCAGTTTAATAAAATTACTATACTGCCGAGTATAGCATGCCGGCAAGTTAAGCCCGGCAGAATCTGCATCACAAGCAGAGCCACTTAATGAGGTGGGATCAATAATGAGGGTGCCTGTCATGTTTCGTTCTTTATTGCTGCCGGGGTTGATTGCCACGGGAATGGCGGCAGGGCTGTTGTCTTTGCAGGGTTGCTCAGAGCCTGAGTCTGAAAACAAGGTACCTGCCCGCCCGGCGTTGGTAGCCCAGCCTCTCTCGGCGGATGCTACCCAGGATGTATTTCCCGGAGAAATTCGCGCCCGCTATGAGCCGGAACTGGGCTTCCGTATCGGTGGCAAGATTAGCCAACGGTTGGTGGATGTGGGGGATCGGGTGAGTGAAGGCACGGTGCTCGCCAAGCTGGATACGGATGATGTGAGTTTGAAGCTAGATGCTGCCCGTGCCCAGATGGCCTCCGCTCAAGCTGACCACAAGTTGGCCAATAGTGAACTGGAACGCTACCGCGAACTGATGGAACGCAATGTGATTAGCCGTTCCCAATTTGACTCATTTGAGAGTCGTTATGACGCTAGTGTGGCGCAATTGCGTCAGGCGCGGGCTAACCTGAATGTGGCTCGTAATCAGGCAGACTATGCCTCGTTGAAAGCTCCCCGTGATGGCGTGATAGCACAGCGTTTGGCGGAAGCTGGTCAGGTTGTTGCAGCAGGGCAGGCGGTGTTTGTGCTGGCTGTGGATGGCGACCGTGAAGTGCGTATTGATCTGCCGGAACAGGATGTAGGCCATTTTAAAATTGGTATGCCGGTGGGCATCGATTTGTGGTCCCGGCCCGGTCAAGTGTTCGAAGGAAAAATTCGGGAATTGTCTCCTGCGGCGGACCCTCGCTCGCGAACCTTTGAAGCTCGGGTTGCTTTTGAGAATACGACGGTCGGCGCAGATCTGGGCCAGTCTGCCCGGGTCTTTGTTAGCGGTGTGGCGAATGCAGATATACTCAGTATCCCGCTATCGGCATTGACGGCTGAAGGCGAGGCTACCTATGTGTGGGTGATAAACCCAGATACGGGCCTTGTGCATAAGGCGCCGGTGGAAGTGGGACCCTACCAGGAACAGATAGTACCAGTGCTGCGGGGTTTGCAGCCGCAGGATTGGGTTGTCAGTGCAGGCACGCATTTGCTACGTGAAGGGCAAGCTGTGATCCCTGTGGACCGTCAGAATCGCCGGTTAGATCTGAAGCAAACCGCTTTGGCTTCGCAGCTAGAATCTACCGGAGCTGTAGAATCTAATAGTGAAACCGGTGCGCAGTCAGGTCCGGACGCGGACCAATAAGGGGAGTATGACTATGTCGTTCAATCTCTCCGAATGGGCGCTAAAAAACCGAACGCTAGTGCTTTATGCCATTATTTTGCTCGGCGCCTTGGGGGCCATTTCCTATGGCAAGTTGGGCCAGAGTGAAGATCCCCCCTTTACCTTCAAACTGATGACCGTCAATACACTTTGGCCCGGTGCCAGCGCCGAAGAAGTCTCCCGGCAAATTACCGAACGGGTGGAAAAGAAATTGATGGAGACCGGAGATTTCGAGCGGATTACGTCCTATTCGCGCCCTGGTCAGTCGCTGGTTATGTTCAAGGCCCGGGATGATATGCGCTCCAAAGATATCACTGATCTCTGGTATCAGGTGCGCAAGAAGATCGGTGATATTCGTCACACCTTACCCCAAGACGTTCAAGGCCCTTTTTTCAACGATGAATTCGGCACAACCTTCGGCAACATTTATGCGTTGACGGGAAAGGGGTTTGATTATGCCCTTATGAAAGACTACGCCGACCGTTTGCAGCTTGCTCTGCAGCGAGTGGACGACGTGGGTAAGGTGGAGTTAGTTGGTCTTCAAGATGAAAAAATATGGGTGGAAATTGCCAACACCAAACTGGCGTCCTTGGGAATCCCGTTAATCACAGTGCAGCAGGCATTGCAGTCACAGAATGCCGTGTCAGACGCGGGTTTTTTTGAAACACCCAGCAGTCGCGTTCGCCTTCGGGTGACCGGTGAATTCACCAGCGTGGACGATATTCGCAATTTTCCTATTCAAGTAGAAAATCGCACGCTGCGTTTAGGTGATATCGCAAGAGTGTATCGTGGCTTCAGCGATCCGCCGCAACCACGTATGCGATTTATGGGAGAAAATGCCATTGGTATTGCCGTTTCCATGAAAGACGGTGGCGATATTCTCAAGCTTGGCGAAAATTTGGATCGCACCTTTGCCAAGTTGCAACAAAGCCTGCCAATCGGCATGGAGCTTCGTCAGGTTTCTGATCAGCCTGCGGCGGTAGAAGCTGGGGTGGGAGAATTTGTTCAAGTATTGATGGAAGCGCTGGTCATCGTGTTGCTAGTGAGCTTTTTCTCGTTGGGGTGGAGAACGGGGCTTGTGGTGGCGCTCTCTATTCCGCTGGTGTTGGCGATGACATTTGCGGCAATGAAGTATTTTGACATTGGTTTACACAAGATTTCTCTTGGTGCACTAGTACTGGCGCTGGGTTTAATGGTGGACGATGCCATCATCGCAGTGGAAATGATGGCGATAAAAATGGAGCAGGGCTTCAGTCGCATCAAAGCTGCAGGTTTTGCCTGGACGAGTACCGCCTTTCCGATGCTTACGGGCACCTTGATTACAGCAGCAGGCTTCCTGCCTATTGCCACGGCCCAGTCCAGTACTGGTGAATATACGCGTTCTATTTTCCAGGTGGTCACTATTGCCTTGTTGGCGTCCTGGGTTACAGCGGTGGTTTTTGTTCCCTACCTGGGTGAGAAGTTGCTTCCCAGCTTGGCTCGCCGTGATGCCAGTGGTGATGTGCATGATCCCTATCAGAAGCCTTTTTACCGTCGTTTTCGCAGCTGGGTGGAGCGGTGTGTGCGGTACCGCAAAACGGTGATCGGGCTAACCGTTGGTATTTTTGTGTTCTCTATTATTTTGTTCAGCGCTGTTCCGCAGCAGTTTTTCCCGCCGTCTGGCCGGCTTGAACTGATGGTGGATATGAAGTTAGAAGAGGGCGCATCGCTAACAGCGACACAGGCAAAGGCCCTGCGTTTGGAAGAGATGCTTGGTGAAAACGACATGATCGAAAATTACGTGGGTTACATGGGGAGCGGCTCGCCACGTTATTACTTGTCGTTGGATCAGAAGTTGCCTGCTGCTAGTGTCGCTCAGTTTGTGGTGCTTACTCGTAATGTGGATGATCGCGAGCAAGTGCGCGATTGGTTGATAAACACTCTTGACCGGGAATTCCCGGCGGTACGTACTCGGGTGTCGCGATTGGAAAATGGTCCGCCGGTGGGGTACCCGATACAGTTACGTATTTCCGGTGAACATATTCCTCAAGTACGTGAATTGGCCCGGCGTGTTGCGGAGAAAGTGCGCGACAACGGCCAGACTGCCAATGTGCACCTTGATTGGGAAGAGCCCAGCAAGGTTGTGCGGCTAATCATTGATCAGGATCGGGCGCGTACGCTTGGCATTACGACTTCGGATTTGTCTACTGCGTTGCAGGCATCTCTTTCCGGTGTGGCGGTCAGCCAGTACCGTGAAGATAATGAATTGATTAATGTTGAAGTTCGCGGTGACAGCCATGAACGCCATGCGCTGGGTTTGCTTGGCAATCTTGCGGTGCAGACCGCCAGTGGGCGTAGTGTGCCGTTGAATCAGGTGGCGACACTGGAGTCCGGTTTCGAAGAAGGGATTATTTGGCACCGTGACCGGCTGCCCACAGTGACCGTATTGGCGGATGTGAAAGGCGATGTGCTGCCCGCTACGCTGATGCAGCAAATCATGCCTGAGTTGTCCCAGGTTCAGGCGGACTTACCGCCAGGCTATCTGCTAGAAGTGGGCGGTACAGTGGAGGAATCCGCGCGGGGTCAGAAATCGGTGAATGCAGGGATGCCGTTGTTCATTCTGGTAGTGATTACTCTGTTAATGTTGCAACTGCGCAGCTTCCCGTTGTCGCTGATGGTCTTCATCACAGCACCTCTGGGGCTGATCGGGGTGACGTTCTTCTTGTTGCTGTTCCAGAAACCGTTTGGGTTTGTGGCCATGCTGGGCACCATCGCGTTGGCGGGGATGATCATGCGTAATGCGGTGATCCTGGTGGATCAGATTGGGCAGGATATGGAGCAGGGTCTTACCGCTTGGGATGCGATTATTGAGTCCACGGTACGCCGTTTCCGACCTATCGTGTTGACGGCTCTGACGGCAGTGCTGGCTATGATACCGTTGTCGCGCAGTGTCTTCTTCGGCCCCATGGCGGTGGCGATTATGGGTGGGCTGATTGTGGCCACGGCTCTAACTTTATTGTTTCTGCCTGCATTGTACGCGGCTTGGTTCCGGGTCAAGGAAGAGCATGCGGATGCACAATAACGGGCGTTGACTCTGTTGCCCGATAGTTTCCTCTTACCCCGGCATTTGCCGGGGGGAGTGTGGTGGGCCGGTGCGGGTGCCTGCCGGGTACAATCATCAGGTCTCGCGTATGGGGATGACGGCAAAATCTCGATGGGTATTTTTTTGTCATAAAACCAATGGCACAGAAGATTGACGTCGCTCGGCTGGGCTCGACGAGGGTGTGACGGCCCTCATCGCCAGGGATGGATTACAGTTAGGAGCGGACGTTTGTCGTCGATAAAACGGCGTGCATGAAGAGTACGTCAGGGGCTCTCCAGAACCCCGCTAAGCATCGCTGTCATCAAACAGTGCGGCCAAGTTCCCCAGCTCTTCTTCCAAATTCCAGTGCATTTCCCGTGTGGTGATACTCAGCAACACGAGTGCATTCACGGATGCGTCTGATTCTCCATGCTGGCGTAGGCGGTCGGTAAAGCAACGATTTAGTTCATTGAGTGCGCGGTAACGGTCATTTAGCCCATCCAGAGACACGGCTTGTTCAGGTTGTTGGCGGTTGCGAATGTAATGATGCAACAGATACAAGCTGGCGGTGCGCACAAGCGTTTCCGTGTCGCTACTCAGTGGAAGATGGAAGTGGGCCATGGGCCGCAGAAAGCGTGTATGCGGGCAGTCGCTCAGCGCGCAGATCAGCCCAAACAGGGAGCTCAGAGCCCGCTGCAGGGTGGTCTCTTGTTGGTAACGTCGTTGGGGCGTTTCCACGTCCAAAAGTACTGCTTGAAACGAATCCCCTAGCGCAGATTCCGGCAACAGATAGGCCAGGTTACGGGCAATGGGGCAATAGCGATTTTCGTGAGGGTTCAATGGGCAGTGACTGCACTGGTTATAGCTCAGCGCGGCCCAGTCGGGGGGGGTAAACGTATCGGGAATGGCAATGGCGCCGTGCTCTTCTAACAGAGAAATACGGATGCGTTGTTGCCGCCCCGTCGGCGTGGTCAGAGTGTAGACGAAATCAGGCTGCATCGGCCCGGTCGGTCTGCTTTAGCGGTAGCCGGATCGTAAAAATGGTACCGGCGCCGAGTTGACTTGCCACAGTCATGGTGCCGCCGTGGTGCTGAATGATGTCATGGGAGATGGACAGCCCAAGACCGGTGCCCTGGCCTATGGGCTTGGTGGTGAAGAAGGGTTCGAAGATCTGCTGTAGGAATTCATCGGCAATGCCTGGTCCATCGTCGGCAATGGTCAGAGTGCACCATTGTTCATCGCACTGGGCTGCAATAGTGATGTGACCTTTATCTTCGATAGCCTGGGCTGCGTTGACGAACAGATTCATGAATACTTGCGACAGCTGGCTTGCCGATCCACTAATCGTAGGTAGAGAATCGGGTAGAGTGTGAGTAACCGTAATCCGATTTTTAATTTCATGTTTGGCTAGGTTCAATGCAATCGCTAGACAGGCAGGAATATCGGTAGGACAGAACGCTTCTGGCTGGTTATGGGAGAAGTGCTTTAAGTCGCGAATGATTTTCTTGATCCGCTCAATCCCTTCCTCGGTTTCATTCAGCAGTGCAGGATAATCTTCCATCATGAAGGCCAGCTTTTTTGTGTCTATATTCAGGTTTTCTGCAGTGCTTAGAAATTTCTGGAACTGATCACTGCTGATACGCTTTTTAAGTCCCTTAATAAGACCTGCCATGGAGTTGAGGTAATCCCGGCTGCGATTCAAATTGGAAGAAATATAGGCGATAGGATTATTTATTTCGTGGGCAATGCCTGCCGATATGGTTCCCAATGAGGCCATTTTTTCCGAGTGTAATAGCAGCGATTCCACCTGATCCAGTTTTTGGCTCTTGTCTTTCACCTCCTGCATTAGTTGATTGTTTTCGGTTTTGATGTCGGTGATATCGGTGCCGAAATAAATATAGCCGTCGTCTTCATCGGAAATGTAAGAAAGAGGAAATAGGAACATGTTCATCCAGTAACGGCTACCGTCTGCATGACGGTTGCATACCTCCCCGTTCCACACACCAGATAGCGCCTGCCCGCAACGCATGAGCGGTAGGGAATCATCTTCAGGATGATTGATCTTTTCGTTCTGACCGATAAGTTGTGAAAAAGAGTGACCGCTGAGAGCGAGAAACTTACCGTTGGCAAAGGTTATGGTGCCGTGGCGGTCGGTTGTCAGTACACAGTATTCGTCGATAATGCGCGCCAGTGGGCCAAGTAGAGCTTTGTTCAGTTTGTATTCGTCAGCATTTACCTCGATCAAATGCAGCTTGCGGCCGAACGGGTTATCCGTTAACGCCGAGAACTCTGTCAGTTTAGCTTCCACGTTAATTGAGGTGCGGTAGGTTTTATACAAAAAGAAAATAATGATCAGCAGGATGACCGTAGAGGACACTAAGAATAGCCCTTGAGCTTCCATGCCAAAGCCAATACTCGTTTTGTCCAGCAAGCTGTTCATGCGCCGAGCCGTTATTAGTTGTTTGAAGGGCGAAAAGTTAAGGGCCTAGCCCTCATAACCCATACTACGCAAGGCTTCTTGTTGCTCCCGAACCGTTTCTGCGAGCATTCGATTTTCCAAAAGAATGTCACGGAATTTTAAGCCTTCACGAATGTTGTCGAGGAGTTGCTCGTCATCCCAAGGTTTGGGGATAAAGCGAAATGCACCGGCCTTGTTAATGGCCGACATGACCGTTTCGATGTCGATCACCCCGGTCAGCACAATGCGAATAGTATCCGGCTGCAGCTCGCGCAGTTCCTGAAGCAGCTCCAAACCGTTCATTTCCGGCATCATATAGTCGGTGATGACCGCATCGAACACCGTGGTGCGTGCCCGGCGCAGGGCTTCGTGGGGGCTCTGATAGGTCTCGACATCCCAGTCGGTGTAGGTATTGATGGTGCGTTTCAAGGCTTTGAGGATGTACTCCTCATCATCCACGATCATGACCTGATACATGATGAATCTCTCATTCACAGCGTGATATTACGCTGGCGTCCTGTCGGCGACTGCGTGCGCTCAGCAACATTGCGTCCTGCCCTATGTGTCGACAGGACAGGGACGGGAGTATTAGGTTTTACGATACCCCCCGCTACGGGGGGTGACAATTAGAGCGGATAACGATAAGGGCCCGCTCATGCGACCCGGATAGCCGTTTGTCAGGCAGGCAAGAAAATGATCAAAATGACAGCGTAAACGTGAAAAAAACCAACTAGGGAAGGGGGCGTGGCTGATCAATGTGTGGGTCTTTCCCGTGGAAATGTATACCGCTTTTTTATAACCTTATCGGCAGGGTTGGGATAAGGCTGTACCGTTGAAAATTCTGATTGTTGATGATCATCCGTTATTTGCTGATGCGTTAAGCATTACGCTCAAGAATGCCTATGCTGAGGCAATGATTACTACCTGCGAGCAGCCAAAATGGTTGCTGGATAATCGTCAATTCTTACCGTTGTATGATCTGGTAATTCTTGACCAGACGATGCCGCATCTTGATGGTCTGACCCTGTGGAGCCTGATCGGTCGCCTGGTGGGAGGGGCGAAGGTGCTGGTGTGCTCTGGCTCTGCCACGGAAGCCACCGTGCGCCGTGCGGTGCAGCTGAAGGTGAATGGTTTTGTGGACAAGAGTGAGTCCGTGGAGCAGATCCTCTTTGCCATCCGGGAGATCATGGCCGGCCGCAGCTACTTTTCTGAATCCTTCCGCTTGATGGCCGGGGCTGCCCCGGAAGAAGCGCTCACCCTCACCCGTCAGCAGCTGGCCATTCTGACCATGCTCCAGGAAGGTCATGGTAACAAGGAAATCGCCCGCCAGCTGTTCGTCAGCGTGAACACCATCAAGACCCACTTGCGACTACTCTACGAAAAACTGGACGTGCCTAACCGCACCGCCTGTATCGAAAAAGCCCGCCAGATAGGCCTGCTTTAGCTTTTCTTGGAGGACATCATTTCCTCCAGTTTTGCGGTTAGCGTATCCGCTGCTACGGGTTTGAACAGCACATCAATGTCCTCCGGCAAGGACTGAATGAATTGCGGATCGGTATTGCCGGTGATGATCAGGGCGGGAACTGGCTGGCGGAACAATGCGGTTACCGCGGCGATGACCGAGCCCGCATTGGTATGCGGTCCTATCTGATCATCGGTAATGACCACTGAAGGTGGCGCGCCTCGCTTTTTCAATGCCTGCATGGCTGGCTCCAGCGAGTGGTGGGCAGTTACTGTTGCGCCCAGGTTGCCCAGCAGGCTGCTCAGGGCTTCTATAACCCTTTTGTCATCATCTATCAATAGCACGGTCAGTGTTTCAAACAGTGGCAGCGCATTGACCACGTTGTCAGCGGGCTGTGTCTGGCTGGAGGCCGCCGCCGGTAACGTCAACGTGAAGGTGGTGCCTTCGCCCTTGCGTGACTGCATATTGAACGGAATGTCGCACAGTGCAGCCAGTCGGCTGACGATGGCCAGGCCCAGCCCTAGTCCGTTCTGGATCGAACGTTGGTCGTTGTCTATCTGCATGAATTCGTCGAACACCTCGAGCTGATAGATTTCGTCAATCCCGATGCCGGTGTCTGCGATGTCCAGCAACAATTGATTGTCCTGCTGCCGGGCGGCAATACGAATATGCCCGCGCTCGGTGTATTTGAGGGCATTATTGACCAGGTTGCGGACAATGCGAGCGAGCATGACCCCATCGGCGAACACATGCTGGCCGGCTAGATTTTTGGTGACCACAGCCAGTTGCTTTGCGTTTGCCTGTGGTCGAATTTCATCAAGGATGGGCTGCAAGGTGTCCAGTAGGCTGATAATGCGTTTGCGGGGTTTTAGTCGCCTGGACTGCAAGCGCGACAGCATGAGCAAGTGCCCCAGCAGTTCATTGCAGGAGCCAATGGCGGTATCCAGCTTGTCGACGATATCGGGTTGTGGGTCGGCATTGTTTTTCAGCATGGCGGCATACAGGGTGGCCGCCTGCAGCGGTTGCCTCAGGTCGTGGCTAGCGGCGGCCAGAAACCGGGTTTTGCTTTCACTGGCCTTGCGGGCACGTTCTTTGGCCTGTTCTGCTTCAATTCGCAGGGCGATAGTGCTGATCTGTGTGCGGTGAACATAAAGACTAAACACGATCATGGAAATCAGGTTGGCCAACGGAATGATTTTGATGATCCCTGGCGCTTGCGGTACGTAAATCAGAATAAAGGCCAGCCAGGCGAGATAAACCGGTGTTATGAAACTGATAAAAATATCCGGATACACACCCATGGATACAGACGGGATCGAGGTGGCCACCGAGAGGATAACCAGACAGGTCAGCAGGGTTACCGGCGTGGCCCCTTGCAGGAAGAGATAAGGGAAACTTGACCACAGTATCGCCCAGATCACGGCAAGGTAGAGGTTTAGCCGATGCCATTTCCGGGTTTTAGGCGCTTCGTGTTCCCGATGGGCGTTGTAAAACCGGATGAGGAAAAAAGATTGTGCTGCGACACAAAGCAGCACGGTATACCAGCCGATAAAGGGCGGCTCTGTACGCAGCTTCAGAAAAAATAATGGCAGTGCCGCTGCAATAAAAAACGACAGCACCATGCGTGACCCCACCTCTTCCA
>AZIH01002223.1_pt1 | contig 17435 bp, 15 predicted proteins | sample 359041 | NCBI WGS metagenome assembly AZIH01 (sample SAMN02429716, study PRJNA222664) | marine sediment metagenome | biome: Sediment sample; isolation source: enrichment culture of sample MGS-ANC(UA) from oil contaminated site at the... | place: Italy: Ancona | collected 2012-02-14 | depth 6 m m
GAAAGCAGTTCGACAGCAACAGAGCCGACAGCACCGGAGGCGCCCGAAACCGCGACCTTGCCCTGCTCCGGTTTGGCGCCCATGGTCAGGAGTTTCTGGACACAGAGGCCGGCAGTCAGGCCGGCGGTGCCGTAGATCATGGCAGTTCGGGCGTGCCAGCCGGCGGGCGTGGGTACACACCAGGCCGCCGGTACTCTGATGTATTCGCCAAAACCACCGTCGGTGTTCATGCCCAGGTCATAGCCAGTGACGATGATCTGGCTGCCTGTCGCGGGCGTGCCGGTGGCGGATTCCACAACCTCACCGGCGGCGTCAATGCCGGGGGTGTGAGGGAAGGAGCGGGTTACGCCCTTGTTGCCGGACGCCGAGAGGGCATCCTTGTAGTTGAGCGAGGAGTGGCTGACCCGGACAAGGACGTCGCCTTCCGGGAGGTCCGCTGTGCTGAGAGTTTTCTCTGCACCCACATACTCTCCGTTCTGTTCTTCAACACGCCAGGCTTTGAATTCGGTGTCGGTTGTCATGATTATTCCCCGTTTTCGGTAAGCTACTGGAATTTCTGGTTACGGAAGGCACCCAGAACTTTCCAGACGGTGTGCTCAAGCGCTGCACTGGTGGCCAACCCGAGTTTTTCCGGGAGTGTCCGTTTGCGCTGGTATGCCACTGAGACTACGTCTGCCCGGTCGCAGGCTTCAATGAGATATTCGTCGGAGGTCTTGATCTCGTCGATCAGCCTCACCTCCAGTGCCCGCTTGCCAAACCAGATATCGCCGTTGGCGACTGCGGCAATGTCCAGGTCCGGCCGGCGTTCGCCGACATATTCCTTGAACAGGACATGGGTATCTTCGAGGTCTTCCAGGAACTTCTGGCGGCCCTTGTCGGTGTTCTCGCCAAAGATCGTCATGGTCCGCTTGTGCTCGCCAGCCGTCAACACTTCGAAATCGACATCGTTTTTCTGGAGGAAGCGGTGGAAATTGGGAAGCTGGGCAACCACGCCGATGGAACCCAGAATGGCAAAGGGTGACGCAACGATTTTGTCGGCAACGCAGGCCATCATGTAACCGCCGCTGGCGGCGACCTTGTCGACACAGGCTGTCAGGCGGACACCCTTGGTACGGATGCGGTCGAGCTGGGCGGCTGCAAGGCCGTAGGAGTGAACCAGCCCGCCACCACTTTCGAGGCGAATGACCACTTCGTCCTTCTCCGGATCGGCCACGCTCAATACGGCAGTGATGGCCCTGCGTAGAGGGTCGGTGTCGCTCGCCTTGATGTCGCCGTCAAAATCAAGCACGTAGACGCGCCCGCGGCTCTCGTCCTGGGCATCATTTTCCTGCTTTTTCGCCTTGGCGGCTTTTTTCTCGGCTTTCTGCTCTTTCTTACGGGCCTTTTCGAACGTCTTGCGTTCGTGGTCAGACATCAGCCTGGCCTGAATGGTCTCACGAAGTTTCCGGTATTTGTCATTGAGTTTCCGGATCTTGAGCTCTCCCTCGCCCTCATGATCTCCCCTTTCCTTCTGGGCGGCCGACATGATGACAGAGACCACAACCAACGCTGCCACCACAAAGGTGACAATCTTGGCCAAAAACAAACCGTATTCTGTCAGGAACTCCAAAGTGCTTCTCCAACTGATAGTGCAAAGACAAGAGTGTAACTTACCGAATTTATGGTGATAAGGAGAGCAAAAAAATTAAAACAAGCGTTCGATCGACCTTGACAGAACCGACCACTCACCATAAAGTCGGATTGCGAGGTCGGCTCCACCCGGGCGCCCGGGAAGGCTACTGAAGCCAGGGACATCAAGCCGCCGTCATCATGACAAGACAACCACCAAAAAGGGTAAAACAATGTCTGTAGCTCAGGTATTTGAAAAGCTCGAACAGAATTTCAACGCAGACGCAGCGCAGGGCCTCGACCTGGTTTTCCAGTTCGACATCGAAGACGACAAAACCTACCACCTGGTCATCAACGATGGCACTTGCAAGATGCACGAGGGCGCCCATGACGATCCCTCCGTTACCCTGATCATGAATTCCGACACCCTGAAGGGCATCGTTTCTGGCGAGACCGACGGCATGCAGGCGTTCATGGCCGGTCAGCTACGCGCTGAAGGCGACATGATGCTGGCTACCAAGCTGGGGGAACTGTTCAAGATGGGCTGACCCTGACTGATCAATCAGAAAAGCCTGCGCTACGCGCGGGTTTTTTTGTGCCCGAAATCTGTCACTGATCCCAGAACTGGACCGCTGCCCTCGCCTGATCATTCACCGGAACCGCAACCAGACCGGAGGCGGAAATCCGCACGTCAAAGGTGGCGCCGTCACGCATGGGCATGAATGTCGCATTCCCGGAGACACCCTCCAGAAAGGGAAGATTGAACTTTCGATCCAGCTGCCACAGGTCCGCCCAGGTTTTTTCGGAAAGGCCGATAACGGTCCGGGGTGCGGTGCGCTCCTGCTCCAGGGAGGTATAACGGCCGCTCAGGCTTTCAAGGCGGTAGGCAGGAGCGATACCGAGCCAGCGGACAGGCCCGGTAAACCGGATGATCCTGGCGTCCATCTGCCACTGATCACCTCGAAGTGTGCGCTGGTTGGATGAGCCGCCTTCAATCTGAACGGTTACCCGCCAGATCTGATCGGCCTCTCGCTGAGTGGAAATGGTTGCAACGGTCTGCAGGCCTTTCAGGGGCTGGTAACCCGCGAGGTTCACGGCCATCACCAGACTGTACAGGCCCACCAGTATGAGGCCGAAAACGGCCATTCCCTTCAGCCAGTCGAGTAGCCATCGCGGACGCAGAAAAAACCAAAGGCCCGTAATCACCAGCACGCCACCAGTCACGGTGAGCACAATGATTGCGAACGCATGGGACATGGGATTAGAGGCCTACATCGTCCAGCGACGATTGGGCGAGTTTCAGCAGGTCGAGGTTGCGATCTTCGCTCTTGCCGATGCTTTCTATGTAGTATTCCAGAGATGTAAGGGCATCAGCCAGCGCCTCCAGAACCTGCTCGGCTGGCGCCTCTTTCGCATCCAGCAAGCGGTCCTGAATTGAGGCGGCAACCCGCTCCAGAACACTGGCAGCGGAAGGGTCGTTGACCATTTGCAAACCGCCCCAGATGCTGTGAAGTGTTGCAGGCAGGTTGGCGAGGTGGAGTTTGTCGTAGTCAGACTCAATGAAGGCAGTTATCGCCCGTTTTGCAAGAGTCAGGGCACTGCGGGCTTCGTCGGCAACCACGTAGAGGGCTTCCCTCAGATACACGGACTCTTCCCGCTTTCTTTCGCCGCTGGCCAGGGCATCGGTCTCTGAGGTAATACCGCGGGTGACAATCTGCATCACCGCGTCTTCAATACCGAGAACTGAGTCGGCAAGTCGATAGAGTTCGTCTTCACCCGGCAACCGTGATTCCTCTTCCCAGCCGCGCAGTTTACCGGCTTCCTCCCTGGAAACAGCCGCCAGCTTGTTCAGGTCAAGCATAATCAGGGTGTTGGCCAGGCGTTCCAGCGCATCCGCAATGGAAGACAGCTCGGCAAGGTCTGGCTCAATTCCGCGCTCGATGATGTCCAGCTTGTCTTTTAACTGGTTCAGTTCATCCTGCAGCGCTTCCGCCAGCGATTTGAGCACGTCGGTACCCGGACCATACAGGCGACGGGCGTGGGCTTCGAGCATGGCGTCCGAGTACTCGGCCGGAGCGAGGTGGTAGGCAGAAAGAACCTGGGTGATTTCCGGATTGGCGGAACCACTCCGGTAAAGCAGATAAACCAGATCACGGATCAATGAATCCGGTGCGTCTTTGGTGGTTGCCACCTTGCCAACATAAACCACTTCCCGGGCGTACTTTTCAATCCGCATGAACATGCGCTTGCGGGCTTTGGTGATCATCATGGCCCGATCAAGCATAGTCTCAGCCACAATGCCCACCAGGCACCACATCTGCCCCATGGGTGCGCCCTGGCAAAGGCGCGCGAAACCGCGCGCCGCGCGCCCGATCAGCTTTTTGTTCACCGCATCATTGCGTTCGCGGAGAATGCCCAGAAGTGCAACCTGAAAGGTAAGACGCATACGCCGGGCCAGTATCTCGTACTCGGCTTCATCACCTTCGAAAGACTGAACGGAGAAACCGGCGCAGAAATCCGGCCGCTCCTTGACGTCGACATCAAAAAAGCAGGATTCGGGATAGGGTTTTTCCTTGCGGGCTTCCCGGAGATCGTTGATGACGGGCAAAAGAAGTTCGGGGTGGTCTTCCCGTTGCTGGTGGTAATACTCCACGTAACGGCGAAGAATAAACAATGCACTGTTCAGGGTGGTCAGGAGGATGTTTTTATCGTCATTGGCGCCAACAGGTACATCGTTGGCCATGGTCACCGCTTCCTGGCAAAGCAGGGTGCCGCCCCGCAGTTCCACCAGAATAAAAATACCCCGTAACTGGTTGATGAAATCAACACAGTTCTGGAGATCCTCACCCCTTTCGCGGTTTTCCTGAAAGCGTTCAAGGCTGGATTCTGCCTGCTTGATGGTCTGTTCTATTTCACTTTTGACCAGATCAAACGACTGCGATTTCGTCGCGAGAGACGACTGAACCATAAACGCTTCCCGTTAACGTTGCGGAGACTACCGCATCCTCTTTGGTGGACATTGGCCCGGCAATGGCGGGTCGGGCCTTTTTGTTGTGAGCCGGTCGAACCCTTTTCCGGCTAAAGCGAGTTCGCAAAAAACTGGCGAACTTATCATTACTTATAACACAAAACTCAAGTAGCTCAAGAAAGCCGGAATGTAACATTTGGTACAGGCCGACGCAGTTCTCATTCCGCGCTCTGGAGTTTGCCCCACACGGTTTCGCCGGCTTTTTTTTCAAGCAGGGACATGAACTCTTCGTGGGCGTTATTTTCCACTTCGGAAGCCCGGACCACAGACAGCGGCTTCCGGTCTGACGACAACCTTCGGATACCACTGGCGCCGCCCCCGCTATCGGCATTCGCATCCAGAGACAGCGCCGTCTGACCGCCCGTCAACAGCAAATAGACATCGGCCAGAATCTCGGCGTCAAGCAGTGCCCCGTGAAGCTCACGGTTACTGTTATCAACGCCGTAACGCTTGCACAGGGCATCAAGATTGTTTTTCTGCCCCGGGTGCCGGGCCCGCGCAATGGCCAGTGAATCCACAACGCCACAATGGTCGGCGGTTTTTCGCACCGGTTTCAGGCGAGCGAATTCGGCATCCATAAAGCCCACATCAAACGCGGCATTATGGATGACCAGCTCGGCACCCTTGATAAACTCGAAGAACTCGTCAGCAATTTCGGCAAACTTTGGCTTGTCGACCAGGAATTCGTTGGTAATGCCGTGAATGGTGATAGCTTCGGCCTCAACCTCACGCTCCGGATTGACATACACATGGTAGTTGCGCCCGGTGAGCTGGCGCTCCATTAGCTCAACACAGCCAATCTCGATAATCCGGTGGCCTTCTGACGGGTCAATGCCCGTGGTTTCTGTATCCAGTACGATCTGTCTCATTACCTGTACCCGCTTGTCTGCAGTCTGTTATTCCGGAAGTTAAGCCTTGGCGAGTTCTTCAACCCCACGGTTGGCGAGTTCGTCCGCCAGTTCGTTATCAGGAACACCGGAATGACCCTTGACCCAGTGCCAGTTGACTTTGTGTCTTGCCACCTCGGTATCCAGCTCCCGCCAGAGATCCTCATTCTTCACCGGCTTTCTGGCTGAGGTTTTCCAGCCGTTGCGCTTCCACCCCGCCATCCATTCAGTGATCCCTTTCCGGACGTATTGCGAGTCAGTAAACAGCTCCACCTCACAGGAACGCTTGAGAGCTTCAAGCCCCCGGATAGCCGCCATAAGTTCCATTCTGTTGTTGGTGGTACCTGCCTCGCCGCCGTGCAGGGTTTTTCGTCTATCGCCGTAACGCAATACAACGCCCCAGCCTCCGGGGCCCGGATTGCCTTTACAGGCGCCATCGGTGTAAAGGATTACCTTGCCGGCCATTCACTCTCCTGGATCAGTCAATCAATGTGTCATTCAGCGTTAAGTATCTGCGTTCCGTTTCCGCAGGAGTTCCGCGACTACACCCCCGTGAGGCCCCGACCGTTCCGGTGCCCGGCAGGCTGATGACCTTGCTCTGGCGCCAGGCAGGTCGCCTGGGAAGCCGGGCATGCACGCGTTTTTTCGCAAGGATACAGTAATAGGCACCTACCGGCAGGAATCTGTTCCCGGACAGCCGGTTATCAATACGGCTGGCGGCCTTCCGGCCACTTCGTTGTATAGGTGATCTGAAAAACCGTGTAACAGATGCCTCAACGTTGAAGCCCAGCAGATGAAGCCAGTCTTCCATACGCCCTCGCAGAAGGAAACGACCTCCCCACGGCCCCTCATTGCTTCGGGATATGAGCTTCCGGGCACCCCAGAGGCTGAGAGGATTGAAACCGACCAGTGCCATGGTGCCCTCGCCCCTGAGCACCCGCGCCGCCTCCCGGATGACCTGGTGGGGATAGGGAGAAAAATCCGCGGTGTGATGCAGCACAACCAGATCCATGGAATCACCGGGAAACGGCAGTTCGTCGGCGTCACAAATGGCGACGCATTCGGGTATCTGAGGATTCCACCTGGGGGTTGTCATGATTCGCTGGGTAAAATCAGTGCCAGTCGCCAGAGGAAGCCGGTGGCTCACACCAACCTGAAGTTGTCTCGCCCCGGTCAGGCGCTGAAACTCGGCATCGACAAACCCACGCTGATCTGCAAGCAATGCGCGACCCAGGGGGGTCTGGAACCAGCGCTCGAAACTCTCAAGCCTGGCCGGAAAATCAACTGCGTCGGAATTACTCACCGTGTCGCCACTCCGTAGAGGCCGAACCTTTGGTTGGGACCTTGTATTTAATGCTCTATCATATCAGTCACATTCGATAAGAACATGTGGGGCCCTATGCTGACCATTTCCGCGATACCTGCCTTCAGTGACAACTATATCTGGTGTCTGTCAGACGCCTCCAGTGGAAAAGCCCTCATCGTGGACCCCGGGCAGGCGCAACCGGTTCTGGACCACCTGGCCGAACAGCACCTGACTCTCGACACTATTCTGGTTACCCACCACCATCCGGACCACGTGGGAGGCGTTAAAGAACTCCGAGCGGCCTTTCCGGACTGCCGGGTGACAGGTCCGGCAGACTCTCCGTTCCAGGGCGGCACCAACAGGGTACACCCGGGAGATGAGGTGATCTGGGAAGACATAACCTTCCAGGTGCTCGGTGTTCCAGGCCATACCCTCGATCACATTGCCTACTTTACCGATGTCGAGGTGGCAGGCCGGCCGGTTCTGTTCTGCGGCGACACCCTGTTCGTATGCGGTTGCGGCCGGTTGTTTGAGGGCTCGCCGGAGCAGATGCGCCAATCCCTGCAGACCCTACGGGCTTTGCCAGGAAAGACGGCGGTCTACTGCGCTCACGAATACACGCTGGCGAACCTTCGCTTTGCCCGTAGCTGGCTACCCCAGGACCAGGGATTGAAAGAATTCGAACAACAATGCCAGACGGCGAGGGACGCCGGCAAAGCCACAGTTCCCTCAGTTCTGGAAGATGAAAAACGCCTGAACCCGTTTCTGCGCTGGGACGATCCTGCGGTTGTTGATGCCGCCCGGTCCTACTGTGCCAGGCAGGGACTACCGGCCGATTCGGATAATGCGATTTTCGCTGCCATAAGACATGGCAAGGACAACTTCTGACGCCGGGGTGTACGCGATTAACAAATCCTCTCATCGACGTAACGAGAGGTTTCTTGACCCCCTGAAAAGCGGTCCCATAGAATCATTTCAACTTTGTGACCGTAAATTGTTCAATATGCCGGAGTTTCAGTCATGGAACCCGGCTTCAACCTGGAACCGGATGTCTCTTATGTCGGTCAGACGATTGTCGTTGGTGTTTTTCACCGTAGCCCTCCTCAGCGGGTGCAGTGTTCTGGACGGACAGGCTCAGGAAAACCCCCTGAACTCCGAAAAAGTCACTGTGGCAGCGGGCGACGACGGTCTTAAACAGTCCGTTGAATCCGGAGAAGACGGTGAGGCTGCCCGAAATGAGCCGCTGGATGAAGCCATAGCGCCAGAGCTCAAGGCCGCGGCAAGGGATGCCCGCGACAAGCTTGACAACCCGGTACAGGAACCTCCCGAATCGGAGGTTTCAGAGAAAGACCTTTGGGCAAGACTCCGTTCCGGGTTTGAATTGAATCATGATGTTGATAACGAGCGCGTGCGAGACCAGCTGAACTGGTATGCCAGTCATCCGGGCTACATCGAGCGGGTGGTCGAGCGCGGAAGCCGTTACCTGCATTACATCCTGAACCAGACGGAAAAGCGGGGGCTTCCAGCGGAATACGCCCTGTTACCCGTGGTTGAGAGCGCTTTCGATCCCTTCGCATACTCTCACGGTCGCGCCGCCGGCCTCTGGCAGTTTATTCCCTCAACCGGGAAATACTTCGGTCTGACCCAGAGCTGGTGGCACGATGAACGGCGGGATGTTGTGGCTGCCACGGATGCCGCCCTCACCTATCTTGAACGGCTGGCGAACCGGTTCGATGGAGATCCTACACTGGCGTTGGCCGCCTATAACAGCGGTGGTGGAACGGTATCCAGTGCCATGCGCCGCAACCGCAACAGCAACAGACCCACAGATTTCTGGTCTCTTCAGCTGCCACGGGAAACCCGCCACTATGTGCCGAAGCTGATCGCGCTGGCGAAGATCTTTGACAACCCTGAGGCCTATGGCATTCAGCTACCTCCGCTAAAAGACGAACCCTATTTCGAAATCGTCGAAACCGGATCCCAACTGGATCTTGCCCAGGCGGCGGAAATGGCCGGCGTGGATATTGATGAGATCTACCTGCTCAACCCCTCTTACAACCGCTGGGCAACCACCCCTGAAGGTCCCCACCGTTTGCTGGTACCGATCGAGAATGCGGAAACGTTCCGTTCGACGCTGGCGCAGATACCGGCCAAGAAACGGGTTTCCTGGCGCAATTATGTGGTGAAATCCGGTGACAGCCTCAACTCCATCTCCCGAAAATTCTCGACAACGCCGCCGGTGCTTCAGCAGGTCAACAACCTGAACAGTGACCTGATCCGGATTGGCCAGCGCCTGCTGATCCCTTCTGCTTCCAAGGGCAGTGATGCCTATGCCCTCAGCGCTTCCCAGCGCCTCGAGCGCAAGCAATCCAGAGAGAGAGAAGGCAACAAGGTTCAGTATACGGTTCGCAAGGGTGATACATTCTGGGACATTGCCCGGGAGCACCGGGTGTCCGTACGGCAGGTTGCCGCCTGGAATGGCATGGCACCGGGCGATCCGCTGATGCCTGGCAAGAAGCTGGTTATCTGGTCCCGGACCACCCAGGCGACAATGGTTGCAGCGAACAGTACTCGGGGCAAGGCCATGGTGCGCAAAGTCGGCTACCGTGTTCGCAAAGGCGACTCGCTTGCCCGCATCGCCAGCCGGTTTTCCGTGAATGTGCGAGACATCGCAAGCTGGAACGATCTGAATACGTCGCGTTATCTGCAACCCGGACAAAGTCTGGTACTCTACGTGGATATCCGAAACAGTCCCTGACGTGCGAGACTCATGACAAGAACCCGGAAAGCCTCAACCCTTACGTCACTCTTTTCAGCACTGGCGCTCGTCGCTTTACCCGTTTTCTCCCCGGTTTCTGCCGCAGGACCGGCAGAACCACAGCATGGCATTGCCATGCATGGGGAGCCGAAATATCCGGCCGGGTTCAGCCACTTCGACTACGTGAATCCAGACGCGCCCAAGGGCGGCACCGTCAAGATGGCCGTTGTCGCCAACGGTTTCGACTCCTTCAACCCCTTCGATATCCGGGGCGTGGCCGCAGCGGGAATCAGCACCTACCTTTACGACACCCTGCTGGAATCCTCCGATGATGAGCCCTTTTCTGCCTATGGCCTAATTGCGGAATCCCTGGAAACACCCGAAGACCGGAGTTATGTGGTGTTTAACCTCCGGGAACGGGCCCGATTTCATGATGGTGAACCCATCACCGCCGAAGATGTAAAGTTTTCCTTCCAGATCCTGACCACCAAAGGCCACCCCTTTTTCAGAAACTACTATGCCGATGTCAGTAAGGTCACTATTGAAGACACCCGCCGGGTCCGCTTTGATTTCAGCGACACCAGCAACCGCGAACTGCCGCTGATTCTGGGGCAGATGCCCATTCTGCCGGCCCATTACTGGGAAGACCGGGAGTTCGGAGAAAACGGCCTTACGCCACCGGTAGGCAGCGGCCCTTACCGCATCGGCAGCTTTGAGGCCGGTCGCTCAATCACCTATGAGAGGATTGAGGACTACTGGGCCAAGGACCTGGGTGTACGCACAGGCCGGTTCAACTTCGATAAGATCACCTACGACTATTACACCGACGACACCGTTGCCCTGGAAGGCTTCAAGGCGGGCAGTTTCGATTTCCGCGTCGAATCCTCCGCCAAGAACTGGGCCACCGCCTATACCGGTGGGAAATTCGACAACGGCACAATTGTAAAAGAGGCCATTGAACATCATCGCCCGACTGGCATGCAGGGCTTCGCCTTCAACACCCGCCGAGACGTGTTTTCCGATCCGCAGGTCCGCGAAGCCCTTGCCTATGGATTTGACTTTGAATGGGCCAACAAAAACCTGTTCTTCGGCCAGTACACCCGTACTGACAGCTATTTCGAAAACAGCGAACTGGCTTCGACTGGCCTTCCCGAGGGCCGGGAGCTGGAAATACTGGAACCTTTCCGGGATCAGCTTGATGAAGCCGTTTTTACTGAGGAGTACACACCACCGGAGACAGACGGGCAGTCTGGCTTACGGCAGAACCTGAAAACCGCTCTGGACCTGCTCAGGAACGCGGGGTTTGAAATTCGCGATGGCAAGATGGTGCATGGGCAAACCGGAGAACCACTGGCTTTCGAAATCCTGTTGTTCCAGAAAAGCTTTGAACGGGTCGTTCTACCCTTCAAGAATAACCTTGCCCGGCTGGGCATTGATGTCACGGTTCGACTGGTGGATAGCAACCAGTACATTCAGCGCCTTCGGGAATTCGATTACGACATGATCACCCAGGTCTTTGGTCAGTCTGACTCACCGGGCAATGAGCAGCGGGAGTACTGGCATTCCTCAACAGTTGACGCGAAAGGATCCCGGAATTACATGGGCGTAAGTGATCCCGTTGTCGATGAGCTCGTGAACATGGTCATTCAGGCGCCAAACCGGGAAGAGCTGGTCCATCGCGTAAGAGCCCTTGACCGGGTTCTGCTGAACGGCCATTACGTGATCCCTCACTGGCATCTGACCAAGGACCGCGTGGCCTACTGGAATTTCCTTCAGCGTCCCGGGGAGACCCCGAAAAACGGCGTTGATCTGAACAACTGGTGGGCGAAGCCCTGAGGAATCCGCCGCTAAATGGGCATCTACATACTCAGGCGCCTGGCACTGATCATTCCCACCCTGATCGGCATCATGCTACTCAACTTTGTGATCGTTCAGGCCGCCCCGGGCGGTCCGGTTGAGCAGCTTATCGCGGAGATGGAAGGCCACGGTGGCAGCGCCCTGGCGAGGGCATCCGGTGGAGGCAGCGAAGGAGAAGTGGCCAGTTCCTCCGGCGACACACGGGGCTCCCGGGGCATTCCTGAGGAGCTTCTGAAAGAAATTGAAGTGATGTACGGCTTCGACAAGCCGGCCCACGAGCGCTTTTTCAAGATGCTCGGAGACTATGCCACGTTCAACTTCGGCGACTCCTTCTTTCGGGAAAAAAGTGTTATCGATCTGATCCTGGACAAGATGCCCGTGTCCATCTCCCTCGGCCTCTGGTCAACCCTGATTATCTATTTCATTTCCATTCCCCTGGGTATCCGCAAGGCCGTCACCGACGGCTCCCGATTCGATGTCTGGACCAGCTCGGCCATCGTGGTGGGCTATGCCATACCAGGTTTCCTGTTCGCCATCCTGCTGATTGTCCTGTTTGCCGGCGGCAGCTATTTCGACTGGTTCCCCCTCAGGGGTCTCACATCCTCGAATTTCGAGGAGCTGACCTGGTACCAGAAGGTTGGTGACTACTTCTGGCATCTGGCCCTGCCGGTGACGGCTAACGTTATTGGCGGTTTCGCCACGCTGACTCTGCTCACCAAGAACTCCTTCCTCGATGAAATCGGAAAGCAATATGTGGTGACGGCGCGGGCCAAGGGGCTTGATGAAAAAGAAGTGCTTTACGGGCACGTATTCCGTAACGCCATGCTGATCGTTATTGCCAGCCTGCCCGGTGTGCTGGTCGCCCTGTTCTTCACAGGCTCGCTACTCATTGAAGTCATTTTCTCCCTGGATGGTCTCGGGCTCCTGGGCTTCGAAGCGGCCCTGAACCGGGACTACCCGGTAATCTTCGGTACGCTGTACATCTTCACACTGATGGGCCTGATACTGAAACTGATCAGCGACATCACCTATGTATTGGTGGATCCGCGAATCGACTTTGAAAGCCGGGAGGGTGCATGAGTTTCCGGTCGCTGACACCCATCCAGCAAAGACGACTGCGAAACTTCCGGAAAAACCGCCGGGGGTTCTGGTCTCTCTGGCTGTTCCTCGCACTCTTCGGCCTTTCCCTGATGGCCGAGCTGATCGCCAACGACTCCCCTTTGATTGTTTCCTACAATGGAGAGTTTTATTTTCCGGTTGTTGAATCGGTTCCGGAGGAAACCTTTGGCGGCTTCCTGCCTACCGAGGCCAATTACCGGGACCCTTTCATTGCCGACGAGATCAAGGCCAATGGCTGGATACTCTGGCCACCTATCCGGTTCAGTTACAACACGATTAACTATGACCTTGAGGTCCCCTCACCGGCACCGCCCAGTGCCGAAAACTGGTTGGGAACCGATGACCAGAGCCGGGACGTCGCTGCCCGGGTCATCTACGGTTTCCGAATTTCCGTGCTTTTTGGCCTGACCCTGACCATTGCCAGCTGCATTGTCGGAGTTGTTGTGGGCGCCATTCAGGGCTTTTACGGTGGCAAAATCGACCTGGTGGGTCAGCGCTTTATCGAGATCTGGTCCGGCCTGCCAGTGCTGTACCTGTTGATCATTCTCTCCAGTATTGTTCAGCCAAATTTCTGGTGGCTGCTGGGAATCATGCTGCTGTTCAGCTGGATGGGACTGGTGGATGTGGTACGGGCCGAGTTCCTGCGGGCCCGTAATTTCGAATACGTGAAGGCTGCCCGGGCCTTGGGGCTGGACAACGGCAAGATCATGTTCCGGCATATTCTGCCCAACGCCATGGTGGCCACCCTCACTTTTCTGCCCTTTATCCTGACAGGCGCGATTACCGGTCTTACCTCCCTGGACTTCCTGGGTTTTGGTCTGCCCTCGGGCTCGCCTTCCCTAGGCGAACTGATCGCTCAGGGCAAGGCCAACCTGCATGCTCCCTGGCTCGGTATTTCCGCGTTCGTGTCCCTATCGCTGATGCTCACCCTGCTGGTGTTTGTCGGCGAAGCCGTTCGCGATGCCTTTGACCCGAGAAAGAGCTGACATGAACCACCTGCTTCAGATTTCCGACCTATCTATTCAGTTCGATCAGGGCCCGGCCACCGTAGATTCGCTGTCACTGGCAATTCACGAGGGCCAAACTCTGGCGCTGGTGGGCGAAAGCGGCTCCGGGAAATCCATCTCGGCGCTCTCGATTCTCCGTTTGCTGGATGAACGTCACGCCAGTTTTCCAAACGGCACAATCCTGTACCGGGGTGAGAACCTGCTCGCGGCCAGTGAGAAGCGCATGCGCCAGATTCGTGGGCGGGAGATCGGGATGATCTTTCAGGAGCCGATGACCTCCCTGAACCCTCTACACACCGTGGAAAGGCAGATTGGCGAGACACTTGAGCTTCACAAGGGAATGCGTGGCCCCCAGGCCAGAAAGCGCTCTCTGGAGCTGCTGGAACTGGTTGGTATCCACAATCCGGAAAGCAAGCTGGGCGCCTACCCGCATCAGTTGTCCGGTGGCCAGAAACAACGGGTAATGATTGCCATGGCACTGGCCAATGAACCGGATTTGCTGATTGCCGACGAACCAACGACCGCGCTGGACGTTACTGTCCAGAAACAGGTTCTCGAATTGCTCCGGGATCTTCAGAAAAAGCTGGGCATGGCGATTTTGCTGATTACCCACGATCTGACCATCGTACGCCGCTACGCAGATCGGGTAGCGGTCATGGAACACGGCAGACTGGTGGAGGAAGCAGATACAAAAGATCTGTTTTCCTCTCCGCAACATGCCTACACGAAAAAGCTGCTGGATGCGGAGCCACCAGAAGCACCTCTGGCGCTGGAACAGAATGCCGAGACCCTGCTCACTGTTGACCAGCTGGACGTTCGCTTTACTATCCGTAAAAGCCTGTTTGGCAAAGTAAAAGAGTCCTTCCATGCGGTACAGAGCGCCGGATTTGAGCTGAACCGCGGCGAAACCCTCGGTATTGTCGGTGAAAGCGGAAGCGGCAAAACCACTATTGGCCACGCCCTGCTCAAGCTCACCGCCAGCACCGGAAGTATCCGGTTGGCGGGCCAGGAGCTGGCGTTCTTGAACCAGAGGGAATTTCGCCCCTGGCGCCGTCGGCTTCAGATCGTGTTCCAGGACCCGTTCGGAAGCCTCAGCCCGAGAATGTCGATTGCCGAGATTGTTCGGGAAGGGCTGGAAATACACGATCGCGACAATGCCCCCGAGCATGACCGGAAAGTCATTCGGGCACTTACCGATGTCGGGCTGGACCCGGAGGCCCGACACCGATACCCCCACGAGTTTTCGGGAGGGCAACGACAGCGCATCGCCATCGCCCGGGCGCTGGTGCTGCAACCGGATCTGATCATTCTCGACGAACCCACTTCAGCCCTGGACCGCACCGTCCAGAAGCAGGTGATTGAGCTGCTGCGGGATATCCAGGCCCGTTATGGTCTAAGCTATATCTTTATCAGTCACGATCTGGCCGTGGTGCGTGCCCTCAGCCATAAGCTGCTGGTGCTGCAGCATGGCCGGATCGTGGAATACGGCAACGCGACTGACATCTTCCATTCACCCAGCGCGGACTATACTCGTGAGCTGCTGAATGCCGCGTTCTTTTACCAGAATACAACTACGACTATTTGAGCGTTACCCTGGCCAGACCACATCGGGGATAATGCACCAAAATCAGGAACACAGGGAGAACGACCCATGGGAATCCTCAGTGGCAAGAAAGCACTGATCGTTGGCGTAGCCAGCAAACTATCCATCGCTTACGGCATTGCCGAGGCCTTCGCCCGGGAAGGCGCCGAACTGGCGTTTACCTACCAGAACGAAAAGCTTCAGCCACGGGTTGAAAAGTTCGCGGAGCAATGGGGCAGCAAACTGACCTTCCCCTGCGATGTCGCCAGCGACGAAGAAATTGAAAATGTCTTCAAGGAGCTTGGCAAGCACTGGGACAACATTGACATCATCGTGCACGCGGTTGGCTATGCACCGGGCAACGAGCTTGATGGCAACTATGTTGATGTCACCACTCGCGAAGGCTTCCGCATCGCTCATGACATCAGCTCTTACAGCTTTGTTGCCCTGGCCAAGGGTGCCCGTAGCATGATGCATGAGGGCAGCTCGCTGATAACCCTGAGCTATCTGGGAGCTGAAAAGGTTCTGCAAAACTACAATGTGATGGGCCTTGCCAAGGCATCGCTTGAAGCGAACGTTCGCTACATGGCTGCCAGTCTGGGCCGCGATGGTATCCGGGTGAACGGCATTTCAGCAGGTCCGATCAAGACACTGGCCGCTTCCGGGATCAAGAGTTTCCGCAAGATGCTGGCGGAAAATGCCAGGCGCGCACCGCTTCGTCGCAATGTAACCATCGATGAAGTGGGCAACGCCGCTGCGTTTCTGGGATCGGATATGGCCAGTGGTATCACCGGCGAGATCATGTACGTCGATGGCGGCTTCAACATCACCGGTATGGGCGAACTGGAAGAATAAGGTTTTTCTTCCTCGCTGAATCGAAGGAGCCGGCTTGATGCCGGCTTTTTTCGTCTGGCGGATTGTAACCTAGACGGGCTGCACTCTTCCGAAGTCCCGCTGTCAGCCCTCGGCCATGGCCTTGGCTACTGCCTCCACCCACTCGACGTATGCGGTTTCATCGGACTCGATAATCCTCACACCGACCAGAAAGGCAGACTCATGGGGTCGGCACCAGACAACTTCCACCATCAACCGGAAGGGCTGCTCATGGTTGCCCAGAAACACCATTGCCGGTAGCAGCGCATCCAGTGAGACCGGCTCGGCGGAAAACAGGCAAAGCCCGCCGGCCGAAATATCGCGAATACCACAAACCAGTTCTTTGTCAGCGGATGAAGTATCTTCAGACCTTCCCGGAGGACCAGATTCGAGTCCCAGGATAACCCGGGCCCGGGCCGTCAGCCGGTAATCTGCACGGTTATCCTGATCGATATGGGCTTCGTGCTGGGTTCCGAAGCTGTAGTCGTTATCTGTCATTGTTGTTATTCCTGCATCGGCGATCAATTTCGGCCTACCCGGATGCGGCCAACCACCCTGCTGAGGGTGTCATCAAATTCCGCGGAGGTTCCCAAAACCCGGATCCGTGCCTCAACAATACCCGCCACCAGCTCGTCTTCAATGAACTCGCGGCGATTCAGGCCCAGCCGGTCCACAAACACCAGTTTTCTGGAGGCGTTGATACGTACTGCCAGTTTCAGCCTTGCAGGCTCTTCCGAAGCGTCGTCTGGCTGGGCAACAATCCAGCCACCGAGCTTGATGCCGTCGACCTGCTTCTCCGCCAGAAGCGTCTTCTCCTTTCGGATTCGTTCCTGTTCGGCCTTCTCATCAGCTATACGCTGTTTCTCCACGACCTGCCGCTGACGTTCAAGTTCGGCTTCCCTTGCCGCCTCCAGCTCACTGCGACGCTTCTGGGCAGCCTCTTTCTCGCGCCGGAGTTCTTCGGCCCGCAACCTGGCGGCTTCGGCGGCCTGCTCCCTTTGCCGGCGCTGCTTGTCACAGACACGTGCCAACAGCTCCACGGTCTCCGCGAGCACCTTGCCAAAAGGCGTGAGCGTCGGCAGTGGCCGGATTTGCTGCTCACCCTGGGCTTGCTGGAAGTCGCTCCAGGACTGAAGCCCCAGTTTTACGCCAGCACCGTTGGTCCAGAGAATTTCAGCCGATTCGGGCAGAAACGCATAGAAATAGCGACGTTGCTCACCCGAGCCTTCACCTTCAACAAACCACTGGCCCTCAAAGCCTTCGAATTCGTCTTTCGGGGGTGTTTCGAACCCCAGCCATCCCGGATCCCATTGAAAACTGCCTGCCGCCGGGAGCGCGTCAACCAGGTCCGGCACCTCACCCCGAAGCCGGGACACCATGACCGCCTCAATACCGGACAGCGCATTCGCC
>AZIH01001796.1_pt1 | contig 17159 bp, 16 predicted proteins | sample 359041 | NCBI WGS metagenome assembly AZIH01 (sample SAMN02429716, study PRJNA222664) | marine sediment metagenome | biome: Sediment sample; isolation source: enrichment culture of sample MGS-ANC(UA) from oil contaminated site at the... | place: Italy: Ancona | collected 2012-02-14 | depth 6 m m
CTTTGGCAGGCAGCCACGACATCCTCATCCTCAAGACCCAGAATAGCAGCCATCTTGCCTTGTCCTGCCGGCACCGCGTCCTGCATGAGCTCACCACGAAGGCGGACCAACTTTACCGCTTCAACGAAATCTAGGCTCTCTGCAGCAACAAGTGCGCTGTACTCGCCAAGGCTGTGGCCGGCCAGGAAATCTGGATTGCTGCCGCCTGCCACAAACCACTGGCGCCACAGGGCGACACTGGCTGTCAGGAGCGCAGGCTGGGTGACCATGGTTTTATTGAGCTCCTCAACCGGGCCTTTCTGGCATAGTTGCCAGAGATCGTAGCCCAGGACATTGGACGCTTCAGCGAAGGTTCTATTGATGATGGGCCAGGCTTCAGCGGCGGCCGAAAGCATGCCGACGGATTGTGACCCTTGTCCGGGAAAAATAAAGGCTGATTTCATAAGCGGGATCTTATCGTCATTGAGGGGTTACGTGAGATTAGCCAATAGTACAAGTTAGGCCAATTATCCGCGAATGCGTGATCAGAAAGGGACAGACTTTAGTCTCAAGCCCTCAAAGCATGAGGTCGTCGAGGCGCTCGTTGATCCGGCGGGGCACTTCCAGCTCAACTTCCCTGACCGCCTGGCGAATAGCAGAAAGCATGGCTCGCTCGTTGGCGTTACCATGGCTCTTGATAACGACGCCCTGCAACCCGAGCAGGCTGGCGCCGTTATGCCGGGAAGGGTCCATCAACTGCAGCAGCCGGCCGATAATCGGCCTGGCCAGCAGACCAACCAGCCTGCCGTAGAGATTCCGGGTAAACGCCTGCTCCATCAATTCGATCAGGAGACCAGCAACGCCTTCGCCGGTTTTCAGGGCGATATTCCCGACAAACCCGTCACATACAACCACATCGGCCACATCCCGGAACAGATCGCTGCCCTCCACATAACCGATGTAATTGATGGTATCGCACTGGGCCAGCATGTGAGACGCCAGACGGACCTGCTCATTGCCCTTGATCTCTTCTTCCCCGACATTCAGCAAGGCCACACGGGGTTCCGCCTGTTGGCAGATGGCCGAGGCCATCAGGGAGCCCATCAGGGCATACTGATAAAGATTTTCCGCAGTTGAATCAACATTGGCACCAAGATCAAGGACGTGACAGCGCCCCCGCAGAGAGGGAATCAGTTTGGCGATAGCCGGTCGCTCAATGCCCGGATACATGCGGATAATGGAGCGACCAAACGCCATCAGGGCGCCGGTGTTCCCGGCACTGACACAGCCTTGAGCCTCCTCGTCACGAACCAGGCTCAGCGCGATGGCCATGGATGAGTTCTTCTTGTGACGAAGGGCATGGGATGGGCGCTCATTCATGCGCACGACATCTGCCGCCTCCACAATACGGATTCTGGCATGCCCCTCACGCAACAAAGCCTCGAGCTCACTCCGGATTCCCACCAGGATGATGCTCAAGGCTTCGTTTTCACGCACCGCCTGTAGCGACGCAGCAACCACAATAGCGGCTCCACGGTCGCCACTCATGGCGTCAATCGCGATGGTGACCGGCTTCACCGTTCTGCCATCCGATTCGGTGCGGTGCATAGCGACAACGAGATTACTCGTCGCGCGCTTCGATTACCTGCTTACCACGGTAGAAACCGTCTGGAGACACGTGGTGGCGAAGATGAACTTCGCCAGTGGTTGCATCGGTGCTCAGAGCGGCAGTGCTCAGAGCGTCGTGTGAGCGGCGCATGCCACGCTTGGAACGGGTTTTTCGATTCTTCTGTACAGCCATGATTATGCTCCTGACCTGTTAACGTAAACTTTATATTATCTGGAAAGTAACGTCTGTTCGTTTGATGCGCGCCGGCCTCCCGAAGGATACCTGCGCCCGGTTAATGCGTTTTCTTCTTGAGATCCGCCAGCACGCTGAACGGGTTCTCGCCTGACTTTCTCACCGGCTTTACAGCAGAGCCGTCAGGCTCGTAAGCCTCCAGATCTTCCCGGGCCGGACATTCATTCCGATCATGAAGCGGGAACGCTGGCAGCACCAGCAGAAGCTCGTCTTCTGCCATTGACCAAAGATCTGCGCTGAAATCATCGGTCAGGTAGGGCTCCAGCTCGTTCGGCAGCTGCTTCGCCTGTCTATCACTGGTTACCAGCCCCAGCGCGAACCGGGAAACCAGCGTCACGGACATGGCTCCCATGCAGCGCTGACACTCGAGCTCCACCGGAGCCTCCAGTTCACCCGAGACAACGCGACGACGCTCACTGTCCATATAAAAGGACAACTTCACCCAACACGCAGCGTTCTCTGAAAAACCCAGAACGGCTTCTCGGAAACGGCTAAGCCCGCTGAGGGGAATGGCTCCCTCCAGAGTGCTGTTTTGTTCCGCTAACCGGTAAGGATCAACAGTTTTAGGTAACTCGGCGTTTGACGCTTTTGACATAGGCGCGCAATTTTAGGGGCGCAGCCCTCTACTGTCAAAGACTTCATTGCTTTTTGGCCAGGGGTTCCCGTGCAGATAGGTGTAATTTACGATAAACGCGCTCCAGTTCTTCCTCACCGTTACTCCAAGGACCTTACAGATGATGCAAAAACCGCTGCTGCTGGCCTCGTCGTCACCCTACCGCAAGGTGCTCCTGGAACGATTCGGGCTGCCCTTTCGTTGCGCCAGTCCCGATATCGACGAAACACCAATTCAGGGCGAAACCGGGGAGGCGCTGGCAACTCGCCTGGCGGAGACCAAAACCAGAGCCCTGAGAGAGCGCTTTCCGGGCCACTGGATTATCGGGTCAGATCAGGTGGCCTGCCTGCCGGATGGTTCCGTGCTCAGCAAGCCAGGGAATCACAAACAGGCAACAGACCAGCTGCGCCGGAGCAGCGGCCACAAAGTCCTTTTCCTGACGGGCCTGGCCCTGCTGGACGCGGACTCAGGAAGACTGGAACGTCACTGTGAGCCCTTCACTGCTCACTTCCGCGAGCTGACCGGCGAGGAAATTGAAGCCTATTTACGACGGGAACACCCCTACGACTGCGCCGGCAGCTTCAAGATGGAGGGCTTGGGCATCACCTTGTTCGAAGCACTTGAAGGCAGAGACCCGAACAGCCTCGTCGGCCTACCCCTGATTGCCCTGAACGAGATGCTGTGTCGTTGGGGCCGCAATCCTCTGTTGGAACACCGGCCTGATGCCGTCCGGGGTTAACGAAGCTCCAGCCGGGACTCCACCAGCTGACTGGCAAAGCCTTCGCCGAAGGCAACGCCCAGCTGGTCGACGATATCCTGCAGTGGCGATTTGCGACGGCTGTAGTCCACCAGCTCTTCCTGACCGATAATCTGGCGAGCGACGTGCGATGCACTGCCCAGACCGTCAATCAGCCCCAGCTCAATCGCCTGTTCGCCGCTCCAGACCAGCCCACTGAACAGACGATCATCATCGGCCAGACGATCCCCGCGCCCCTGCCTCACAGCCTCAATGAACTGCTGATGGGTATTCTCCAGCACGCCCTGCCAGAACGCCACTTCCTGCTCCTGCTCCGGAGAGAAAGGGTCGAGGAAGGCCTTGTTCTCACCGGCGGTATACAACCGTCGTTCAACACCGATCTTTTCCATCACCCCGGTAAAACCAAAGCCGCCGGCGACAACCCCAATTGAGCCGACGAGGCTGGCACGGTTTGCGTATATTTCATCGGCAGCCGCGGCGATATAATAAGCCCCGGAAGCGCCGATGTCGGAAATCACCGCGTACACTTTCTTTTCCGGATATTCGCTCCGCAGGCGCTTTATTTCATCGTATATATACCCCGACTGAACCGGGCTTCCGCCGGGACTGTTGATTCGCAGAATCACTGCCACCGAGTTTGACTCTTCAAACGCGGAACGAAGCGAACCGACAATATTGTCGGCGCTTGCCAGTTCATCTGCCGCTATCGGACCGTTGATTTCCACCAGGGCGGTATGCTTACCCGAGACACTGTCCAAAGTGTCACCGAACGGAACCTTCAGCATGAAAAGCAGCGCAATCAGATAACCGAAGGTCAGAAACTTGAAAAAAATCCCCCACCTACGGCTTCGGCGCTGCTCGACCTGGAGAGACATCACCAGCTTTTCAATGAGCTTCCAGTCGCGGCCAGACTCCGGCGGCATTTTTGGCGACTTGCGACCAAACCATGGCTTGCTGTCCTTTTCAGGCTCTACCGGCTTATCTCCCCACTCAGTGGGCTTATCAGAATCCCAGTCGCTCATTCATTCATCCTGTCAGCAACATCGATTTAATTAGCCAATCTGGCTCGCTTAAAGCCCGAGCACGCGGCGCAGGTCGGGCACAGTATCAACAATGGCATGAGGCGAGTAGTCACCCAGAACATCCCGTTTGTGCACACCCCACTCGACACCAATGGAAGGCATTCCGATGCGCTGGGCCATCTCAAGGTCATAGCGTGTGTCGCCGATCATTACCGCTTCGGCCGGCTCAATTCCATAGAAATTCAGAATCTGCTCAAGCATTGCGGGATCCGGCTTTGAGCGGGTTTCATCCGCACACCGGGTTATCTCGAAGTGACTGCCCAGGCCGCTGGAAACCAGGGCCGAATCGAGCCCCCGACGACTCTTCCCAGTTGCCACGGAACAACTGCGACCAGAACCACGAAGATCGGCAACCACATCCGCCATACCCTCGAATACATTCTGGGGCGTGGTGGTCTTGCTGAAGAAGTAGCCCGCATAGCCTTCCCGGATACGGTTCATCTCGTCACGACTGATTCCCGGATAGAGTTTCTCCAGCGCTTCAACCATACCAAGACCAATGATATCCCGGTAGGCCTCACGTTCCAGGGCCGGGTAACCCAGATCGGTTGCTGCCTGATGCAGGCTGTCGGCGATGTGCTCGACAGAATCCACCAGAGTCCCGTCCCAGTCAAAAATAACCACTCTGACGTTCATTAACCTGTTCCTTTCATGCGTGACCCAAGCTTTTTGAGCACATCGTTGAATGCATCGTCGTATGGGGCCTCGAGACGCACGGCCTCCCCGGACACCGGCAAGGTAAATTCGAGAGCCCTGGCATGAAGCATCAGGCGCTGCCCACCGATCGACCTGAACGCTTTAAGGCTGACATCATCCATATACTTGTCGTCGCCCGCAATCGGATGACCCGCCCAGGCACTGTGGACCCTGATCTGGTGTGTTCGACCGGTTATTGGTGAGGCCTCCACCAGGCTGTAGCCCTGATAACGCCTAAGGCAACGGAAGGTGGTCAATGAAGCTTTCCCCGAATCGTCAACTTTCACCCGGCGCTCGCCATTTGGCATCTCATAGCGCAGAAGGGGGACATCCACCCGGTCTACGCCGGACGGCCAGTCGCCAGCCACCAGCGCATGATAGTGTTTCCTTATTCGCTTCTGGCGAAGTTCGTCCTGCAGATAGCGCAGTGCTGAGCGTTTCTTGGCCACCATAACCAGCCCGGATGTGTCGCGGTCCAGCCGATGCACAAGCTCCAGAAACTTTGTCGTTGGACGGGCCGAGCGCAACACTTCAATCAGACCGAAACTGAGGCCACTGCCGCCATGAACGGCAATCCCGGAGGGCTTGTTGACCACCAGCATCTGTTCATTCTCAAAAATGACCGCAGCCTCAATGACCCCCTGCACCCGGGAGCCGGGCGCGACCTGCTCCGGCTTTTCCTTTCGAGTTACGGGAGGAATTCGCACCTGATCACCGGCTTTTAACCGGGTGTCTGGCTTCACCCGACCTTTGTTAACCCGGACCTCGCCCTTTCTGACCACGCGGTAGATAATGCTTTTCGGCACACCACGCAGCTGCGCCAGAAGAAAGTTATCAACTCTCTGACCCTCATTATCCTCATCCACGGTTAGCAGTTGCACCCCCTGACGAACCTCTCCGCGAGGTGACGCCGATTCGCCACCCCCTGACCTGGGCGGCGATACCGCCTTTTCGGGCCTGGCTCGGGCTGGCTTCTTGCTCGGAGGTTTGCGGGACATGGAATTCCTATGGTGGCGACATGAATGCAGGATTGAATGGCAACCTGAATACTGTTATATTCCGGCGTGCTCTGCCGTTTGTCTACGGCCTGACCAACTCAAGTCAGAAGCCGGAGCGGCAGAAGTATACCGACACTATTCGAGAGTTTGAACGCCGTGCACCCAATCACTACCGGGAACGGCGAAGTAAATGCTCCCGGGTTACCAGGCCAGATCTTAGAAAGACTGAAACCTGTCCCCGGGAGAAGGAAAAACCGCGCAGAAAACCGCGGGCGACATCGCGAAGAATCATTGCCACGCAGGGCCGGGCCGTCCAGCTTACGAATACGACGTGAGACCCAGGCACCTGAGTGAACCTGAAAACGGATAACATGCGTCAACAGACACGAACCTTACACGACCTCTCCCTGCCTACAGGCAGCCGGATCGTCGGCGTTGGTCTCAGACCGAAAGGATCACACCCCCGAAGGGTCTGATTCGTCTGGCCGCCGGTCCGCCCTTGATGTAACTGGGCCCGCGGCACGCACATCCTGCTTCGCTGATGCGATCCCCTCTGGTTTTCTGTCAAACTAAACGACAGGAACTCTTTCTTTCCATGAAAAGAATGCTTATCAATGCAACTCACCCCGAAGAGTTGCGCGTAGCTCTGGTTGACGGCCAGCGTCTGTTTGATCTCGATATCGAATCCAGCTCCCGCGAGCAGAAGAAAGCCAACGTTTATAAGGGTCGCATTACCCGCGTTGAGCCCAGTCTCGAAGCTGCATTCGTTGATTTCGGTGCCGATCGCCACGGCTTTCTGCCCCTGAAGGAAATCTCCAAGGAGTACTTCAAGAAATCCCCGGGGCAGATTGAGGGCAAGATCAACATCAAGGATGTGGTCTCTGAGGGCCAGGAAGTCATCGTCCAGGTCGACAAGGAAGAACGCGGTAACAAGGGCGCTGCCCTGACGACCTTTATCTCCCTGGCCGGTCGCTACCTCGTGCTTATGCCCAACAACCCCCGTGCTGGTGGTATTTCTCGTCGCATTGAGGGCGACGAGCGGGCCCAGCTCAAAGACGCCATGAACGATGTGCAGGTCCCGAAATCCATGGGTATCATCGTGCGCACCGCTGGCATTGGCCGGACCACCGAAGAACTGCAGTGGGACCTGGATTACCTGGTCCAGTTCTGGGAAGCCATTTCCCAGGCCGCCGGCGAACGCAAGGCGCCGTTCCTGATTCACCAGGAAAGCAACGTTATTATCCGTGCCGTACGCGACTACCTTCGCCAGGATATTGGCGAAGTTCTGATCGATTCCGATGGCGTCTATGAGGACGTACTGAATTTCGTCCGCGCGGTTATGCCGACCTTCGAGAACAAGATCAAACTGTACAAGGATGAAATCCCGCTGTTCAGTCGTTATCAGATCGAAGGTCAGATTGAGACCGCGTTCCAGCGGGAAGTGAAGTTGCCTTCCGGCGGTTCAATTGTTATCGATCCAACCGAAGCACTGGTATCCATCGACATCAACTCCTCCCGTGCCACCAAAGGCCACGATATCGAGGAAACCGCCCTCCAGACCAACCTGGAAGCGGCCGAAGAAATTGCCCGCCAGCTGCGTCTGCGTGACATGGGCGGCCTGATTGTCATCGACTTCATCGATATGACCCCGGCCAAGCACCAGCGGGAAGTTGAACAGAAGATGCGCGAAGCCCTGGAAATTGACCGGGCCCGGGTACAGGTTGGCAAAATCTCACGGTTTGGCCTGCTCGAGATGTCCCGCCAGCGTCTGCGCCCCTCCCTCGGGGAAACGCGTAGTGAGGTTTGCCCTCGCTGCGAAGGCCAGGGAACGATCCGGGGCATTGAATCCCTTGCCCTGAGCATCATGCGCCTGATCTACGAAGAGTCCTCGAAAGACAAAACCGGCGAAGTGCGGGCAATTGTTCCTGTGTCTGTTGCCACTTTCCTTTTGAACGAAAAGCGCAAGCAGCTGGCTGATATCGAGGCTCTGCAGGAAGTCAGCATCGTCGTGGTTCCTGTGCCGCACATGGAAACACCGCATTTCGAAATCGTCCGGATGCGTGATGATGAAACCACACCCGAGCATATTTCCAGCCACCAGGTGGCCCAGGAATACAGCGAGCGTGAAGAGGAAATCTTCGAGGCTCCGGCAGCAGAAAAACCGGTTCGCGAACAGGCAGCCGTGAGGGCGATTCGCCCCAGCGCACCTGCGCCTACGCCGACACCGGCACCAAAGGCCGCTGAAGCCGTCGATTCGGAAGACGGCCTTTTCCGACGCCTCGGGCGTAAGATTGCCTGCTTCTTCAGCGGAGAAGAAGAACAGCAAACCGAAACCAGTGAAAATAACAAAAGCCAGCGTGAAGATCACCGCAATCAGGGACGCCAGGATCGTCGTAAATCCCGCGTCGCCCGTGGTGATGACCAGCGCCCCGGCGGCAACCGTAGCGGCAACGAACGTCGTCAGGGCGGCCCACAGGGTCGTGGTGATGACAACCGTGGGCGCAACCGCAACCGCAACGATGACCAGAGCCGCGGCAACCAGAATCGCCCGAGCCCGGATAACAAGGACACCGACACCAAAGGCGACAACAAGGGCACTGACAACCGCCGGGATAACCGCCGGGACAACCAGGGTCGTGGGCGCAACAAACCTCAGCGGGACCAGAAAGATAGCCGGGACCAGAAGGACAGCAGCCCACAGGAAAATGCTGCCAAGTCGGCCAGTGGCGAAAAACCTGCTTCTGAGGAAAAGCGCCGCAAGCCTCGCCGTCAGCGCAGTCGCGACGGCTCTCCGGCAGAAAATCCGGCCTCCACGCCGGCAGACCGCAAGACTGCCCGCAGCGAAAGGCACCAGAAGGATACCCAGCCGGAGGTTAGCTCCGAAGGTGGCAAACCAGCGGTGAAAGCCGAGCAGCCGCGGGATAACCGTGAAAAGGCCCCTGAAAAACCCGAAAGCAAGGCGGCAGCCGCACCGATTCAGAAGGACGAGCCGAAGCAAGATCAGAAACAGGGCCAGGTCGAGCAGACCGCTGCTTCAGAAGCGCCTTCTGACAGCAAGACCACAGAGCCGCCGAAAGAAGCAGCGAAAACCGCTGACCAGCAGCCGACCGGTGAGCCCGGCGGCACTGCCAAGGCCGGCAAGAGTGGCGAAGCCTCTGAAAAGACAGAAGAGAAGAGCGCCAAGTCTTCAGCTGCGGATCAAAAACCATCAGCGGCCGAGAAAAAGCCTTCTGCTTCCGAAAAAGAGCCATTAGCTGCCGATAAACGGCCTGCGGCTAAAGAAGGCAAACCGGCAGCCGAAAGCGCGGATCAGGCACCAAAAGTCGAGGCCGAAAAGAAGGCGGAAGCTGAACCACAGCAACCTGCCAAGGCCGAGAAAGCGTCCGAGACCGCTTCTGAGAAGACGGCCAGCAGCTCGGAAGCGCCGGCCGCTAAACAGGCACCTGCGCCCAAAGAGACCGCTGCGGCTAAAGAAACGTCAACAGCAGATCAGGCACCGGCCCCTGCTGAGAAGCAGGAAGCGGCTGAGAAGCAGGAAGCGGCTGAAAAACCAGCGCCGCAGCCCTCTGCTTCGAAGGCACCCTCGAAAGAACAGCCCGAGCCGCCGAAGTCAGCGCCGGCGGCAGACGCACAGCCTGAAAAGACTGAGAAGCCTTCAGCCGGGACCGCGAAGAAGGACGAAACGCCCGAAACGCCGGCAACCAATGTTCCTGTTACACCAGGGCGTGCCTACAATGACCCAAGAGAAGTCCGCAAGCGCCAGAAGGCCGCGGAAGAGGCCAAAAAGGCCGGGAGTAACACTAACTGATGCTATCGAACTCTGACATTGAAGCGCTGGAAGACATCCTTTTTGCCGAACCCTGGGGCGATGATGCCCTGGATTTCTTCGGCTTTCACGGGGTGGTCTGCGCCAGCGTCGTCGGTCCAGCTGAACTGGGTGCGGAAGACATCTTCCGCCTCGCCACAGGTATCGAAAAGGCACCGGATGGCGGGATCCCCGAGGTGTTCAGGCGCTGCGCGGAACAGCTCGCCGGAGATATGGCCCAGGCTCTGGATATGGGCCAGGCTCTGGAATTGCCGGAACCGGAAGACGGCGATCCCATGAACGCACTGGAGAACTGGTGTGCCGGGTTTGTGGACACTTTCCTTGAGCACGAGGAAGAGTGGCTGGACGCGGCCAGCGAAGAGGAAACCGCAGACCTGATGGTGCCCATGCTGACGCTGTCAGGGCTGTTCGATGACGAGGATTTTCAGAACGTTCGCAACAGCGACAAGCTGTCCCGGCAAATGGCCGACGCCATTCCGGATTCGCTCACCGATCTGTATCTCCTGTTCCACGCGCCGGATTAAACCGGCGCAGGGCTCAGAATTGGTTGTCTGAAAGAATGCCAGACCGGCTCAAGCCCGTCTGGCATTTTCATAATGCGGCCAAGCTCGCACCAGGGAGCTCCGGGAAAGTGAAAATCACTGCCCTGGGACGCCAGCAAGCCCTCCCTTCGGCACAGCTCCGCCAGAAATCCCAGATCCCCGCTGGACTGACCCGAGGTGGAAACTTCAATCGCCTGCCCTTCTGCCCTCCGGAAATCGGCCGTCAATTCCCGGAGCTTGGTAGCGGTGAGCTGGTACTTCCGCGGATGGGCAAGAACTGCAATTCCGCCCGCGTCATTAATCCAGCGAACCACTTCCGGCAGTTCCGGCCAGTAGGCTTTCACGTCACCGGCCTTTCCGTTGCCCAGATAACGTTTGAACGCCTGCGCGGCGTTACGCACTGCACCCTGGCTGGTCAGGACCTCGGCAAAATGGGGCCGACCCGGAACATCACCGCCAGCAGCAGCTGTTGCCTGCTCAAGCAGGTCATCGATGCCGAGCTTGCTCAGGCGCTCGGCAATCATCCTTGCCCGGGCCCAGCGATTCTCGTTTTGCTGCTTCAGAGCGCTCCGGAATCCGGCGTCGTCCGGATCGAAATCCAGCCCGACAATATGAATGTTTCGGCTTTTCCAGGTACAGGACAGTTCCACCCCGGAAATCAGTGTGACACCATGCTTCCCCGCTGCATCGCAGGCTTCGGCGAACCCGCCAATGGTGTCATGGTCCGTCAATGCAAGGTGACTGACACCACGTTCTGCAGCTCGTTCAAGCAGTGCCGATGGTGATAGCGCACCGTCTGAGGCGGTGCTGTGGCAATGCAGATCAATGCACAAAACCGGGTCTTGCGGTATAGTCACGGAACATCCTGAATCAGCGGGTAACGGGCGATATGCCATGGTTGAACAGTGTACCAGCCATCCTTGGCGCTATACGACTGCTGATTATTTGTCAGCCAGTAACGTTTAAGAACTTCAATCCGGAGAGCTGAATGTATTACGCCATTATCAGTGACGATGTCGAAAACAGCCTGCCGCTACGCCAATCTGCGCGCCCTGCCCACATTGAGCGCCTGCAGGCATTGAAAGCTGAGGGCAGATTGCTTGTTGCAGGCCCGCACCCTGCTCTGGACACACCGGAACCGGGTGATGCCGGCTTTTCCGGCAGTCTGGTGATTGCGGAGTTCGACTCCCTGGAGGCCGCCCAGGCGTGGGCCGATGCCGACCCCTACATTGAGGCCGGCGTGTACGAAAGGGTGACTGTGAAGCCGTTCAAGGCGGTTTTGCCGTGATCGCTTCCGTTGCAGCATGAGTTTATTGTAATGATGGCTCGCTTGCGCGGCCGGGCATCTGTGACAAAATTGCGCTTTTAATCATGCACAGACTTCATCCAGAGAATTTCAGGGAACGTAACCAGTGACGCTTTTTCGTCTCGCTATCAGTGTGTTGTTTGTAGTGTCGTCAATTGCCGTTGCCCAGGCGAAAACGGTCTGGGTGGACGATCAGTTGTATCTTCCGGTGAGGTCTGGTGCTGGTACCCAATACCGGATCATCGAGAATGCGGTACCCAGCGGGACGCCTCTTGAAGTGCTTGATGCGTCCGATTCGGCATACACCCGGGTTCGCACCCCCAAGGGTACAGAGGGTTGGGTCTCCAGCCAGTATCTGAGCGAAACACCCATCGCCGCAGACCGCCTCAGGACTGCCAACCAGCAGCTCGAAAACACCCGTGCGGAGCTCTCCCAGGTAAAGGAGCAGCTGACCCAGGTTACCAACGAGCGGGACGCTCTTGAAAATTCGGAATCGACGCTCTCGAATCGCTCTCAGGAACTCCAGGAAGAGCTGCAGCGGATCAAGAGCATCGCCTCCGACTCTATCAACCTGGCACGCCGTAACCGCGAACTCCTCGAGGAAAACCAGAAAATCCGCAACGACCTTGAGGTGCTCACCGCGGAAAACGAACGCCTTGAAGCCAGCAAGGAATACGACTTCATGTTGCTCGGTGCCGGCCTGGTCCTCGGCGGTGTCATGCTGGCACTTATTATTCCGATGCTCAAACCAACAAGAAAAACCGACAACTGGGCCTGATGCCATGAAGGATTATTCGGAAAAGCGCGACTTTCAGCGAATGCAGGTGAACTCTGAAATCGAAATAACCGACAGCCAGGGCAACAGGTTCACCGGCGTCTGCCGCGACCTGAGTGCGGCCGGCATGCAACTCCATGTAGAGCGCAAGGTAGCCGTTGGCGAAGAGCTTCAAACAGTCCTCCGCCCAACAAGCGATCAGTTTCCTCCACTGGAGACGGTGTGCGAAGTCATTCGGTGCGAACCGGACGGTGAGGGCTTCCTTCTCGGAACGAACATCAGCGAAGTGACTCGCTGAAAGCAAAACGGCGGCCAATGGCCGCCGTTTTGCTTTCCGAAAGATAGCTTCTGGCTCAGACCAGAGGCTTTTCAGAGACAATAATGCCGTTATTGTCGGCATACACATAATGACCGGGATGGAAGGTTACGCCGTGGAAGGTAACCGGAACATTCAGGTCGCCAAGGCCACGTTTTTCACTTTTCCGGGGATGAGTCCCCAGCGCCTGAACCCCCAGAGCGGTGTTGCCAATCTCGTCTACGTCGCGTACGCAGCCATAGATAACCAGGCCGGCCCAGCCATTACTGGCCGCTTTCTCCGCCAGCATGTCGCCCAGCAATGCATGGCGCTTTGAGGCACCACCATCGACCACCATGACCCGACCATTGCCGGGCTGACCAACCTGCTCCTTCACGACTGAATTGTCTTCAAAGCATTTCACGGTAACTATCTCACCGCCAAAGGCCTTGTTACCGCCGTAGTTGTTAAAGCCGGGCTCCACAACCTGCACTTCCGGGAATTCATCGCACAGGTCCGGGGTAATAATCTGTGTCACTTTATCGCTCTCCTCAATCCTGGAAAATGAACTCAGTCAATCTTTTCGTCGGCCAGGAAGAACCAGGTATCCAGCACCGAATCCGGGTTCAGCGACACCGAATCGATACCCTGATCCATCAGCCACTTGGCCAGATCCGGGTGATCGGAAGGCCCCTGCCCGCAAATACCGATGTATTTGCCCGCCTTCTTGCAGGCCTGAATGGCGCTGGCCAGCAGTGCCTTAACAGCATCGTTACGCTCATCAAACAGGTGGGCAATGATGCCAGAATCCCGGTCCAGACCCAGGGTAAGCTGGGTCAGATCATTGGAACCGATGGAGAAACCATCAAAATGCTCCAGGAACTGATCGGCCAGAATCGCATTGGCCGGCAGCTCACACATCATGATGACACGAAGGCCATTCTCACCCCGCTTCAGACCATTCTCCGCCAGTAGGCTAACCACTTGTTCCGCCTCGCCAACGGTGCGAACGAACGGCACCATCACTTCCACATTGGTCAGCCCCATATCGTTGCGAACCTTTTTCAGGGCACGGCATTCCAGTTCAAAGCAATCGCGGAACGTTTCAGAGATGTAGCGGGATGCGCCCCGGAAACCCAGCATCGGATTTTCTTCGTCCGGCTCGTACAGGGTGCCGCCAATCAGGTTGGCATACTCGTTGGACTTGAAGTCCGACAACCGCACAATGACTTTTTTCGGCGCGAACGCAGCGGCCAGGGTGGAAATACCTTCCACCAGCTTGTCCACGTAAAAATCGACCGGAGACGAATAACCGGAAATGCGCTTTTCAACAGTCTGCTTGATGTCCCGGGGCAAGCCGTCAAAGTTCAGAAGGGCCTTGGGGTGCACGCCAATCATCCGGTTGATGATGAACTCGAGGCGAGCCAGGCCAACGCCTTCATTGGGCAGCGACTGGAAATCAAAGGCACGGTCCGGATTGCCAACGTTCATCATGATCTTGAACGGGATATTGGGCATGGAATCAACGGTATTTTCCCGCAGTTCGAAGTCCAGGGCGCCTTCGTAAATCAGACCAGTGTCACCCTCGGCACAGGAAACCGTCACTTCCTGGCCATCTTTCAAAATCTCGGTTGCATCACCGCAACCGACCACCGCCGGGATGCCCAGCTCCCGGGCAATAATGGCAGCGTGACAGGTACGCCCCCCGCGATCCGTCACAATGGCGGAAGCCCGCTTCATGACCGGCTCCCAGTCCGGGTCGGTCATGTCTGTCACCAGCACGTCACCGGCCTGAACGCGGTCCATTTCCTTGATGCTGGTAATAATCTTCACAGGACCGCTGCCGATCTTGTGACCGATACTGCGACCTTCCACCAGCACATTACCAGTTTCGTTCAACAGGTAGCGTTCCATCACATTGGCAGAGGCCCGACTCTTGACCGTTTCGGGACGGGCCTGAACGATATAGATCTTGCCGTCGTCACCATCCTTCGCCCACTCAATATCCATGGGACGCTGGTAGTGTTTCTCGATAATCATCGCCTGGCGGGCCAGATCTTCCACCTCGGCATCGGTAATGCAGAAGCGATTACGCTCGCCCTGCTCTACCTTGACCGTTTCCACAAGTTGACCCTCGCCGGGGCTGGTATGGTAAATCATCTTGATGGCTTTGCTGCCGAGATTACGGCGCAATACCGCCGGGCGGCCGGCTTCCAGTGTCGGCTTATGGACATAGAATTCATCGGGGTTCACGGCACCCTGCACGACGGTTTCGCCAAGGCCATAGGAGGCCGTCACAAAAACCACATCGCGGAACCCGGATTCGGTATCCAGTGTGAACATAACGCCACTGGCGGCAGTCTCACTGCGTACCATTTTCTGGATGCCCGCTGAGAGGGCGACCATCTTGTGATCGAAACCATGATGGACACGATAAGAGATGGCACGGTCGTTGAACAGTGAAGCAAAAACTTCTTTAACCGAGGTGCGCACCTGTTGCAGTCCAACCACGTTCAGGAAGGTTTCCTGCTGGCCGGCGAACGAAGCGTCTGGCAGATCTTCTGCGGTCGCTGACGAACGCACCGCAACGGCCATATGGTCGTTGCCGTCCTGCAAGGCTGCGAATGCCTCTTCCAGTGCGTTTTCCAGAACGTCCGGGAACGGGGTATCAATAATCCACTGGCGAATCTTCGCGCCTACCCGGGCCAGTTCGTTGACATCGTTGATGTCCAGGGCGTCCAGAACATTGTCGATCCGATCTTTCAGGCCATCTTTGGCAAGAAATTCGCGATAGGCATGCGCGGTCGTGGCAAAGCCACCGGGAACGGTGACACCTGCGTTGGCGAGATTACTGATCATTTCGCCGAGAGAGGCGTTCTTCCCGCCCACCCGGTCGACATCGGACATTCCCAGGTGATCAAACCAGATAATGTAATCTTCCAAAGCACGTCTCCCTTGAGTCTGTGAAGCAAAGAGCAAAACCGGGCCAGCGGTATCAAGCAGTAAAAGCAGGCAATATCCACTGCGGGGTCTCGAACTTGGCGTGTATGATACTGTAACCTGCGGAAATTACCTAGGGAACCACCCGCTGAATACGGAACCGGACGATACACCATGAAACGCACTGCTTTTTTCATTTCCGACGGCACCGGCCTGACCGCCGAAGCATTGGGGCACAGCCTTCTGGCCCAGTTTGAGAAAATCGAGTTTGAACGAGTGACCGTCCCCTACATTGCTGACGAAGAGAAAGCCCGGGAAATGGTCAAGCGCATCAACAAGGCAGCTGAGACAGACGGTGCCCGCCCCCTGGTCTTTGACACCATCGTAAACAGCGACATTCGGGATATCATCTCCACAGCCGAAGGTTTCATGGTGGATATTTTCGGAACCTTTCTCAATCCCCTGGAGCAGGAGCTTCAGTCCTCTTCCTCCTACACCGTCGGCAAATCCCACTCCATCAATAACGAGGGCAGTTACGAGAGGCGGATCAAGGCGGTCAATTTTGCGCTAGATAACGACGACGGAGCCAGGACAAGACATTATGATGAAGCTGACCTGATTCTGGTCGGGGCTTCCCGAAGCGGAAAAACCCCCACCTGTCTCTATCTCGCACTGCAATACGGGGTCAAGGCGGCCAACTACCCGATTACAGAAGAAGATCTGGAAGACCAGCAGATCCCGGGCGCCCTGAAGCCCCACAAAGAGAAAATCTTCGGACTGACCATTGATCCCGAGCGCCTCGCCACCATACGCAACGAGCGCCGCCCCAACTCACGGTACGCCTCAATCAAGCAGTGCATGCACGAAGTTGAGGAGATTGAGCTGATGTACCGGCGTGAGCGCATTCCCTACCTGAACACCACGGCCTATTCAGTGGAAGAGATTTCGACACGGATTATGGTGAGCACCGGCCTGAAACGGAATCGCTGAAGGCAATGGAAGCGGGAAAGTGTAAAAAAGGGTCAGATGAAAACGCTCATCTAACCCCTGTGTGGTGCACTTATTACATTTCCTGAATATCCAGGCCTAGCCCCTCGGCCCTGGCCCTGTTTTCCGGGCTGGTAACCACGGCAGTGCTGGCTTTTTCAGGCACCAGCCAAACACTGGCGACCCGCTTGAGATCGTCCAGAGTAACGGCCAGAACACGCTCCCGGAACCGGGCCCTCTGCTCTGGCGTGCGACCAAACAGTTTGTTGTGGAACGCATGCCGCGCTGCGCCTGCCGGAGAGCGGGGCCGGTCAAGCTGACCAATGACCCCGAGGATGGATTCCTCAAGTTCCTGGTATTCGTGATCGGTTTCCTGCAGCCAGATCAGCGCCTTGTCGAAATCCTCCAAGGTCTCTTCCAGGCGTGGATCCCGGTAGGAAAAGAACCTGAAGGTTCCATTCACACTGTCCTGCCCGGCACCGCCGCCGTAAGCGCCCCCCTT
>AZIH01002889.1_pt1 | contig 16856 bp, 15 predicted proteins | sample 359041 | NCBI WGS metagenome assembly AZIH01 (sample SAMN02429716, study PRJNA222664) | marine sediment metagenome | biome: Sediment sample; isolation source: enrichment culture of sample MGS-ANC(UA) from oil contaminated site at the... | place: Italy: Ancona | collected 2012-02-14 | depth 6 m m
CAAAGCTTGATCGAGATATTTAAACGGGTAATTCGATAGCGGATTCAGCTTCTTGATAATTGTCATCGGGTCCAGTCGCCTTTAAAAAACCATAACACCTTGATATAAGGCATTATAGTTCATTTTTGACAACTGTGGAAATTCAGGAAAATATATATCCTCATCGACCAGGTGAACTTGAAAAATGCGTAGATGAAGACCACCAACAGCACCACCATACGCAGTTCCCAGATTTCCCGGGTCGGCAAGGTACCAAATGGCATGGTGCTGAACACTTCCATGACCTCCTGGGTATACCCCAGGGCCGTGATTATGCCAGCGAGAATCAGAAGACAGCTGGAGGCGAAGAAGGCGCCATTGCGTTCAAGATTGCCAACCACCGAAGCATCGGCAATGCGGTTCTCGCGCCGGAGCATGACCCGCATCCAGTCTTCCCGGTACATATCAAGGGTATTGGACAAACAGGCGCGATCTGCAGCCCGGCGCTTTGAATATTCGGTATAACCAAGCCAGCAAACCAGGAACCAGAGCAATGCAATCAATTCGAGTAAGTTACCCATTGGCGGCCTAAGGTTTAAAAGTGCGAAACGGTGCGGGATCAGCGGTTTATGATACGCCAAGGACCAGCCCGCCACCACCGCTGGCCACCTACCGGTAATCCAACGCCAGAAGTCGATGTGCTATAAACTGGCCATTAAGGAATCGGGTATCCCACTAATTGGAAGCCTGACGTTGCATCATCAAGAGGGAGTTCACTGTGAACCTGTCCGCTATAAAAGCCAGCCTTGTTGCCATTGCCCTGACCTTGACCGTCAGTGGCTGCTCTGTGAATCCGGTCACCGGAGAAAAACAGCTTTCACTGATCGGGGAAAACCAGGAACTCGCCATGGGCGCAGAGCAGTACGTACCGACCCAGCAGACTCAGGGCGGTCAGTTTTATGTCGATCCTGAGCTAACCTTGTACGTGCGGGAAGTTGGCCAGAAAATGGCGGCGGTTAGCGACCGGCCGGATCTGCCCTATGAGTTTGTGGTGCTTAACAGCAGTATCCCCAACGCCTGGGCCCTGCCCGGGGGCAAAATTGCCATCAACCGGGGCCTGTTGACAGAGCTCGACGACGAGGCCCAGCTGGCATCCGTTCTGGGCCATGAAATTGTTCATGCGGCAGCAAGACATAGTGTTCAGCGGATGCAGAATGCCCAGATGATCAGCCTTGGCGTCGGAGTTCTGGGGATGACCCTGACTGACAACGAATGGGCCGGCCTGATCATGGGCGGTGCCGCGCTGGGTGCTCAACTTGCATTGGCACAGTATAGCCAGGGCGATGAGCTGGAATCAGATCACTACGGCATTCTTTACATGAAGGAAGCGGGATACGATCCGGCCGCAGCGGTAGAACTCCAGGAAATCTTTCTGAAATTGGCGGAAGGCAGGCAGTCCGGCTTTATCGAGGGCCTGTTTGCCACTCATCCGCCCTCTGCAAAGCGGGTTGAGGAGAACCGGGCACTGGCACAGAAAATTGGTACCGGTGGCTACCGTGGCAACGAGGTTTTCGATAAGAAAATGGCCAAACTTCGTTCGCTTCAGCCCGCCTACGATGCCCATGACAAGGCGATGGAACTGGCCTCAAAAGACGACATGAAAGCAGCTCTGGATAAGGTGAATGAAGCCATTCGCCTGCTTCCGCGGGAAGCCATGTTCTACTCGCTTCGCGGGCGCATCTACCAGGAATTCAAAGAGGAAGACAAAGCGACTGCGGACTTCGAAAAGGCGGTGAGCCTGTATCCGGAGATGTTCACCTATCGCTTGTACAACGGGTTGAATGCCCTCCGCCAAAACAACCTGAACAAGGCCCGGGAAAACCTGATCAAAGCCAATGAAACCGTGCCTACGTCCATTGCCTTCCTGCGCCTGGGAGATATCGCCGTGAAGCAGAACAACCGCAGTCAGGCCATTGCCTATTACAGCAAGGCTGCTGAGGCTGGTGGTGACGTAGCCGAAGAGGCAAAACGGAAACTTGCTGAATTGGCGCAGTAATTTCCCGCTGAATCAGGACCTTGAAAGGCCGGAAACCTGCAGGTTTCCGGCCTTTCTGGTTTTCATGGAGGACCGCTTGCCTGTGTGACGCGTATTTACTGTCATCATCCACATTGACTTTTAGAGCAATAACTCTAAAAATCAGATGACATCAATAACAATTGGATGACGGACATGCTATCGAAACGTATCCAGCCCATGGTTTTCCAGGCTCGCCGCTACTATGTGGAACTGATGTTCCAGGTGATGGGGCGGGCCCTGCAAGCGGTGAGCGAGGTGGACGGGAACGTCCAGAATGAAGCACGGGCGCTGCCCGATGGCTTTCTGTTTGAAATGATGGTGATGCCGGACGGCTCGCGGCTGATCGTGGAACACACCGGCCAGGGCCGCTTTCACTATCACGGCAGCACCGCGCCCCGTCCGGTGGACCTGTCCATTCAGTTCAAGCACATTGCCCATGCCTTCCTGGTGCTGTCGTTCCAGGAAAAGACCTCGGTGGCATTCGCCAATGACCGCATGCTGGTAGACGGCGATATCAGCTATGCAGTGAGAATGACCCGGATATTGAACCGCCTCGAATCCTTCATCCTGCCCAAGCTGATTGCCCAGCGAGCCGTGAAAGAGTATCCGGCCGACCTGCACCTGCCCAGGAAACTGACCAGTGCCGCCCGCATTTACCTGAAAGTTGCCACCAATTTCGTCGAGACAGCGAGAGCATAATGACCAACAAATACTATGAGTTCTTCTGCCCGGTAAAAGTGATCGCCGGCAAGGCCGCCCTTGAGCACATTCCTTACGAGCTGACCGGCATGGGCGCCAAACGTCCGATGATTGTGACTGACAAGGGCGTGCGCGCCGCAGGTTTACTCGACCCGGTCATTGCTGCCTGCGAGGAAAGCGGGCTCGAAATCACCACCATTTACGATGATGTGCCGCCAGACTCCTCCACCACAGTGGTGCGCGATATTGCCGGTATCTACCGCCAGGAAAAATGCGACTCGATCATTGCAATCGGCGGTGGCTCGGCCATTGATACCGGCAAGGCGGTCAACATTCTGGTGTCCGAGGGCGGTGACGATATCGCCAAATACAGCGGCGCGGGCGTGCTCAAGCATCCGCTTAAACCGTTTTTTGTGGTTCCGACCACTGCAGGCACTGGCTCCGAGGTGACCTCGGTTGCCGTGATTACCGATGAAGCCAAGGGTGTAAAACTGCCGTTCACGTCCTCGTTCCTGCTGCCGAATGCCGCAATTATTGACCCACGAATGACGCTGACGCTGCCGCCCCACATCACGGCGGCAACGGCGATGGATGCCATGACTCACGCCACGGAGGCCTTCACCTGCATGGCAAAGAATCCGCTGAGCGACGCCTACGCTACGGCGGCCATCAAGAAAGTCAGCCAGTCCCTGCTGCAGGTCATGGACAACCCGAAAGACAGTGACGGCCGGCTGGAACTTGCCCAGGCTTCCACCATGGCGGGCATTGCCTTCTCCAACTCCATGGTAGGCCTCGTGCATGCCCTTGGGCACGCAACCGGTGCCATCTGCCACCTGCCCCACGGCTTGTGCATGAGCCTGTACCTGCCCTACGTGCTGGAATACAACCTGGAGACCATCCGCGAGCCATTGGGCGAGCTGTTGCTGCATCTGGAGGGGCCGGAAGTATTCGCCGCTACCCCTGCAAGCCGCAGGGCCGAGGCGAGCATTTCAGCGATCCGAAAACTACGGGATGCCCTGTACAAGCGATGCCAGCTGCCACGCACTCTGAAGGAAACCGGCAAGGTGACCGAAGATCAGCTGGACCACATCGCCGAAATGGCACTGGATGACGGTTCGATCATGTTCAACCCGAAGGAAGTAAGCCTTGAAGACGCCCGTGCGGTGCTTCGCCGCGCCTGGGCCTGACCTGTTCCTATTGCCAATAACAGGGGCTCCGTCCGTCGGGAACCTGTGCTTCGATCATCTGAACATGGACTTCAAATCATTGAAATTGACATACAAAGGAGTGACAATTGCTGCGTCTGGCAGGGATTTTCGCCGGGTTCGTTCTTCCACCTACAGCACTATTCCGTAGAGAGCCCCTCCGCATGAAAAACCGACGATCCTGCCGGCTTCCCCTCGTACTAAGCGCTTTGCTCCTCGCGTTGGCCCCACTTGCACCCCATACCGCAAGCGCACAGGAACAAAAAGTTTTCCACTTCAACATTTCACCCAACGGCTATCCGCCCTATCTGATTGTTGACCAGGATGCGCCCTCGGGGATCATGTGGGATGTGGTTTCACTGATTGCCCACAGGCTAGGTTACAGCGTTGCCGCAGAAAAAATCCCCCGTAAGCGGGTCGACCAGATGTTGCTGGATGGTTATGTCGACGGAACACCCCGGGCCCGGGAATGGACAGACCACCCCGAAAAGTTTCTGTTTACCGACCCGATTGTGAACATTGAGGAAGTTTTTTTCATACCGGAGCGCTCAAAGTTCACTTACGAAACTCCGGAAGACCTGCTCTCGAAAACCATCGTCACGCATCTGGGATATCTGTACCCCGAGCTGGAACCCTACTTCACTGAAGGCAAGATTCGACGCTTCGATGTTTCCCGCGACCGCGACATGTTCACCTTTGTACTCCATGGCGACCGATTTGATGCCGCTGTCGCGGACCGACTGGTGGGCAGGTGGATTCTGCGTAACGAGGGCCTGCAGAAGGAATTCCGGTCCTCCGGCAAGAGCATCAGCGAGTATGGCTTCCGGCTGATGCTTCGGCGTAACTGGCAGACCTTCGCAGTCCAGTTCAACGCAGAGCTGGCCCGTATCAAGCGGAATGGCGAACTGGACGCCATTCTGGCCAATTACCGTTAAAAGTCCCGGCGTGCGGTTCTTATTCGAGGCGTCTCAGTAACAGCATTGGCGACACGCTCAGAACCGGCCGCAACTGCCAACGGCCAAACAGCGCCAAAACAACCGCGCTGACCAACGGTATCGGCAACACCACTTGCCAGTGCCACTGAAACGTGCCCTCAAACATCCGGAACTGCAGCGCCCAGACGGCAGCCTCGGCCGCAACCACCCCCAACACCCCTGCGAAGCCACCCAGCAAAGCGAATTCCAGCATCGTGCTGCGCACCAGCAGGCTCTGCCGGCCGCCCAGGGTTCGCAACAGGGCGCCCTCCCGCTGCCGGTCCCGGAGAGTGGCGCTGACCACAGCGGCCATCACCACCAGTGCGGCGGCAAGAATAAGGGCCAGAATCGCTTCAATGGCCTGGGTAACCTGCCTGACAATCTCCTGAATCCGGTCGATGACGTTGTCAATCTCCAGCACTGACACTGTCGGAAACTGTCGGGAGAACTCATTCAGGGCGTCTTTTTTGGCCCTGGGCAGATAGAAACTGGTGATCCAGGTCGCCGGCATATCCGACAGCCCCCCGCCGGGCGGGAAAGCCATGTAAAAATTGGGTTTCATGCTGTCCCATTGAACGGTACGAATACTGGTCACGGTTTCGGTGACTTTTTCGGAGCCGATGGTAAAGGTCAGCTCATCACCAAGAACCAGGCCCAGCTTTCCTGCCAGTTCGGACTCCACGGAAACCCCGTCTTTCTGGCCTTGCTGGAACCAGCCGCCTCCCACAATCCGGTTATCCTCTGGCAGTTCCGACATCCAGGTGAGGTTCAGTTCACGGTTGAGTGCACCAATACGCTCATCCTTGCTGACCGCCTCCTTCACCGGCTGGCCATTGAGCTCGGTCAGGCGGCCGCGAACCATAGGATAGAGCTTGTCCAGTGGCTGACCTCGCTCCTGCCAGAAGGCATCAATCTCATCGACCGTATCCGGCGCAATGTTGATCAGGAAATGATTGGGTGCGTCTTCCGGCAGTTGTGCCTGCCAGTCCGCCAGCAAAGATGTCCGCACCAGAATCAGCGTGGCGGCCAGCATCAGGGTCATGGCAAAGACCGCAATCTGGGACATGCTGGCTTTGCGGTGTCGGTAAAGGCCGACAAGAGCCAGGCGCCAGGAATTGCCGCCACCACGGACCCGGCGGAGGGTAGCAACCAGCAGCCACCCGGCCAACCCGAGCGCACCCAGCAGCAAGGCCAGGCCGCCGAGCAGAGACACCACCAGCGCCAGCTCCCCGGCGTACATCCACACCAGGCCGAACACCGCCACGATGGCGATAACCAGATCCGGCAATGCTTCACGCCCGGTTTCTCCCGGCTGGCTGCGCAACACCCGCATGGCCGGAACATTCCGGAGCCGGCGCACTGGAGGGTAGGCAAAGGCAAACAGGGAAACCAGTGCCGTTAGCAGGGCGGGCACCAGTGCTGAAGGGTCAAGCTGGAAACCCACCGGGCGCTCCAGCACCTCGCTTAGCATACGGGTCAGCAGCCAATACAGCGGCAGTGCGACCAAAAGGCCGCCGACAATTCCAGCCACCCCCCAGAGCGCAAGGCGCTTGAGATACAGCCCTCCAATACCGGCACCGCTCAGGCCAAGAGTCTTGAGCAAAGCCACGGTGTCACGCTGGGATAACGCATATTGCCGGCTTGCCACGGCCACGGCCACAGCGGCGAGCAGCACGGCCAGGCTGCCACCGAGCAACAGGAAGCGTTCTGCACGCTCCAGCGACTGGGAGAAGGTTTCGCCATCGCGAACACCCTCCCACTCATGACTGGGCTCCATGCGAGGCTGAAGCCACTGATAATAGTCTTCAAGAGCAGCCTCTTCGCCGGCAAACAGATAAACAAATTCCACCCGGCTACCTTCCTGAACCACGCCGGTGGATGACACATCGTCAACATGCATCATCACCCGGGGCGCCAGAGCCGAAAGGCGGAAACCGCCGTCCGGTTCGCGAATCAGCAGGCCAGATACGGTCAGGCTTCGGCTTCCCACTTCCAGACGGTCGCCGATTTCCAGTTCCAACAGGCGCAAAAGGCGCGGATTGATCCATACTTCACCGGGCGCCGGGCCCTGTTTTACCAGTTCCCTCGGCCCCTCAGGGGTCTGCTGGATCTCGATATCGCCCCTCAGGGGGTATTCGTTACTCACGGCCTTGACGGAGACCAGCTGGAAGTTGTCAGCACCGAACACCATGGTCGAGAACTCGACCATCCGGCCGGTTTCCAGACCAAGCTCCCTCGCCTGCTCCAGCCAGGATTCCGGGACCGGGCGGCCGTTCTCAGCTTCCAGCTGACGGTCGGCAGCGAGGAAGGAGCTGGCCGAGGTCACCAGAGTTCGCTGCAGCTGGCTGGCAAAAAGGGCAATGGTTGCAACCGTAGCCACAGCAATAATCAGCGCCGCCAGAACAACGCGCACATCCCGTTCCCGCCAGTCCCGGCGGACAGACATCAGTTTTTTTGCAGCAGCCATCAGTGCGCCATCTCCTGCGCTGCTTCCGGCTCTGTCAGCACCCCGGCTTCGATGTGGAACTGGCGGCTACAGCGGGCAGCCAGCTGTTCGTCGTGGGTCACCATGACAAGTGTGGTGCCCTGCTCGCGATTCAATGCCATCAGCAGATCGGAGACCGCCGCGCCAGTGCGGTTATCGAGGTTGCCGGTTGGCTCATCGGCAAACAGGATCAGGGGGTCTGAAGCGAACGCCCGGGCAATCGCCACGCGCTGCTGTTCACCACCAGATAGCTGCCTTGGCGTGTGAGTCAGGCGCTCGCCGAGCCCTACCCGTTCAAGGAGTTCCCGTGCTCTTTTCTCCGGCGCCTCCATTCCAGCCAGCTCCAGTGGCAACATAACGTTCTCAAGCGCAGTCAGAGCTGGCAGCAGCTGAAATGACTGGAACACAAATCCGACCCGGTGGGCGCGCAGTTTCGCCCGCTCATCCTCGCTGAGCTTACTGATCACCGAGCCATCCAGTTCAACTGTTCCGTCACTTGGCGTATCAAGACCCGCAAGCAATCCCAGCAACGTGGTTTTGCCGGAACCGGACCGACCAACGATGGCTACGGATTCTCCCCGATTGATTTCGAGATTGACCCCCTGCAAGATCGTCAGCGTATCGGTTTCAAGGCTGACGCGATGAGTCAGGTTTTCCACCCGTAACATTGGGCTCTGGCTTTCCGGGCTAACATTGGTCATCTGATTCACGGAATCTCCCGATCCTGGGTTATGAACACGGAATAAGGTCATTAAGTTTTCTATGCATACGGCATTGGTGTACGTCAGATCAATTCTTTTTCTCATGGCGACTTTGCTGGCACTGCCGGCTGCGGCCAGCCAGAACACACTCCTTGTTTTGGGAGACAGCCTTAGCGCCGCTTATGGCGTGCCCTCCGAGACTGCCTGGGTGCAGTTGCTGCGCAAGCGACTGGATAACAACGGGCTGGCCGACTGGGAAGTGGTAAATGCCAGCATCAGTGGAGAAACCACCGATGGCGGTGCTCGCCGACTGCCCAAGCTGCTTGAGGAGAACGACCCAGAGGTTGTCATTATCGAACTGGGCGGCAACGATGGCCTGCGCGGTTTTCCACCCAATGTGATCGAATCCAATCTGGCCTCCATGATTAAACAGGTTCAGGCTTCCGGCGCCCGGGCGGTGCTTGTGGGAATGCAGATACCGCCGAACTACGGAGCGCGCTATACCCAGATGTTTGCCGACATCTACCCAAACCTGTCAGACCGTTATGACACCGATCTGGTTCCCTTCTTTCTTGATGGCATCTACAACCAGGACGGACTGATGCAGGACGACGGCATTCACCCCACGGAAGAGGCCCAGCACAAGCTGCTGGAAAACGTCTGGCCGGTGATCAGGCCAATCCTGAAGTAACACACGCTCAGCCCATGGAGCGCAGGAAGGCCAGTGCTCTACGCTCTGACCAGTAAAATCCGTCACGGGCATGCTCGACAAAGCCGACATGCCCGCCCCAGCGCGGAGCTTCCAGCCGCACGTGCGTGCCCAGCACGCGGCGGGATTCCGGGAAGCACCGGGGCGACAGGAAGGGGTCATCCGCTGCATTCACCATCAGCGCCGGTATCCGGATATCTTTCAGCCGGCCAAGTGCCGAACACCGGGCCCAGTAATCCTGGGCATCCTTGAAACCATGCAGGGGCGCCGTGTAGCGATTGTCGAATTCATGAAAACTGCGGATTGAATCAAAACCGGAAACATCAATAAGCTCCGGAAATTTTTCGGCTTTTTCCTGCATCTTTACCTTAAGGTCCCGCAAAAACCTCTGCATATAGATTTTCCGGCTGGGCAGAGCCAGCATATCCGCACTGCCCGCAAGATCGCAGGGCACCGAATAGGCAACGGCACCACAGATTCGGCTATCCACCTGCTCTCCCAATTCGCCGAGATAGAGCAACGTCAGGTTGCCACCCATGCTGAAGCCCGACATGAACAATGTCTCGTAGGTGTCTGCCAATCCTCGATTTACTACCAGACTCAGATCCTCGGTGGCACCGCTGTGATAGAACCTTGGCTGGTGGTTCATCACGCCGCCACAGGAGCGGAAATTCCAGGCCAGAACGTCCCAGCCTTCACGGAGGAGAGCCCGGGTCAGACCAAGCACATAAGGCCGGCGGCTGTGCCCCTCCAAACCATGGGACACAATTGCCAGCCGGCCACTTCCCTGCCGATACCAGTCCAGATGCAACTCATCATTATCCGGCGTAGGCAGGATTTCCGTTTCCGGGTTCACCATCGGCACCCGGCGAAACAGCGTGGGCCAGACCGACTGGACATGGCCATTACGCAACCAGGGTGGCGGCCGGTAGTGAAGGATCTTACTTTCGTACAATTTTTAGCCTTTCATATCAGGGGGTTGACCCGGCAAACCAAAGCGCTTAATATGCGCGCCGATTGATGCTGTTCCCCGATAGCTCAGTTGGTAGAGCAACGGACTGTTAATCCGTTTGTCGCTGGTTCGAGCCCAGCTCGGGGAGCCACTTATTCCGAAATGCCGCTGTTTCAACTGAAACAGCGGCATTTTTCGTTCCAGGCCTCAGAAAACCTGTTCGCGCTGCATGAACTCGGCCAGCACCTGGAACAGCGTGAAGCCATCCTCGGTCCCGATCAGTTCGCGAATGGAGTGCATACCAAACTGGGGCACGCCAATATCCAGCGTGGTTACCCCCAGATTACCCGCCGTCAGAGGGCCGATGGTGCTGCCACAGCCCATGTCGCTTCGCACCACAAAGGTCTGGTGCGGCAGGCCCAACTCGTCACTGATATGGCGATACACGGCTGCCGACCGGCTGTTGGTCGCATAGCGCTGGTTATGATTAACCTTGATGACAGGGCCCTGATTCAGAATCGGACCATGATTTTCATCGTGCTTGTCCAGATAATTCGGGTGAACACCATGGGCGTTGTCTGCAGAGACCATCATGGAACGGGCAATGGCCCGGGCCTTGCCGGCACCGGCCCACCGGTCGAGAACAGCGGTCAGGAACGGCCCCTGCGCGCCTTCGGCCGACATGCTTCCGACCTCTTCGTGATCATTACACACCAGCAGTGCTGCCTCGTCTCCTGACGCCTTCAACAGGGCCTGAAGACCAATGTGACAGCTCAGCAGATTGTCCAGCCGGGCGGAGGCAATGAATTCATCCCGCAGACCCACGAACGAGGCCTCTCGGGCATCATAGAAACTCAGCTCGTAGCCCAGCACCTTGCGGACACTGAGCCCGGATTCGGCGGCAATCTGGCGCGACAACAGGTCAACAAAACTCGTGGTGTCGTTCTCCGGCACTTGCATCAGAACCGGCGGCAGATCGGTTTGGGCATTCACCGTTCGGCTGGTGTTGGCTTCCCGGTCCAGGTGAATGGCGAGGCTCGGTATAAACGCCACCGGCTTACGGAAGTCCACCAGGGTATCCCGCACCTTGCCTTCTTCATCCAACACCGTGACCCGGCCTGCCAGAGAGAGGTCCCGATCAAACCAGGGATTGAGCAGGACACCGCCATAAACTTCCACACCCAGCTGGAAAAAGCCTTTGCGGCGTAGCTCGGGATTGGGCTTGACCTTCAGGCATGGGCTGTCAGTGTGAGCACCCACCATACGGATGCCAGAGGTGGTGACATCCTTGTTTCCCGTGCGAAAGGCGACGATCGACGAGCCGTTACGGATAACGTAATAGCCCTGCTTCTGAGCCAGCGACCAGTCCTCGCGCTCGTCCAGCTCCTGAAAGCCGGCAGCATCGAGCCGCTGTTTCATGGTCGCCACAGCATGCCAGGGCGTGGGCGACGTGTTCAGAAACTTCAATAAATCTTTGTTAAATTCAGCGTGTTCCATGATGTCCCTGATTGAAAGATAATTGCCTTAACAGTATGGCATGAAGCCTCAAAGCCTCATACTGAGTCAACGGACATTCCCTATAACCGGGTCACAAACCAACCACCGGGAGCCCACCGTGCCTGCACCGAGATTTCTCGATATTGAATACTGCCAGACCGACGATGCCCTCTTCCCCGTAGCCATGTCCTGGTCGCTGGAAGACGGCCGCATGAAAACCGTCGTGATTGCCCCCTCCGACGACTGGCTCCCGGAAGACGGCGACCTGGGCGATATCGACCTGCTGTACCTTGAGGAACAGGGGGTGCCCCTGATCGAACTGACCCGGGAACTGCATCAGGACCTGCCGGACCAGACCGTGTATGTAGACGGGCTGGACCCCGACGAAATCCTGGTCGATCTGATTTTCACCGCGGTGGAACAGGAGGCGCCGTTCGAGATCGCCCCCATCAGCGAACTCATCATTGGCCTGGACAGCGAAACTCTGGAAGACCGCCGCCGCCAGCTCCTGTTCGAGGAAAGCCTGGAACCGCAGCTGCCGGAGAGCGGAGTCTACGCCCTTCTCCTGATGGCCCGGGAAGAAGGCCTGTTCGACGAAGACTGAAAACCGGGCATGACCGACACAGGGAAGTGTGACACGGGTCGACGTAACAATCGGTTACACAAGGCAGAATCAGCCCGTATTCGCCTACGTCAGGAAGCCCGATAATAATGAACAAGGTTGTGCGAACGCCCCTAACCACCGCATTGGTCACCGCCCTGCTTTTGCCCTCGCCGGCCACACTGGCCCAGGAAACGCCCAGGGACGACAAACACTACATCGGCCTGATGGCGACCACCTTCAACCACCGCACCATTGGTGAAACCACCAAGGAAACCGCCTGGGGCACTGGCGGAACGCTGGTGGTCGGCGGCCACATAACCGACCTGTTCCACGCCGAACTCCGCGCTGGCGGCGGCTTCAAAGACGCCGAAGTGCCGGACAGCGACCTCACCCTCGCCGTCGACTACTACGCCAGCTGGTACATGGGCCTGCACTACCCCATCACCGACTACGCCAACCTTTACGGCCAGTTCGGTTTCTCCTACATCCACGGCGAAGCTGAAATCACCAATCCCGGAGAGGACCGCAACAAACCGTACCTCGACCTCGAAGGCGAATTCCCGGACAGCGGCTTCAGCGTAAGCTGGATTGCCGGCCTGGACTTCGAGGTGATGGACGACACCTACCTGGTGTTTGAAGGCGGAAAGCTGTTCAAGGACACCGGTTCGGATGTGAATACCTTCCAGTTCTCAGGCGGCCTTCGCTACGAATTTTGATCGGCTCAGGCCTGATGGCGAATATGCCAGCACCGGTGAATCCGCGCATTGCGCTGAAAATCCTTATCCAGGGTATCCCGTGTCACCTCGGTCACCTCAAACTCATTCTCCAACTCATCGTCCAGCTTGAACCGGCGGAAATTATTGGAAAAAATCAGCAACCCGTCGGAACTCAGCCGCGCCATGGCCTGCTGGATCAGCTTCGGGTGATCCTTCTGGATATCCAGCACTCCCGCCATCCTGGCCGAGTTCGAGAAGGTGGGCGGATCCATGAAAATCAGATCAAAGCGCTGGTCCGCAGATGGCCGCTCCGCCAGCCAGGCCAGGCAGTCCGCCTGCTCGACCCGGTGTTTTTTCGGATCGGCGCGATTCAGGGCCAGGTTGTCCTCCGCCCAGCTGACATAGGTCTTCGACATATCCAGGCTCAGTGAGCGGCTCGCGCCACCCACCGCCGCATGAACCGTCGCGGCGCCTGTGTAACAGAACAGGTTCAGGAACCGCTTGTTCGCCGCGTGCTGCTGAATCCAGTGGCGCACAGGGCGGTGATCCAGAAACAGCCCGGTATCGAGATAATCCCTCAGGTTTACTTTGAGTACGCAGCCGTATTCGTGCACCTTGAAAAACTCACCGCTGGCTGCCTGCTTCTCGTACTGACTGGTACCGGTCTGACGCTGGCGCTGCTTGCACACCATGTTCTCACGCTCGACATCCAGAGCCTCGGGGATCACCGCCAGCGCTTCCGCCAGCCGTTCACGCGCAGAGCGCTCGTCGACGGATTTCGGCGCCAGATATTCCTGAACGTGCACCCGGCCCTCATAGATATCGATAGCCAGTGCAAACTCCGGCATATCCGCATCGTACAACCGGTAGCAGCCAATCCCCTGCTTTCTCGCCCACTGGCCGATGGTTTTCATGTTCTTCTTCAACCGGTTGCGCAGCATAGCCGCGCGCTCCTCGTTGGCAATACGAGGCGTCACCTCACCGGGAACGTCGGGTTCCCTCGGGGTCATGGCGCTGACGTCATCCACCTGGAACAACAGCAACTGAGCGGGCAACTTACCGTTGAACAACCGATACTGCTTATAACTGCGCAGACCAATGGCCTTACCGAACTCCGGCACACCGGTAAACACGCCGAGGCGCCAGCCAGGTACGGTCCGTTTCACGGCTTCGCCCAGAGCCTGATAAAGCGCCCCAAGCTCCTTGCGCTCACTCAGACGCTCGCCATAGGGGGGATTGGTCAGCACTAGCCCCTGTTCTGACCACTCTCCATCCAGTTGCAGGGCATCCACAGGACACGTCTCGACGTTTACGAGACTCTCCAGCCCGGCCCGTTGAATGTTTCTCCAGGCCGTTGCAATCACCCGGCTGTCCTGATCAAACCCGGCCAGCCTGGGAATGCGGCCCTGCTTGCCTTCGTGGGCGCGACGCTCTGCTTCCTGCCGGAGAGACAGCCAAAGGTCGGGCTGATGACCCGGCCAATGCTCAAACCCGAACCGTTCCTGCTTCCGACCGGGGGCCAGATCCAGCGCCATCATGGCGGCTTCAATAACCAGGGTGCCAGAACCGCACATTGGGTCTACGAAATCCCCGCCGGCGGCGGCGATCTCTGGCCAGCCTGCCCGTATCAGCAGGGCCGCTGCGAGGTTTTCCTTCAGGGGAGCAATGCCCTTGTCGGTCCGATATCCACGCATGTGCAGGCTGTGACCGCTGAGGTCGATGCCAATGGCCAGCCGCCCCCGGTTAAGGCGGGCCGAAACCGTCACATCAGGATTTTTGGCATCCACCGAGGGCCGGGGGCCACCATTGGCCTGAAACCGGTCGACAATGCCGTCCTTAACGCGCTGGGCGCCATACTGGGTGTTGCGGATTGCGTCGTTCTGCCCCAGAAAGGTAACCCTGAAACTACCCTGTACCGGAATGTGCTGCTGCCAGTCCATGTGCACCACACCGTCATAGAGCTCATCGCCACTGGTGGCATCCACTTCATCTATGTGAAGGATCACCCGGTTGGCCAGGCGGGACCAGAGACAGGCCCGGTAACCGCCCTCCAGGGGCCCTTCCACCCAAACGCCGGCCGGCGCATTGCGCACAGTATCCAGCCCGAACGTGTTGAGCTCGTCCGCCAGAAGGTATTCCAGGCCCTTCGGGCAGGTTACGAAAAAGACAGATTTGGACAAGATCAACTCCTGGTTCATTGGCGGCGTAGGGTAAGTTTCCGGAATAGCAGCCGTTACCGGATCCCGGCGCCATTCTTTATTTCATAAAACTATAAAAAAAGCGTCACATAGATGAAATAAATAGTGTACATCCGCGCGAGGTTCGCTTTACCTTGTAAATGACGCGTCGTTCCGGGAGGCAAAAAGCCTTCCTTTAACAGGATCCTGACTGCTCTGGCTCGAGCTGACAATAGTGGGTTATCCCCGAGAGGATAACACTCGTCAAGGCCACTGCAGGTGTGTACACGCTTGTTCTGTTAATCCATCAGTGAGGAACAGCATGAAAAGACAGAAAAGAGACATGTACGCTCGTGCATTCAAGCGGGGTTATCTCGCTGGCGTGTCCGGAAAATCCAAAGACAGCTGCCCGCTAGAACAGGCGGAAGTTCGCCAGGAATGGCTAAACGGGTGGCGAGAAGGCCGCACAGATCAATGGGAGGGCATGACCGGCGTATCCGGCATCCACAAACTGGCAAACGTGACGACGGCGTGACGCCGGAACTAACCCCGAATCTTAATCTGATCTTTTTCTACACAATTTGACGCAGTACCCAAAGTAACCCAAACGGGGCCTCCCGCCCCGTACCATGCGATGAAGCGCCACGGGGTTCATTCCCCGCAAGGGCCCGCTAAGCGGGCCCATCTTCGTTGCAGGGCAGGCAAATTATTTCACCTGCCTGATCGCTTCCACCGCCTCCCGAATCAGATCTGGCCCACGGTATATAAAGCCGGTGTATACCTGCACCAGTTTTGCGCCGGCACGGACCTTTTCCGCAGCGCTCTCGCCATCGATAATGCCACCCACTCCGATAATTGGCAGGGAATCCCCAAGTTCTGCATAAAGCCCCTTGATGACTCTCAGTGAGGCCTCGCGAACAGGCTTACCACTGAGACCACCGGCTTCGCTTGCATGGCGATGACCCGCAACGGCGTCACGGCTGACAGTGGTGTTGGTGGCGATCACCCCGTCCAGCCCTGTTTCCCGCAAGGCGGTTGCAACAAACCGGATGCCCTCGTCGTCCATGTCCGGCGCAATTTTCACGGCAACCGGCACATACCGGCCATGCTGTTTTTCGCATTGAAGCTGCTCGTCCTTGATCGCCGCCAGAAGCCCTTTCAGGGAATCACCAAATTGCAGATCACGAAGTCCGGGCGTGTTGGGCGAGGATACATTCACCGTAATATAGTCAGCCCGGGTATAGACTGCCGAAATGCCCTTGCGATAGTCCGACTCGGATTGGTCGTTGGGCGTATCCTTGTTCTTACCCACGTTAATTCCGAGCACGCCCTTGTAATGGCGGCTGTCCACACGCTGAAGCAGGTGTTCCAGCCCTTCGTTATTGAAACCCATTCGGTTAATGATGGCCTGATGCTCTGGCAATCTGAACATGCGAGGCTTCGGGTTGCCTGGCTGGGCAAGTGGTGTAACCGTGCCTACCTCGATAAATCCGAAGCCCAGCGCCCCCAGGGAATCGAGATGGTCGGCGTTTTTATCCAATCCTGCAGCCAGCCCGACCGGGTTCGGAAAGTCCAGCCCCATAACATTCACTGGCAATGAATCTAACTTCGGCGCAAAAGCCCTCAGAACGCCCAACCGTTGCGCAAGATCGAGACCGTTTAGTGCAATATTGTGGGCCTGCTCCGGTGGCAACCGGAAAAGCAGGTTACGGATAACGCCGTACATCTGAAAAACTCCCTCAGTCCAGGTGGCCGGAGTATACCGGAAGTTTTCCACAGCATCCCGGGGCAAAACAAAATCAGCTCTAAATGACTGTATGATGGCAGTCTCATGACCTTTTCCACGGAATCTGTGGATAACCCTGTTGAAAATCGCGGGGCAACGTTTGCCATCCCTTGATAACTGCGCCAGCCTACAGATTGATCATTTTTTGACCAGTTATTTTTATCTTTATTTTCAATATGTTATTGAATTTTTACATTGCTGTCGACAAAACCTGTACAAAATGTTAACCCATCACCGTTCTGCAATTATGTGCATAAATTATGGCAATTCCGGGCCTTGGGCAGACCTGCCACAA